>MPMF02308658.1_pt1 | contig 73602 bp, 67 predicted proteins | sample 1617271 | NCBI WGS metagenome assembly MPMF02 (sample SAMN05944812, study PRJNA350692) | marine metagenome | biome: marine; feature: ODZ; material: water; isolation source: 120 m water sample prefiltered with 30 um filter, filtered on to 0.2 um... | place: Pacific Ocean | collected 2012-04-09... | reverse complement strand
GTGGGCGATACTGGACTTGAACCAGTGACCTCTGCGATGTCAACGCAGCGCTCTAGCCAGCTGAGCTAACCGCCCGAAACCGATGTCGAGCCTATCGTCCGGCTGAGCCGAGCGTCAACGCGATGCTCGGCACCGTTCCGGTTCGTTGACACCTTGAACAGCCACCTGCTAGCGTCCGGCGCGAGTTGGCCAGTGGCACCGTCCGGCACCCCTTGTTAGGATGCCGACGGGCCTCTAGCTCAATGGCAGAGCAGTTGACTCTTAATCAACCGGTTCGGGGTTCGAATCCCCGGGGGCTCACCAAGTCAGGAAGTGATCTCAGGAAGTGATCCAGTACCGTCTGACGCGCAAAGCGCGGGGAAGTGTCGGAACTGGTAGACGAGCATGATTTAGGATCATGTGCCGCAAGGCGTAGGAGTTCGAGTCTCCTCTTCCCCACCAGAACAATATGTGCATAGTGACAGCGGCGGGGTATCCACCACGAGCCAGATGACCGAGGGGGGTCCATGGCGAAGCTACTCGAAGTAAAGAACCTCCAGACGTACTTCTTCACCGAAGAAGGCGTCGTCCGCGCCGTCGACGGCGTGGACTGGGAGGTTGAGGAAGGCGAGACGCTCGGTCTCGTCGGAGAGTCCGGCTGCGGTAAGTCCGTGACGGCGCTCTCGATCCTCAGGCTGATCCCGAACCCGCCCGGTCGCATCGTCGACGGCGAGATCTTGTTCGAAGGACAGGACCTGCTGCAGATCAGCGACGCGGAGATGCGGTCCATCCGCGGCAACCGCATCGCAATGGTCTTCCAGGAGCCGATGACCTCGCTGAACCCGGTACTCACCATCGGCGGACAGCTGATGGAGTCGATTCAGCTGAACATGGGCATGAACGACGACGAGGCGCGAGCGCGCTCCGTCGAGTTGCTGGACATGGTCGGTATTCCAGAGGCGGACGCTCGCCTCGACGAGTACCCGCACCAGTTCTCCGGTGGCATGCGACAGCGCGTGATGATCGCGATGGCGCTCTCCTGCAACCCCAAGCTGCTCCTCGCGGACGAGCCCACGACGGCGCTCGACGTGACGATCCAGGCGCAGGTGCTGGAAATCATGGCGCGACTGGCGAAGGAGCTGGGGACCGCGGTGATCGTCATTACCCACAACCTCGGCGTCGTCGCTCGCTACGCTGACCGCGTCAACGTGATGTACGCGGGCAAGATCGTGGAGATGGGTTCCGCAACCGATATCTTCATGGGCCCACGGCACCCCTACACAGTGGGCCTGATGGACTCCGTGCCGCGTCTCGACGAGACCGAGCACGTGCGACTGGCCACGATCGAGGGCCAGCCGCCACTGCTGATCGACCCGATCCCGGGCTGCCCCTTCGAGCCGCGGTGTGACTGGCGTATCGATAAGTGCTCCACTGACGCACCGGCACTTGAGACGCGGGGCGAGGGACACGTCGCCGCTTGCTGGCGCGACCCCAAGACTGACGACAGGACCGTGAACCAGGGGGCGCCCGCTGCTGCGGGTGCTCAGGGCTAAGGGACGTAGCGAATGACAACAGACACTACTACCACCGCCGCTGGGACGAAGGCCGCAATCGGCGAGACGCTGCTTGAGGTCGAAAACCTGGAGATGTATTTCCCGGTGACCGCTGGATTCCTCGTCCAGAAGAAGGTCGCTGACGTTCGTGCCGTTGATGACATCTCATTCCACGTGAAGCGTGGTGAGACACTCGGGCTCGTCGGCGAGTCCGGCTGTGGCAAGTCAACGACGGGCCGCGCGATCCTGCAGCTTCACCGCCCGACCGGCGGCAACGTGATGTTCGATGGCGAGGACCTGACGTTGATCGGTGGCAACGAACTGCGCGCCTTCCGGCGTCGCATGCAGATGATCTTCCAGGACCCCTATTCCTCGCTGAACCCGCGCATGAGCGTCGGGTCGATCGTCGCTGAGCCGATGGTGATCCACGGCCTCTACAAGGGCAATGAGCGCAAGGAACGCGTCGAGTACATCCTCAACGCAGTCGGGCTGAACCCGTACTTCGCGGGTCGCTACCCGCACGAGTTCTCGGGTGGCCAGCGCCAGCGCATCGGTATCGCCCGCGCGCTTGCGGTAGAGCCAGACTTCCTAGTCTGCGACGAGGCGGTTTCCGCCCTCGACGTCTCGATTCAGGCGCAGATCATCAACCTGCTGGAAGACCTCCAGCAGGAGTTCAACCTGACATACCTCTTCATCGCTCACGACCTCGCGGTCGTGCGGCACATCTCCGACCGGGTCGCAGTGATGTACCTCGGCAAGATGATGGAAGTGGCGGACTCGCTTGAGCTCTACCAGAACCCGCTGCACCCATACACGAAGGCGCTGCTGTCGGCCGTCCCGATTACGGACCCGGAAGTAGAGCGATCGCGCGAGCGCATCATCCTCACGGGCGATGTGCCGTCGCCGTTGCGACCGCCTCCGGGCTGCGTGTTCAACACTCGTTGCCCGATCGTGATCGACGAGTGCCGGGAGCGGGTTCCGGAGTGGCGTGAGGTCGCGACGGATCACTGGGTGGCCTGCCACCGCGTCTAGCACCTGCCGCATGGCGAACTATTCGAGGGCCCCGCAAGGGGCCCTCGTTCTGTCTGCGCCGTCATCCGGTGGCATTGCGTCGGTGCGTCTGCGCGAGGGCCCGGCTACGATGGATCGATGGACCAGTCACGGATCCGCAACTTCTCGATCATTGCGCACATCGACCACGGCAAGTCGACACTCGCCGATCGCATGATCGAGTCGACCGGCGCCGTGGCGGCTCGCGAGATGCAGGATCAGCTGCTCGATCAGATGGATCTGGAGCGCGAAAAGGGCATCACGATCAAAGCGCAGGCCGTGCGCATGGAACATGCCGTCGACGGCGAGCAGTACCAACTCAACCTGATCGACACACCGGGCCACGTCGACTTCTCGTACGAGGTCTCCCGCGCGCTTGCGGCCTGTGAGGGTGCCGTGCTGGTCGTTGATGCGACGCAGGGCATCCAGGCGCAGACGCTCGCCAACGTCTACCTCGCGATGGAGATGGACCTGACACTGATCCCCGTGGTGAACAAGATTGACCTGCCTGCCGCTGAGCCCGAGCGCGTTGCGCAAGAACTGATTGACGTCATCGGTTTCGACGACGATCAGATCATCTTCGCCTCCGCGAAGAGTGGCGACGGAATCACCGAGATTCTCGACGCGGTGGTCGCGGCGGTTCCGGCGCCGCAGGGTGACGGCGATGCCCCGCTGCGGGCGCTTGTCTTCGACGCCAAGTACGACGCCTACAAGGGCGTACTCGTCTACGTCCGCGTGCTCGATGGTCGCGTCGATGGCCGCGAGCCGCTGCGGATGATGCAGCAGCAGCGCCGCTTTGAGCCGGTCGAGGTCGGCTGCTTCCGGCCCGCGTTCGATCAGGTACCGTCGCTCGACGTCGGCGAGGTCGGCTACATCGCGACCGGTCTCAAGGGCGTGAACGAGAGCCGCGTCGGCGACACCGTCACCGTCGACCGGGGCGGCGCGATCGAGGCACTCGAGGGTTACCGGCCAGCGAAGCCGATGGTCTTCGCCGGCATCTACCCGACGGACGCCGAGACGTACCCGCGGCTGCGCGACGCGCTGGAGCGCCTGACGCTGAACGACGCCGCCCTCAGCTGGCAGCCTGAGACATCGACCGCGCTCGGCTTCGGCTTCCGGTGCGGGTTCCTCGGACTGCTGCACATGGAGATCATTCAGGAGCGACTGGAGCGCGAGTTCGACCTTGAGCTGATCACGACGGCACCATCTGTCGAGTACGAGGTGAGTCGCACCAACGGCGACGAAGTGCTGGTCGACAGCCCCTCCGAGTTGCCGACGCCAAACGAGATCCAGGAGATCCGCGAGCCATGGGTCGGGCTTTCCGTGACGGTGCCTGCACGCTACCTCGGTGCGGTAATGGGAATCGTCGAGGAGCGCCGTGGGGAATTCCGCAAGATCGAATACCTCGATCACGCCGACGACGAGGGCGACTCCCGCGTGCTCGCCGAGTACGCCGCGCCACTCTCTGAGATCCTGATCGACTTCTACGACCAGTTGAAGTCGCGGACGCAGGGTTACGCCTCGCTCGACTACCAGCTCGAGGACTATCGGGCGTCGAAGGTCGTGCGGCTCGATATCCTCGTCAATGGCGACCCCGTCGATGCGCTCTCAGCGATCATTCCGCGCGAGAACGCCGAGGTGAAGGGCCGCCAGCTCACGTCGTCGTTGCGCGAATTGATTCCGCGCCAGCTCTTCGACGTGCCGATCCAGGCGCTCGTCGGTGGCCGCATCGTCGCGCGTGAGACCGTGCGCGCGATGCGCAAGAACGTGCTCGCCAAGTGCTACGGTGGCGACGTGACGCGGAAGCGGAAGTTGCTGGAGGCGCAGAAGGCCGGTAAGAAGCGTATGAAGATGGTGGGCCAGGTCGAGGTACCGCAGGAGGCCTTCATGGCCGTGCTCAAGCTGCGCGACTGACCGGCCGGAAGCACACACCGGGAGCAACCCATGTCACAAGAGGTCGTCACCCCCCGCATTCGCGGATTTATCGCCACCAACGCACACCCGGACGGCTGTGCCGCCAACGTGCGCCAGCAGATCGAGGTCGCCGAATCCGATCTGCCGGGCGCGGGATTGGATAACGTGCTGGTCGTTGGCTCCAGCACCGGCTACGGGCTCGCGAGCGCGATCAGTGCGTGCTTCGGCTATCACGCGAAGACACTCGGCGTCTGCTTCGAGCGACCGTCGACGGAAGATCGCGGCGCAAGTGCCGGCTGGTACAACCTCGCCGAGGCGCACCGCGCGGCGGCCGAGCAGGGCCGCACGCTGGAGACGATCAACGGCGACGCGTTCTCCGCCGACGTGAAGGCGCAGACCCTCGATGCGTTGCGCAGCCGCTTCGGCAAGGTCGACGTGCTGATCTACTCGCTCGCGGCACCGCGCCGGGAGGACCCGGACGGCGAGGTCTGGAACAGCGTGCTGAAGCCGATCGGTGCTCCGCACACGTCGAAGACCGTCGACCTGCGCAATGCGACGGTCGAGGAGCAGACGTTCGATCCAGCCGACGACGACGAGATCGAGGCGACCCGTCGCGTGATGGGTGGCGACGACTGGGCCGACTGGGTCGAGGCGCTACAAGACGCCGACCTGCTGGCCGACGGGTTCCGCACCGTGGCGTACAGCTACATCGGGCCTGCGGTGACGCGGCAGCTGTACCGCTCCGGGACAATTGGACGAGCGAAGGAACACCTCGAGGCCACCGGAAACGACCTCTCCGCCGGGCTAGCTGAGCGCCACGACGGGGGCGCGTGGGTGAGCGTGAACAAGGCCGTGGTCACGCAGGCGTCCGCCGCGATCCCTGGCGTGCCGCTCTATCTCGGCATCCTCACGAAGACGCTGACGGCACGCGGTCTCGATGAGAGCCCGATCGAGCAGATCGTGCGCCTCTTCGCCGATCACATCGGACCGGGCACCTCCCCGCAGGTCGATGCTGCTGGCCGCATCCGCCTCGACGACCGAGAGATGCTGCCCGAAGTGCAGGATCTGGTCTCCGACGTCTGGGACGAGGTGACAACCGAGAGCCTGGAGGCACTTGCAGACTTCTCGGGCTATCAGCGGGCGTTCCGGCAGCTCTTCGGATTCGAGGTCGACGGCGTCGACTATGACGCTGCCACCGAGACCCATCGCGAGCTCGCCTAGCCACCGCTGGCGGGTGCTCGCTGCGCTGCCCGCGTGAGGACTCGGGAGCCCGGCACTATGACGCCAGATCGCGCGCTGCTAGGATCGTGGCGGTCGTGCTAGGTGGGGAGCTAGCGGTGCCCTGTACCCGCAATCCGCTTTAGCGGGACTGAATGCCCGTCGAAGGCCTGATGAACTGAGGACTGCTGCCGCAGGGTGGTGTTGAGAGTTCGGTCCTGCGCGGCGATGCCCGGCTAACTCCGTCAGGTCCGGAAGGAAGCAGCGGTACGTCGGTCACATCGGGTGCCGTAGGGTCGCCGGGCTTGAGCCAGCCGGTGCTGGCAAGCTTGGATCGCCATGACAACGACGGGGCACGACCACTCTGAATCTTCATCGTCGAATGCTCGGCCATCGCGGCCAGCGGGCGGGCTGAGGTAGCCATGGGCCTTCGCCGTTCATCGGGGCGCTCGCAGGGCGGTTCGCGAGGCCGCGCAGGCCGCGGCAGCGACGACTCCGAAGCTGCGCTGCCGGAATACTTGCGTCGGATGGGACTGACGCCGCGCAAGGCGCTCGGCCAGCACTTCCTGATCGATGAGTTCGCGCTCGGAGCGATCGCGGACGCCTGCGGGCTCGATGAGAGTTCGACGGTCTTCGAAATCGGCTGTGGGCCCGGCGGCCTGACGGAAGAACTTGCGAAGCGCGCTGGCCGCGTGGTCGCGGTCGAGATCGACGAGGATCTGGCGGCGCTCACCCGCAGCCGCCTGACCGGTCACCCCGGTGTCTGCGTCGTTGCTGCCGACATCCTCGACTTCACGCCAGCCGAGTTGCTCGCCGAGTGCGACGCGACAGCTCCCTACGTCGCCTGCGGCAACCTGCCGTACTACATCACCCAGCCGATCGTGCGACGGCTGCTCGAGGCGGAGATGCCGCCGACGCACATCGTCGTGATGGTGCAGCGTGAGGTCGCGCGCCGCCTCGTCGGAGGTGAGGGGCAGGAGTCGCTGCTCTCGATGTCAGTGCGCTGCTACGGCAACGCCGAGATCGTGCTCGACCTGCCGGCCTCGGCGTTCTGGCCTGAGCCGAAGGTGCGCTCCTCGGTGATCCGCATCGAGCGGCTGCCCGAGCCGTTGGTGCCAGCGGCAATCGTCGATCGCTTCTTCAACCTGCTGCGCGCCGGGTTCGCCGAGCCGCGCAAGCAACTGCACAACACGCTGCGGCGGGCCTTCGATCTCTCTGCCGAGGAGATCACGTGGCTGCTGACGAACGCACAGATCGATCCGAAGCTACGTGCCCAGCACGTCGGCTTCGAGGACTGGCAGCGGCTCTATGACCTCGTCGAGGGGCGGCACGCGGAAGTGTTCGATGTCGGCTAGCACGACTGACGGTGCGGCGGCCGGCCTGCGGCTGCTGGCGCCGGCCAAGATCAATCTCGCGCTCGAGGTGCTCGGCCGGCGCGACGACGGTTTCCACGAGATCGACACGGTGATGACCACGATCAGCCTCGCCGACCGCGTGCGACTGCAACCGTCGGACGAGTTGAGCGTGAGCTTCGACGGTCCGCACGGCGGCACGATCGAGGACGACCTCTGCACGCGCGCCGCGCTGGCGCTGGGCGAAGCGAGCGGACACGACCCCGCCGTGCGCATCGAGGTGACGAAGGAGATTCCGCTCGCTGCCGGCCTCGGTGGCGGCTCCTCGGACGCCGCTGCGGTGCTGCGAGGGTTGAACCAGCTCTGGGGCCTCGGCTGGACAGCGGAGGAGTTGTCGCGCGTCGCCGCGTCGCTCGGCTCGGATATCCCGTTCTTCCTGCAGGGAGGGGCGGCGCGCTGCAGCGGACGCGGCGAGATCGTCGAGCCGCTGCGCGACGTGCGCGATCTGCGGCTGCTGCTGCTATTCCCGCCGGTCACGCCGGTGCCCGACAAGACGGCCCGGCGCTATGGGGCGCTCACCGCCGACGACTTCAGCGATGGCGAACACGTACGACGGGTCGCCGGCCGTGTCAGACGCGGCGCGCCGCCGCCGGTTAACGATCTCGTCAACACCTTCGAGGGCGTCGTCGAACGCAGCGAGCCGGAGTTGCTGGCGCACTACGCGACCTACCGCAGGTCGGGCGTGCCGCAGGTCCACCTCTGTGGGGCGGGGCCAACCGTATATCTGCTGGTCACCGATCTCGCGAAGGTGAAGGCGCTGCGCCACGACTTCGAGATGCTTGGCGCCGACGTGGTCGATACGCGGACCATCGGCCACCGCGATGCAGTGGCGATCCAGAGCGATGCCTGACGGCGAGACGATGCAGGCGCTGGTCGCCGGGCTGATTGCCGGCGCCGCGTGCAGCTTCGCGACAACGACGATCCTGCTGATCGCACTCTCACGCGACCCTCGCTGGCTCGGCCGGGCGCCGAACCTGCACGTGCCGCTGCCGCTGCTCGGCGTCGTGATCGTGAACGGCATGATGCTCGGCTGGACCGCGCTCGGGCTGGTGCTCGGTGCGCTCTATCTCGGCACGGCGGACGGGGACGCCGACGGTGGCAGCGATCTGCTGTTTGGCGTGGTCGTTAGCGGCGCGATCGTCGTTGTGCTCGGGGCAGGGAGCTACATCCGTGGCCGCGTCACGTGGCCGATGCTGGCGACTGCGCTCTCGGCGATGCTCTCGTTCGCCGTCGTGCTGCCTTTGCTCGCAGCCTGAGCGGAGCGGATACTGGCTCGCAGGGTCGAGCATCACGTATGCTCGGGCGCGCGCGATTTGGAGAGCACACTGGAACTCATCGACGGCCTCCAGGGCACGATCATCGACATGCACTGCCACACCTCCGGCGGCTCGTCCGACAGCATGCTGGACCCGGAAGAATTGGAAGAGATCGCCGCTGAGGCTGGTCTCAGCGGGATCAACATCTCTGAGCACGACAAGGTCTGGGAGCGCGGCGCCCAGAGCGCCTACAAGGGTCGCCACCCCGACTTCTTCGCGAACTTTGCGCTTGAGGTCTCGACCGAGCTCGGCCACATGATCGCGGTCGGCTTCACCGAATACGTCGGCGGCATCCAGCGCCCGGAGAAGCTGCGCGAAGAGCTCGATAAGATCGGTGGCTTCCTGATCGTTGCCCACCCCTTCCGCCACGTCTTCGACCCCGTCACCGCGATGCGCAAGGGTGGCAAGCCTTTCGACATGACGCCGGAGCAGGCCGCTGAGATGCCTGTCTTCGACCTCGTCGATGCGATCGAGGTCTCGAACGCCAGCAACACGCCACGAGAGAACGAGTTTGCCTACGAGGTCGCGATGATCCGCGGCACGCCGCGCACCGGCGGCTCGGACGCACACTCCAAGAGCGGCGTCGGCAACTTCGCTACCGGATTCGAGAAGGAATTTCGGACGTCGGCGGAGCTCCTCGAGGAGCTGCACGCGGGTCGGTTCGAGGCGGTGCACCGCACTGCCGCGGGACGCTTCGTGCGCTTCCAGACGGGTAGCCTGGACGCGGCGGCCTCCGACACGCTCTAACGCAGGCACCTCCCCCGAGGCTGGCAAGGCGGGCGCATGCCCGACGAATTCGTTGCGATCGACCTTGAGACCACCGGCCTCGATCGGTCGTCTGACCGCATCACCGAGGTAGGCGCGACGCGCTTCAACCTCGCTGGCGAGGCGGAGTCGTTCCAGTCGCTCGTCGACCCCGGGATCCCGATCCCGACGATGATCGAGGACCTCACGGGCATCACCAACGCGGACGTCCGTGGCGCGCCCACGATCACCGGCGTCGCAGCCGAACTCGCGGCCTTCTGTGGTTCGCGTCCCGTGATCGGGCAGAACGTCGCCTTCGACACCGGCTTCCTGCGCGCCGCCGGTACCGAGCTGGCAGGGCCGCCGCTCGACACGCTCGATCTCGGCTCGATCCTGCTGCCCACGGCATCGCACCTCGACCTCGCATCGATGGCGGAGCTGCTCGGCGTTGATGCCGGCACGCACCATCGAGCGCTCTCCGACGCGGAGACGACGCGGGACGTCTTTCTGCGGCTGCTGACGCTGCTCGAGCGGCTGCCGCGCGCGACGCTACTCGACATGCTCGCCTTCGCTGAGCGCGCGCGCTGGCCGCTGGCGATGGTCTTCGCGGACGTGCTGGAGCGATCCAGCGGGCAGGGCAGCGAAGGCGGTGCCGATGGCGTCGGTGAGCTGGTCGCGAGCGGAACGCTCTCGCTGCCGAAGCTGCCACCGCCCGCGCCTGCGCTGTTACCGCGCGACGTGCCTCGCACGGTGCCGGCAGAGGACGTCACGCAACTTCTTGAGCGCGCGGTCGAGCGGCCGATCGTCGAAGGCTTCGAGCCGCGGCCGGGACAGGTGCAGATGGCGCAGGTCGTCGGGCGGACGATCGCAAGCAACGCGCATCTCGCCGTCGAAGCGGGGACCGGCACGGGTAAGTCGCTCGCGTATCTGCTGCCGTCGCTGCTGCACGCCTATCGCAACGACGACCGCGTCGTGATCTCCACGCACACGCTGAACCTGCAGGAGCAACTGGCGGGTAGCGACATCCCGGCGGCGGCGGCGCTGGTCGAGGAGATGGAGGGCGTGGAGCGCGGTTCGATCCGTGCCGTGATGCTGAAGGGGCGCTCTAACTACCTCTGCCTCGAACGCTACGCAGACCTGCGCGAGGCGCAGCGAGAACTGACCATTGCCGAAGCGCGCCTGCTCTCGCGGCTCGCGGTCTGGGTACCGTTCACGGAGACCGGCGACCAGGCCGAGCTCTACATGCCGTTCGATGATCGAGGCCCGTGGAGCGAACTGACGGCCGACTCGAACGACTGTCTTGCGCGTCAGTGTGCCTACGTCCGCGACGGTTCGTGCTTCCTCGTCCGCGCGCGACAGGCAGCGACGGCCGCGCATGCCGTCGTCGTCAATCACGCGCTACTGCTGACCGCGTCGGCGGGCGCGACGCAGGCGCTGCCCCCGTACCGCCACCTCGTGATCGATGAGGCACACCGGCTCGAGGAGGTGGCGACGGATCAGTACGGCGCGATGCTCTCGTTGCGCGATCTCGAGGCGACGCTCACCGAGATGGGCGCTTCGGCCGGGACGGTAGGCAGGCTGCGCAGTGCGGCGGCCGACGGCTCGCCGCTCTCGCCTGCCGCAGGCCTGCTGGCGATCGCCGACAGCGTCAGCGCAGCCGCCACTAGCACGCGCGAGCGGATCGCCCCGTTCGCCTCGATCCTGCGCATGTACGCCGAAGACCGACGCGAGTCCGGGACATCCGACGGACCCGGCGGCGAATTGATGCTGACCTCCGCGCGCCAGTCGCAGCCGCTGTGGGCGGACGTCGAGGAGACGGCGATGCAGCTCGACGTCACGCTGCTCAACCTCGAGGAGCGACTGCGGCAAGCGTCTGATGCCGCGTCGACGCTCAGTGGCGCGGAGGCGCCCGGCGTCGATCGGCTCGGCAGCGACCTCGGACGCGAGGCAGAGGCGATGCATCGCACGCGGGAGACGTTGATCGATGTCGCGCTGAAGAGCGACCCGCAGCAGATCGTCTGGATGCGCGTTGACGAGCGCGACGTGCGCGTCAACATCGCGCCGCTCGACGTCGCAGGCCAGCTTGTCGACGACCTCTATGCCGACTGCGAGTCGGTGGTCGCGACCAGCGCCACTCTCACGACCGGCACGTCGTTCGATTTCGCGGTGGAACGTCTCGGCCTCGTGGAGCCGGACACGTTGCAGGTGCCGTCGCCGTTCGACTTCCGCAAATCGGTACTGGCGATCGTGCCCACCGACGTTCCCGAGCCGACCGCAACCGGCTACGACTCAAGCATGCACCGGGCGCTCGGCGATGCGGCACGCGCTGCCGGTGGCCGCACCCTCGCGCTCTTCACCTCGCGTCGGGCGGTGCGGGCGGCGGCATCGGCGCTGCGCGATCCGCTCGCGGCGGACGGCATCACGGTGCTGGCGCAGGGCGTCGATGGGTCGCCCGCACGCCTGCTGCGCTCGCTCGCCGAGCGACCGCGCGCGCTGATCCTCGGCACCGCCGCGTTCTGGGAGGGCGTCGACGTGCGTGGGCAGGCGCTCTCGCAGATCGTGATAGCACGACTGCCGTTTCCGGTGCCGACCGACCCGATCTACGCCGCGCGCGCCGAGCAGTACGACGATCCGTTCGGCGAGTACGCAATCCCGCGAGCCGTACTGCGCTTCCGGCAGGGCTTCGGGCGGCTGATCCGCGGGACGGACGAGCGCGGTGTCTTCATCGTTCTCGACAGCCGCATCGCGTCGCGGCGGTACGGCGAGGCCTTCCTCGACGCACTGCCGGACTGCGAGGTGCGGGAGCTCACAGGCGCTGCCGTGGGAGATGCCGTAGCAGCCTGGCTCTCGTGACCGACGCGCCGCGCTCCGGCGTCTGGGCGCGCGGGCTTGGTCTGGCGCTCCACCACTTCGACGGCACGCTGACCGATGCGCTGCGACGCGCGCTGCTGGACGGCGTCGAGCGCGGCTACGAGGGTCCGCTTCCCGACGCGCCCGACGAGGCAAGCTGGTTCGCGGTGAAGGTCGATCGGGCGACCGTCGGTCTGCTAGCGATCGAGCGACTGATGGCCGAGCAGACAGAGACGGCGACCGTGCACGCGATTGCGATCGCGACGGAGCAGCGAGGCAACGGCTACGGCACGCGGACCCTGCGCGTCGCGGAACGTCGACTGCGTCGAGAGGGTGTCGCGCGGTTCTACAGCCGTGTGCCGCGCAGCAACGGGCGGGGCCTCTACTTCATGCTGCGAGCGGGATACGCCCCGATCGCGCCTCCCGAGCACGACGGCGCGACCTGGTTCGAGCACGCCGCAGACTGACTACGCGTTGCCGCCGGGACCATCGTCGCGGTGACCGCCCGCGCTGCGCTCGCGCTGCTCCGCCCGCTCCTCCAGCCGTGCCCGCGCCCAGCGTCGATAGCTCCGGGCAGCGAGGAACGCGATCGCGAGGTAGAGCAGCACGTCGAGCGTCTGCGTGGCGGCGAGAGGGAGGGCGACCATCCAGCGCCCGAGAAGGATGCCGATCGCGAGCATCCAGAGCGGTGAGAGGGAGCTACGGGACGAGCCGCTCTCACTCGGCGGCGGCGGCAGACGTCGATCGCGACGCCGGGTCATGATCCGTCGATGCGGCGGTAGCGACGGCGGCGGGCGGGGCGCTGGCGGCGCGGCGGCGGCTCCGAACGCGACGCGGGCGGTGCGGCGGTCGGATCGGACGTTGCCGGGCTTCCCGTCGATGGAAGCGCAGCGGGTGGCGGGGCCATCCCGGCCTCGCTGAGCTGCTGGAGAATCGCGTGCGCCGGATCGCCGCTTTCCACTCGCGCTTCTTCGTCCATCTCGTCGATGCAAGTCTGGCAGTAGAACTGGACGCCGAGCGTGGGGCCGAGCCATGCATCGCCGTGGTCGAGGCCGTCAGTGTCGTTCCGCGGGTTGAGATGGAAGAGGTTGTCGCACTGGAAGCACACCTCAAGCAGCGAGCGGTCGGGCTCAAGCTCGTTGCAGACGAGGCAGCGATCGGTGTCGGACGGGGCAGTCTCAGTCATTCGCTGGCTTCGAACCTTCCCGATCTCCCGTCGCAGGCGACGTTGGCGCGAGCGCGCGTCGAGCGTCTGCGGCGCTGCTCAGGTTGCCGAGATAGCGTTCTCGGCGCAACCGCCTGAGGGTGGTGCCGAGCACCGGTCCCGGTTCGTAGCCCATTCGCATTAGCGCGATTGCGTCCAGGGGAGAGCGTGTCCGCTCCCACCGACGGAGGTCCCGCTGCAGCGGGCGCTGGCCTTCAGGATCGAGCCAGAGGGCTGCCTTGCGCACGTCCGCGTCGCTGGCTTCGAAGGCTTCGACGTCGATCGCTGCGCCATCGCGAGCGGTGGCGGCCGCACGCAGCCGCGCCGTGGCGCTGACGACATCGCGCACGCTGCGCGGCGGCGCGAGGCGCGCGATCGCGGCGTTGCGATGCCGCAGCGGTGCCAGCAGCAACGCGAGCAGCAGGGCAGGGGCGTGAGGGCCGGGGCGATGCCGGAGGGCGCGCTGCGCCTCGGGCGCGAATGCGAGGTCGCCGCCGCTACCCTTCAGCACGCGCCACTCATCCAGCAGGCGAAACGTCGCCAACGTCCGTCGTTCTCCCGCCGCGCGCTCGAGCTCCGCCCAGAGCCGGCGCGAGGAGAGCCGCCGCAGCCCACCGACGCCGATCGCAAGCAGTTCCGCAGTCTCGTCGTCGAGCCGCAGCCGTAGCCGTGCCGCGTAGCGCGCCGCGCGCCAGATGCGCGTCGGGTCGTCGATGAACGAGCGGTCGTGAAGCACCCGCAGGCGACGGGCCGCGAGGTCGGCGAGACCGTCGAACGGGTCAACGACCTCGCGACGGCGGGGGCCGGTCAGGCCGAGCGCGATCGCGTTCACCGAGAAGTCACGACGCGCGAGATCTTCCTCGATCGTCGCGCCGGGCGTCACCGCCGGCAGCGCGGCCGGTCGCGAGTAGCGTTCCGTACGCAGCCACGCGAAGTCGATCTCGTCGTGATCGACCGAAACAGTGGCGGTGCCAAACGTAGGGAAACGCCTTACGTCACCGCCGACGAGACGAGCTACGCTTTCCGCCAGTGGGGCGGGAGCCCCGTCGACAGAGACGTCCACATTCTGTACGGGGAATCCCATGGCGGAATCGCGAATCGCCCCACCAACGAGCCAGATCTGGCGCTGCTCTTCGGAGGCGACAGCGATCGTTGCGTCGAGCAATCGGCGCGAGACCGGGGTGAGGGAGCGACGCACGTCGGTGATGTTCGGGCGCTTAGGCAGGTGAGCGGTTCTTGACACTCGCTACCAACCCTTCCTAGTCTCAATGCAAACCTGTGTCGCGATTCTGCCGAAAGTCGTGACGAACATCGTACGCGGACGGGGCCGCTGCGATGCGAGAGGTGAAGGTTTGAGTGTCACAACCCCGGATCTCTCTGCGCTTCAGCAGCGTATCGATCTCCACTTTCGAGACGAGGCGCTACTACGGCTGGCACTCACGCACCCTTCCTACGCGAACGAACACCCCGAAGAGGGCGGCGAAAATAACGAACGCCTCGAATTCCTCGGCGACGCAGCCCTCGGCTTCGTCGTTGCTGAGGAACTGTATCTGTCATTTCCCGACGAAGAGGAAGGGCGCCTCACTGAGTGGCGCTCTCAACTCGTGATGGGCGCGTCGCTGGCAGTCGTTGCCACGCGGCTCGACCTCGGCTCGGAGCTGCGGCTCGGCCGCGGCGAGGAGACGACCGGCGGGCGTGAGCGCCCGAGCAACCTGGAGCGCGTCTACGAGGCGTTGCTCGCGGCGATCCTGCTCGACCAGGGCATCGACGCGACCAGGGCGTTCATCAAGCGGACGATGGCCGACGAATTTGATCAGCTGACGGCCGATCCGGCTGACCTCAATCCCAAGGGCGCGTTGCAACAGCTCGCGCAACAACTGGGAGAGGGACCGGGCGGTAGACCGGAGTACGTGACGGTTGATGCACAGGGTCCAGAACACGCACCCCACTTCGAGGTGGAGGTACGGCTGGACGGCGAAACCCTTGGGCGGGGTAGCGGAACCAGTAAGCAGGTGGCAGAGAAAGCAGCGGCGCAACAAGCGCTGCAAGCTCTCCGCGCCGCTGCCGGGAAGGCGCAACCCTAGATGCATCTCAGACGGCTTGAGGTACACGGCTTCAAAGCATTCGCCGAACGGCAGACGTTCGAGTTCGGCCCCGGCATGACGGTGGTGATGGGGCCAAACGGCTCCGGCAAGTCGAATGTGCACGACGCGATCCGCTGGGCACTCGGCGAGCACGCGTCGCGTTCGATCCGCGCCCGCAAGACGGAAGACGTGATCTTCTCCGGTTCCGATTCGCGACGTCAGATGGGTACCGCTGAGGTCACGATCACGCTGGACAACAGCGAGGGCTGGATGCCGATCGACTTCAACGAAGTCACGGTGACGCGTCGGGCGCATCGTTCCGGCGATAACGAGTACCTGATCAACGGCCAGAAGGTGCGACTCTCGGACGTGCTCGACCTCTTCCGCCAGGCACATGTCGGGCAGAACTCGTACGCGATGATGTCGCAGGGGCTCGTCGACGAGGTGTTGGCGATGCGTCCCGTTGATCGCCGCGGCCTGATCGAAGAGGCCGCCGACGTCAAAGGCCACCGCCACCAGCTGCAGCTCTCGGAGCGCCGTCTGACCGAGACCCGCGACAACCTGGGCCGCGTGCGGCTGCTGATCCGCGAGGTCGAGCCGCGACTGCGCCAGCTAGAGCGCCAATCGAAGAAGGCGGCGCGCTACCACGAGATTCAGCGCCAGCTCCATGACGCGCTGCAGACGTACTACGAGCAGGAACTGCGAACGGCGAACGAGACGCTGGTCGCCGCCCGCGCGACGCACGACCAGCAGACGCAGGCGTTCGCCGCTGCACAGACCGAGATCGCGGGACACGACGAGGGGGTGAGTGGCTTCGAAGTCACCGTCCGTGAGCGCACCGAGGCGCTGGCGGCCCTGCAGACGAAGGAACGCGGCCTCGCGGAAGAGGGACTGCGTCTTGAGCAGCAGATCGCGCTCGCCGAACAACGTCTCGAGCTGCTGAAGCGCCGCATTGCCGACATCGAGGCCGAGCTCGCCGCATCGGCGGAACTCGGCGCCCCCACCATCGAGGAAGACAGCGAACGGCTGGCGGCGCTCGAACTCGCCGTCGAGCAGGCTCGCGCTGCGCTCGAACGCGAGCGTGAGGCGATGCAGGCCGCCGACGCGGCCGCCCGCGACGTGTTACGCGAGATCGCCGAGGCGGAGGCCCGCAGGACACGACTGGAAGTAGAGCGCACGGATGCCGCTCGCCGCATCGAGGAGTGGGAGCGTCGCCGAGTTGAGGCCGGCGCGGCCCGCGAGGGTGCGGAGGAGCGCCGCGACGAATTGCTGGGTGAACTGCGCGTGCTCGGCGGTGACGCATTTGAACTCGATCGTCGTGGCGCAGCGCTCGCGGCAGGGGCCGAAGATGCGCGGCAGAACCGCGACGCGACCGAGAATGCGGCGGAGCAACAGCTCACGGCACTGACCGAGGCGCGCGACGCGGTGCGCGCGGCGGAGACGCAGGTCGTCCAATTGCGCGAGCGTGGTGAGCTACTGGCGGCGCTGGCCGAGCAGCAGCCGGAGGCGGGCGCGTCCGGGGAGCAGGCACTGATCGCCGCGGCCCGCGAGGCGGCCGACGGCGGAGAACCGCTTGCCGGTGTGATCGGTGCCGTTGGCCGCATCATCAGCGTGCCGGACGGGCTAGAGCCGGCCGTCGAGGCGGCGCTCGCCGATCAGTTCGTGGCGATCATCGTCGAGCGCGAGGAGGACGCGATCGCAGCGATCGAGTTCCTGCGCGATACGGGCGCCGGGACGGCGACCGTGCTGCCGCTCGATACGCTCGACCACAAGTACCCGCTGAACTTCTTCAACGAGCGAGGTGTGGTCGGTGTCGCGGCGCGACTCGTCAAGACAGAGCAACGCTACCGTCCGCTGATTGACAGCCTGCTCGGCCGCACGATCATCGTCGATGACCTCGATGTCGCACGACGCATGATCAAACGCGGACTCGGGTCGGTCGTGACGCGCGACGGCACCCTGCTGCGACCCGGTGGCGCCTACTACGGTGGCCGCGTCGGCTCCGGTGGGTCTGCCGCTCGTAGCGGCTTCGCACTGCAGTCCGAGATCGACGCGATTCCGCAACGGGTCGCCGAGGCTGAGCGAGCCGTCAGCGCAGCGACACAACACCAGGACGCAGCGGAGCAAGCGGTCGTCGAGGGTCGAGCGGCCGTCGTCCGTGCCCGTAGCGGCGTGGACGAGACGATCGAACTGGCGCGTGAGCATGCCCACCGGGTCGCCGACCTGAGGCGCGGGCAGACGGCGCTGTCGGCCGAGATGGCGGGCATTCGCGCCACGCTCGCAGTTGCGACCGACGAGAGTGGCGGCGACGCCCCGCGGGAGGCCCGCATCGAGGCCACGCGCGGAATCGAGGCGGTTGGACGCGCGCTGGACGCGATGCGCGATCGCTCCGAGGCGGTCGTACGCGAGCGCGACCGGGCGGCCGAACGTGTGACGGCAGCGGCAACCACGCTGGCTGCTTCGCAGGGCACGCAGCAGGCGGCGCTTGAGGAGCGACAGCAACAGACCGAAGCCGCTCGTCGAGCCCAGGAACGCGCCGAGAGCCTACGGGCCGAACAGCAGAAGGCACGCGGGGAGATCGAGGACCTTGAACTCTCACTACGGGGCCACCGCGAGCAGGCGGCGAACAACCGCAGCGCGCTGGCGCTGGCGCAAGAGACGATCGGCCCGGCCCACGCCGCGCTCGCGGAGGCGACCGAGGCACAGCGCGATCTCGTCTCGAAGCGTGGCGAGGTGCAGGCGCGGCTGATGGCGACCGAGCGCGCGACGCTGCAGGCGGATAACGACCTGCGCGAGGCGGCGACGCATCTTGAGACGTTGCAGCGTCAGGTCACCGACGAGGGCATGAAGCTGGCCGACGACGGCACGGTGCGACCGATCGAGCCAGCGAAGACGGCAACCGACGACGCTGAAGGCGCGGAAGCAGCCACCGCCGGAGCCACAGGCGATACCGTCGATGAGGACAGCGAAGCGTCGGACGGTGACGACGCGGATGGCGAAGGGCCAGACACTGCCGAGGCGCCGGCCGTCGTCGAGGCTACCGCCGAGACGCTGGCGTCGTTCGCCCCGATGCGCGGTGGCGCGGTCGTTGACCCGATCGCATTGCGCGACACGATCAGCGAGCTGCGCGGCGAGGTCCGCGCACTCGGTTCGGTGAACATCGAGGCTGTCGAGGACCTCACGGAGGAGCGCGAGCGGCACGACTACCTCTCCGAGCAGGTGCAGGACCTCGAGGCGGCGGAGATCGAGCTTCGCGCGGCTATCCGTGACCTGCGGCGTCTGATCCGCGAGCGCTTCAGCGAGACGTTTGTGGATGTGAACGAGGCCTTTGGTGAGTACTTCCAGCGCTTCTTCGGTGGCGGCACCGCATCGCTCTCGCTCGTGCAGTCGGACGATGACGACGACGAGGACACCGACCCGGGCGTCGAGATCACCGCTCAGCCGCCGGGTAAGCGCATCGCGTCGCTGAACGTGCTTTCGGGTGGAGAGCGTGCGCTGACATCGGTTGCACTGCTCTTCGCACTGCTCTCAGTGAACCCGGCTCCGGTCTGCGTGCTCGACGAGGTCGATGCGGCACTCGATGAGGCAAACGTCGGCCGCTTCGTCGAGACGCTGCGCGAGCTCTGCGAGAATTCGCAGTTCATCGTGGTCAGCCACAACCGGCGGACCTTGGAGGCCGCCGACTCGATCTACGGCATCTCGATGGGCGAGGACTCCGTATCCCGGGTGCTCTCGCTGCAACTCGCGGACCTGCCGAACGCGTCGTAGCGGCTCCGCGCGTGCGGCCGTGCCCGCTCGCGGCGTAGGATCGGTGCGCACCCACCCATGCAGCCCACGGAGATTCGATGACGCCCTTCGGACGTCGTAGCAAGGACGACGCCTCGGCGACCGAGCAGGCGCTCGCGCCAACGCGTCGCTCGTGGCTCGGCCGCCTCTCCTCGGCATTCCGCTCGACCGACGTCACCGATGAACTCTGGGAGTCGCTGGAGGAGGTATTGATCGGCGCGGATGCCGGCGTCGGCACGACGATGGCGGTGCTCGATCGCGTGCGTGCGTCAAAACCCGGGTCCGCCGAAGAGCTGCGGTCGCAACTGCGCGACGAACTCGTCGACGTGCTGGAGCAGCCGCGCGCCGATGGCGGGGGCGTCTGGGACGACCTCGATGCTGTCTCACCGGCAGTGGTGCTCGTCGTCGGGGTCAACGGCAGCGGCAAGACGACCGCGATCGCGCGTCTGGCCCACCTCGCGCATGAGGACGGCAGGACGGTGCTTTGCGCCGCCGGTGATACGTACCGCGCGGCCGCAATCGAGCAACTGCAGACGTGGGGCGAGCGGCTCGGCTTCGACGTGATCGCGCACCAGCAGGGCGGCGATGCTGCCGCCGTCTCGTTCGATGCGATCGACGCCGCGAAGGCACGCGGCAGCGACCTGCTGCTGATCGACACCGCGGGACGCCTGCAGAGCCGCCAGAACCTGATGGACGAGCTGGCGAAGGTCGGCCGCGTGATCGAACGCGGGCTCGGCCGCAGTGCCGATGAGGTGCTGCTCGTGATCGACGCGACGACCGGGCAGAACGGTCTCGCCCAGGCGCGCGCGTTCACCGAGGCCGTCCATGTCACCGGCGTGATACTCACGAAACTCGATGGCACCGCGAAGGGCGGCATCGTCTTCGCGATCGCGGACGACCTCGGGCTGCCCGTGCGCTTCGTCGGTACCGGCCAGCACGAGTCGGACGTCGCTGCCTTCGAACCCGCGCAATTCGTCGACGCCCTGCTCGCACCGAGCGACGAGTCGTAGCGGCGGCCATGTTCGAGGCGATTCGCTGGTATCTGGCGCTGACAGCCGTCGGTGCTGGCGGCCTGCTGCCCGCCGCAGTGCTGTTCGGGCGGCTGCACTCGCGCGGCGTGCTCTACGCCCGTCCGCTCGGACTGCTGCTCGTCACATACGTCGTCTGGCTCGCGGTGGCTCTCGGACCGCTCTCGTACGGAACGGGCCTCGCCGTCGGGGTGACCGTCGTGCTGTGGCTCGCAAGCGCCTCCGTCGCGTTCCTGCGACCGACGCTCGTACTCGAGGTCTGGGAGCGTCGAAGGTACCTGCTCGCGGGCGAGGTGCTGGTGATCGTGCTCTTCGCGCTGTTCGTGCTCGTGCGCGCGCAGACGCCCGACGCCCAGTTCACCGAGAAGCCGTCCGACCTGATGGTGCTGACTGCCGTCCACGAGGCCGAGAGCTTCCCGCCCCGCGATCCCTGGTACGCCGGTGAGCAGCTCTCCTACTACCATCTCGGACACACCGCCGTAGACGTCACGGCGCGGCTGGCAGCAGTCGACGTCGGCAGCGCGTTTAACCTCGGCCTCGCGGCGGCCGGCGCTCTCGCAGGGGCGGCGATCTTCGCTCTCGCCGGCGACGTGCTCGCGTTCTCGCGACGCAATCGACGCGCCAGCATCTACATCGCCGGGGCGGTCGCAACCACCAGCCTGCTCTTCCTCGCCACAGCCGAGGGCGGCATCGAGTTGTTGTCTGCAAACGGCATCGGTGGCGAGCGCGTCTGGGGCTGGATTGGCGTCGATCGGTTACCGCCACCAGCGGGCGCGACGAACGGCGTCCCGGATGGCTTCTGGTGGTGGTGGCGCGCGACCCGCGTCGTGCCCGGCACGATCACGGAATTCCCGGCGTTCTCGCTGATCCTCGGCGACCTGCACGCCCACGTGCTCGCCCTGCCGCTGGCTGTGCTCGCCGTTGCCGTCGCCGCGACAACGTTCGAGGGCACGACACCACTGACGTGGCGGCGCTGGCTGGCCGATCCCCCACTGCTGGTCCTGAGCGCGCTGCTCTTCGCCGGCCTCGTGATGACGAATAGTTGGGACGGCGTGCTGTACGGCGTCGTCTGGTTCGCCGCCGCCGTCGCGGTCTTCGTCAGCGTCGGCTGGGGCCTCGGCGGCGCGCTCTTCGGCGCGGTGCGCTACCTGCTGCCGCCGACGCTCGTCGCGCTCGTGATCGCGGCTCCGTTCCTGCTGACACTGCAGGGTGGCGGGCGAGGCATCGAGTTTGTCACTGAAGCGCCAGTCGACCCGGTGCGTTTCGCCGTCGTCTGGCTGCCGCTCGCGCTGCCGCTGATCGCCGCAGTGCTGCTGCTGCGACCGCGCCTCTCGGAGGCAGGCGTCTCGCGCGGGATCACGCTAGCGCTGCTGCTGCTGCTCGGCTGGGTGCTGGCGGCCGTCGTCTCCGGCGACCGCACGACGTTGGAGTTCCGTGGCAGTAACTGGCTGACGCTCGGCGCGTTGGTGCTGCTGAGCGGTGTTGGCGGAGCGGCTTCGGCGGCGGCCTACCGCGATAGAAACCGAGGGCGTGCGGCCTGGCTCGGGATCGTGGCGATCACGTCGGCACTGGTGCTGACGGCGGAACTCGTGCAGGTCGCTGTCTCCTTCGGTTCGCGCTGGAACGCCGTCTTCAAGTTCTGGTACGGCGGCTGGGTACTGCTCTCGATCGCCGGTGGCGTCGCGATCGGCGAGGTGATCGATCGCCTGCCGCGTCGACGTGCCGGGCTGCCGGTGCTTGCTGCCGTCGGCGTACTGGCAGCGCTGTACGCCGGTTCGCTGCTCTACGCGCCGGCTGCGACGATCAGTCGGGCGCGCGAGGGCCAGAGCGTGGGGCTCGATGGGCTCGCCTACCTCGATACTGTCGACCCCGCGAGGGCGGAGGCGGCGCGCTGGGCGCAGGCGAATCTGGGAGCGTCGGACGTGCTGCTGGAGGCGGTCGGCAAGAACTATTCGACGGGCAACATGGTCTCTGCGGTCAGCGGCGTGCCGACGCTGCTCGGCTGGCCGGGCCACCAGTGCGACTGGCGCGGCGACGTGGCGCAGTGTCGCCAGCACGGCGAGACTGCCGACATTGCGGCGCGTCGTGCCGACGTCGATCGTATCTACAGCGAGGGGGCGACGGAGCGCGGACTTGAGGTCGCACGGGAGCGTGGCGTGACGTACGTCTATCTCGGGCGCGAAGAGGCGCAGCAGTTCGGCCCCGACGTAACCGAGCGCTTCGCTGGTTGGCCAGTGCGCTTTGAGCGTGATGGCGTACGCATCGTGGAGGTGCCGAGGTGAGACTCGTCGAGCGTATGCGCGGCACCGCTGCCCGCGTCGATCGCGTGACCGCCATCGTGGTGGCGATCACCGCCGTCGCGCTGTTGCTGCGCGTCTACGACCTCGGATCGCGAGCGATGCACCACGACGAGTCGCTGCACGCGACGTACGCCTACTACTTCGCGCAGGGTCTCGGCTACACGCACGATCCGCTGATGCACGGGCCGCTGCAGTTCCACCTGATCGCGTGGCTCTTCCGGCTCTTCGGCGACGGCGAGGCGATGGCTCGCCTGCCCTCGGCGCTCGCTGGCACCGCGCTCGTCGCGTCGCCGCTGCTGCTGCGGCGCTGGCTCGGGGGCACGGGCACAGTCGCGGCGGCGGCGCTGCTGACGTTCTCGCCATCGCTGCTCTACTTCTCGCGCTTCGCCCGCAACGACCTGCTGATCGCCCTCTGGACGTTTCTGATCGTGGTCGCGATCTGGCGCTACCGCGAGGAGGGCGACTGGCGCTGGTTGCCGCTGCTCGCGATCAGCCTCGCGCTCTCCTTCGCAACCAAGGAGACGACCTACATCACGGCCGGGATCCTGCTGCTGTACCTCAATCTCACGCTCGGCCTCGCACTGCTCGCGCGACGACCGAGCGTTGGCTGGCGTCGAGCGGTCGAGGCGGCACTGCTGATCCCGTTCGCGTGGGTGGTCGCGGCGCTCTGGCGTCCGCTTGCGACCCGATTCGCGCCGGGCGAACGACCTCGTGAAGTCGATCTGCTCGTCGTGCTCGGCACGCTCACGCTGCCGTTTCTCGCGGCCTTCGCGCGCATCCCGTACGAGGCGCTGGTGGGCGTACCCGGCGACGACTATCGGCTCGCGCTGACGTCGGTGCTTTCGCTCTTCGCCGTCAGCGCGGCGGTCGGGCTGTCGTGGGACCGCGAGCGCTGGGCGGTGCTGTTGGCTGTGGCGCTGCTGATCGTCGTTCCGCTCTACACCACCGGCTTCACCAACCTCGATGGCGCGGGCGGAGCGTTCTGGGGCTCGCTCGACTACTGGATCGACCAGCAGGAGGTGAAACGGGGCGGCCAACCGTGGTTCTACTATTTCATGATGGTGCCGCTGTACGAGTTCGCGGTGCTGCTCCCCGCGCTCGCGGGAACGATCTGGTTGCTGCTGCGCGGTGACCGCCTGATGGCGTTGCTCGCATGGTGGGCCTTCGCAACATTCGTGGCGCTCACCGCGGCCGGCGAGAAGATGCCGTGGCTGACAGTGCACATCGCACTACCGCTGGCGCTGATCACTGCCCACGCAGTCGGCGCGGCGGGTCGCTCGCTGCTGGCCGCGCAGCGACGACGGCTACCAGCGGTCCAATTCGCGGTACCGGCTGCGGCCACGCTGATAGCGGTGGCGCTGCTCGGGCTCTCCTTGCGGACGGCCGTCGGCGTCGCGTTCCAGCACTCTGACACCCCGACCGAGCCGCTGATCTACACCCAGACGACGCCAGAGGTGCCGCAGGTCCTGCGCGAGATCGAAGCTGTGGTGACGGCGAGCGACGAACCCGTGCCGATCCTCGTCGATACGATGCAGTCGCTGACGTGGCCGTGGGCGTGGTATCTGCGGGACTACGCCGATCTGCGCTATGGCGACCCCGGCGAGGTCGACGCCACCGATCGGCAGGGCATCGTGATCGCGACCACCTCCACATTGCTCGCCAACCCGGAGCTGGAGTCGCAGTTCGCGCGCTCGCTCCCGTACCGGCATCGCTGGTGGTTCACGGAGGGGCGCTACCGGGGGACTACGTGGGGCGGGCTGCTCTCCGGCATCCGTGATGGGTCATTGCTCGCCGATTGGCGCGAGCTCTACTGGAGTCGCGTCGATCGCGAGACGATCGGGTCGCTCGATGCCGTCGTGCTCTTCCCGCACCCGTCGGAAGCACGTTGAGCCGGCTTCAGCGATCATGAGGGCGAATCAGTGAACGGACCCGCCGTTGCTTCATAACCGCCGCCTCTATCTCGGCCTCGCGGTTAGCGTGCTGTTCCTCGCGTTGCTGCTCTGGCAGGTCGACTTTCAGGAGCTACGAACCTCGCTGCGCGAGGTCGATCCGCTCTGGCTGCTACCGGCCGCGCCTGCGTACGCGCTCGCGCTTTGGTTCCGTGCGTTGCGCTGGCGCACGATCCTCAAACCGTCGATGGACATCGGCACACGCGATGTCTTCGAGTTGATGGTGATCGGGCTGGCGGCGAACAACATCCTGCCTGTGCGTGCCGGCGAGTTGATCCGCGCCGGCCTGCTCCAGCAGCAACACGGCGGACGCTGGACGATCGGCTTTGGCACGATCCTCGTCGAACGGGTGCTCGATGGCCTCGTGCTCGCGGCGATCCTCGCGGTCACGATCGCGCTCGTCGGCGGCACCGCGCTGCTCGGCCTCGTCGCGATGCTCGCCGGCGTGGCATTCGTGTTCGCGACGCTGCTGCTCGTCGCGCTGGCCGTGCGGCCCTCGGTGATCGTTGCGCTCGCCCGACGTCTGATCGGGCTGCTGCCCGCACGCGTGCGACCGTTACTCGAAGGTTGGGTCGTCGGCTTCATCGAGGGCATGACCACGCTGCGAGGGGGCCGCGCCTGGTTTGTCGTCGTCTTCTACACGACCGCAAGCTGGCTCGCTGAGGCTGCCGTCTACTGGTCCGTTGGTGTCGGCTTCGGGCTCGATGTCCCGGTCTACATCTACCCGGCCGCCGTGGCCGCCTCCAACCTCGCGCTCGCCGCCCCGAGCACCGCCGCCGGGGTTGGCCCGTACGAGTACTTCACGCGCGAGGTGATCGTCGCGCACGGGGCGAGCACCGCCGCCGGAACGGTCTACGCGATCGCGCTCCACGCGCTGATCGTGATGCCGCTGTTCGTCGCTGGCCTCGTCGTGCTCTGGCGCAGGGGCCTCGGCTTCCGCACGCTCGTCGACGTGCCCGCACCGACGACGGCACCGACGGCCCCACCATCGTGAGGAGATTCGTCGTGAGCGGAGGTGCCGCGTGAAGGTAGTCGTGATCGGCGGTGGCGTCGGCGGGCTGGCTGCCGCGTGGGAGCTCGTGAAGTCCGGCCACGAGGTCGCGCTCTACGAGGCGTCGCCGGTGCTCGGCGGACAGGTACGGACGTTCGAGCTGGGTGGCGGTCGCGTCGAGATCTTCTACCACCACCTCTTCCGCTCCGACACGCACGCGATCGCGCTGATCGAGGAACTCGGGCTGGGTAACGACCTCGAGTGGATCGAGTCGAATCTCGGCTTCCAGGTCGGCGGCCGCCGCTACCCGTTCGTCAGTGCGCTCGATCTGCTGCGTTTCACGGCGGTCTCGCTGCCGACGCGGATTCGCCTCGGGCTCGCCGCGCTCTGGCTGCGGCGCACGAAGGACTGGCCCCGCTACCAGGGCCTGCGTGCGCGCGACTGGATCGTCTCGCGCGTTGGCCGCGAGGGCTACGACCGCGTTTGGGGGCCGCTGCTGCGCGCCAAGTTCGGCGAGCACGCGGGCGATGTTTCGATGGTCTGGTTCTGGGGCAAGGTGCACTTGCGCTTCGCCTCGCGCGATGGAGGCCTCTTCGCACGCGAGCGGCTCGGCTATCTGCGCGGCAGCTTCGGGCGGCTCGTCGACGCGCTCGTCGATGCTACGAGGGCGCGAGGGGCGACGATCGAGGCGGGACAGCCGGTCGCGCGCGTCGTGACCGAGGGTGGTCGCGTGACGGGCGTCGCGCTGCGCGACGGCGACTCCGCTGACGCCGGGGCTGCGAACAGCGACGAGCGCATCGAACCCTGCGACGCGGTGATCGCGACCGTGCCGTCGGATGCCTTCCGGGACATCGTGCCCGACCTCGATGCGAGTTACGGCGCGCTGCTCGATGCCGTCGATTACCAGTGGGCGACGGTGCTCGCGCTCGCGCTCGACCGCCCGCTCTCGGACACCTACTGGCTGACCGTCACCGACGACGATTGTCCCTTCGTGGCGGCCGTCGAGCAGACGAACTTCGTGCCGGATGACGAGTACGGCGGGGCGCATCTCGTCTACCTCTCGAACTACTGCGACCCCGGCGATCCGATCATCGATGAGCAGCCGGAAGAGACGCTTGCGCGCTACGAGCCGTACCTGCGGCGCATCAACCCGGACTTCGACCGCAGCTGGGTGCGCGATCTCTGGCTCTTTCGCGACCGAGCCGGACAGCCGATCGTCGGCGCGGACTACCACGAGTCGATCCCGCCGCACCGCACGCCGATCGAGGGCCTCTACCTGGCGAATACGACGCAGATCTACCCCGAGGATCGAGGCCAGAACTACTCGATCCGGCAGGGCCAGCGCGTTGCGAGGCTGGCGGTCGCCGATGCGTCGGCAGCCAACGACGCCTGAGATCGCGGCGGCAGCGCCTTGAACCCCCCACCGCGCGCGCCGATAATGCCGCCAGTGAATCTGCCGAGCCTACGTCACAGGCTGGGATAGGGGACCGATGCCGCTTGAGACCGAGGCCACCGCCGAGATCCGCGCGCTCGTCGCCGACCTCAAGCCCGACGACGCCGACCTGCTTGAGGCGCTGCATCGCGTTCAGCATCGATACGGCTACATCGCGCCCGAGGCGATGGGCGTGATCGGCGAACAGCTCAAGCTCTCCCCGGCGCACGTCTACGGCGCGACCACGTTCTACGCGGAACTGCGCACGACCCCGCCGCTGGCCCACACGATCGCGTGGTGTGCGGGCGCTAGTTGCCTGCTGAAGAACTCACAGGCGCTGCTGCGCGGGATTGAAGCGGTGCTGACGACTCCGCTCGGCGGCGAGACGGACGATGGCCGCGTCGAGTTGATCCGCGGGCAGTGCAACGGCACCTGTGAACAGGCACCTCAGATCTGGCTCGATGGCGATGTCGTCGGCCACCTCACGGCTTCGCAGGCCGTGCGCATCGCACGTGCGTTGCGCGACGGTGAAGATGCGGCGACCGCGCTCGACGGGATGAACGGCTGATGCCCGAGGCCTTTGCCGCCCTGCGCGAGCGCGCCGAGACGCAGTACGCGCAGTGGACGAACCCCGAGCGACCTCGCATTGACGTTGCGATCGACACATCGAGCCTCGCTGCAGGTGCAGCCGAGGTGCGCGAGGCGATCGAGGCGGATGCGCGCTCACGCAATGCCGCGGTCGACTTCGGGCGGGTTACCGGCATCGGCATGCAGTGGCTGAACCCGCTGGTCACGATCTCGTGGCCCGACGGCACGCGCGTGCTCTACGGGCCGGTCGGCGTCGATGACGCGGCCGCGATCGTCGATGCCGCGATCGGCAAGGACGACGAAGGCGGCGGCGCTGCGGCGTCTGGCCTTGCGATCGCCACGCTGAGCGGGTCGCATCCCGATGTTCCGCCGCTCTCCGAGCACCCCTTCTTCGCACCTGAGTCCGAGCGCCGGCTGCTGGCGCGCATCGGCCACACCGATCCCGAATCGATCGAGCACTACGTCGCGACCGGCGGTTATGTCGGCCTCGACCGCATGCTCAACCGTCACCAGACGCCCGAAGACGTGCGGCAGGTGATGATCGATGCTGGCCTCACCGGGCGCGGAGGTGCCTACTTCCCGGCCGGCGTGAAGTGGAACTTCCTCTCCGGCGCCGGCGAGGTGATGCGCACGCTGATCTGCAACGCCGACGAGGGTGACCCCGGCGCGTGGGTGAACCGCATCATGCTCGAGGGAGACCCGCACCAGGTCGTCGAGGGCATGATCATCGCCGCCTTCGCGACCGGCGCGAAGCACGGGTTCCTCTACATGCGCGACGAGTACCCGCTGGCGATCGAGCGCATGCGCGCGGCCCTCGCCGACGCCGAGGCGGCCGGGCTGCTCGGCGAGCGCGTGCTCGGCCACGACTTCGAGTGCACGCTCGAGGTGATCCGCGGCGCGGGCGCCTACGTCTGTGGCGAGGAGACCGGCCTGATCAACTCGGTGCAGGACGAGCGCGGGATGCCGCGCGTGAAGCCGCCGTTCCCGGCGAACCCCGGTGGTGGCGTCTTTGGTGCCGCGAGCAACGTGAACAACGTCGAGACCTACGCTTCGGCGTCGATGGTGCTGCGCAACGGTGCCGACTGGTATCGCGAGCAGGGCACCGAGCAGAACAGCGGGACGAAGATCTTCTCCTTCTCCGGCGACATCGAGCGTGTCGGCGTGATGGAGGTACCGTGGGGCGTGCCGCTCCCGGATATCCTCGAAGCCTGCGGTGGCATCACCGGCGGCCGCGAGCTGAAGGCAATCCAGGCGGGCGGGCCGCTCGCGGGTTACCTGCCGGCGCGGCTGATCGATGAACTGACGCTCGAACGCGAGACCTTCGTGCCGCACAGTGCGCTCGTCGGCTCCGGCGGCGTGATCTTCGTCGCCGACTCGATGTGCTCGATCGAGCTGAACGAACTCTTCGCGGACTTCCTCGAGGACGAATCCTGCGGGCGCTGCACGACGTGTCATGGCGGCAACCAGCGGATGACGGAGATCTTCCGTCGCACCGCTGCGGGGGGCGGGCGACGCGAGGATCGCCACAGCCTGGAGTTCGTCGGCGACACGCTGCGCTACTCCAACTGCGTACACGGGCAGGCGAGCCCGACGATCATGCGCAACACGCTCGCGCTCTTCGAGGACGAGTACCACGCGCACGCGCACGGCGAGGGCTGTGAGGCGCTGCGTTGCACCGGCTTCACCCGCTACGCGGTCGTCGATCAGAGCGACCCCGCGCTTCCCGACGCCGTGGCGATCTGCCCGGCGGCGGCAATCTCGCGCGACGCGGAGAGTGACGAGTACGCCGTCGACGACGCCTCCTGCGTGCGCTGTGGTGCTTGCATGGACGTGGCGCCGCGCGGCATGGCGCTGCAGGCATCCGTCGGGGCAGCGGCGCCAGCGCGCATCCCGATCGGTCCCCCGGGGGCGCTCCAGCGCTAGACGCGTTGCTCACCCGGGCAATCTGTCCTGGGTAGCGTTGATAACTTGAGGGGCCCCGCGAGCGGGGCTAGACTGAACATCGCTCCGGGTATTGCGCCGGGGCACCTTCTCCCCGGGATGGTCTGCGCACCCTGGCTCGAGCGAAACGTCAATCCGCCGGCGGCACGACGCCGGGTCGCGAGCAGTATCTTGAGCTGAAGCGGCAGCACCCCGACGCCCTGATGCTGTTTCGCATGGGCGACTTCTACGAGACCTTCGACGAGGACGCGGAGACCGTCGCGTCGCTGCTCGGGATCGCGCTCACCTCGCGTTCGATGGGTAAGGCGGAGGGCCGCATCCCGCTCGCCGGGATCCCGGTGCGATCGCTCGAACGCCACCTCGACCGACTTGTCGCCGGCGGGCACCGGGTCGCGATCGCGGATCAGGTTGGCGAAGTCGGTCGCGGGCTCGTCGATCGTCGCGTGGTGCGCGTCGTCACGCCGGGCACGGTCGGCGAGGGCACGCTGCTCAGCGATCGCGGCAACAACTGGCTGGTGGCCGTCGCGCGCGCCGCGCAGGGTCGCTACGGCCTCGCTGCCTGCGACGTCACGACCGGCGAACTTGAATGCGCGGTCGTCGATGGTGAAGCGCTCGCGAGCGAGTGGGCGCGATTGGCCCCGCTCGAGGTGCTGGCTGCCGATGACATCGCCACGGGTAGTGCTGACAGCGAAGAGCTTGCGCTGCCAGCGACGGCGATGCTGACCGTGCGACCGGCGCGCGAATTCCGTCCGGACCGTGCAGCGACCGCGCTGGCGGAGCGGCTCGGTGTCACGACGCTCGATGGCTTCGGCCTCGAGGGGCTGGAAGCCGCAGTCGGGGCCGCGGGAGCGCTCGTTGCGTACGTCGAAGAGACGTGGCCGCAGGCGCTGCCACACCTGCGGGCGCCACGGCCGGTGCGTGCGGACGACCACCTCTACCTCGATGCGCAAACGCGGCGCAGCCTCGAACTCTTCGATGGCGGTCCCGGCGGTGCGCCGTCGCTGCTGGCGACGCTCGACGGGACGCTGACGGCGATGGGTGCACGGCTGCTGCGCGGGCGGCTCGGCCGGCCGCTGCGCCGAGTTGAGGCGATCGAGACACGGCTGGATGAGGTCGCGGCGTTCATCGATGCGGCTGGCGCACGGGCCAACCTGCGTAACGAACTGCGCGGCTTCTCCGACCTCGAGCGCCTGCTCGGGCGCGTGCGCGCCGGCACGGTGACGGCGCCGCAGCTGCGCACGCTTGGCGTCGGGCTGGCACGCCTGCCGCAGATCGCCGAGCACGCGAGCGCGGCCGGTGATGCGGCAGGGGCGGCGGCGGAGGGTACCAGCGGCGCGGGCGAGACGGCCGCGCTGCTGGCAGCGGCGATCGCCGATGAGCCGCCGGTCGAGATCGCCGACGGCGGGACGCTGCGGGCCGGTTTCGACGCAGAGGTCGACGAGCTACGCGCGCTGACCTCGGACGCTCGCCAGGCGCTGGCGGAGCTGGAACGTGCCGAGCGCGAGCGCAGCGGTATCACGACGCTGAAGGTCGGTTACCACCGCGTCTTCGGCTACTACCTCGAGGTGCCGTCGGCGCGCGCCGACGAGGTGCCAGACGACTACGAGCCGCGGCAGACGCTCGCATCCTCTCAGCGCTACCGTAGCGCACCGCTCTCCGAGCTGGAGCAGCGCATCCTCAGCGCCCGCGAGCGGTTGGAGGAGGCCGAGCGCGAGGTGCTCGCTCGGGTGCGCACACAGGTGGCCGAGGCCGGGCCGTCGATCGAGCGCGCGGCCGCGGCGGTGGCGCGCATCGATGTCGCCGCCGCACTCGCCGAGGCGGCGGTCAACCACGGCTACGTGCGGCCAGCGGTCGTCGAGAGTGGCGCGGTCGAGATCGAAGGTGGTCGCCACCCGGTCGTCGAGCGGCAGGTGCCCGCCGGACGCTTCGTGCCGAACGATTGCACCCTCGGCGCATCCGCCGACCTCGTGATCCTCACCGGACCGAACATGGGTGGAAAGTCGACTTATCTGCGGCAGTCGGCGCTGATCGTGCTGCTCGCGCACTGCGGCAGCTTCGTCCCGGCGAAACGCACGCGGATGGGCGTCGTCGACCGCATCTTCTCGCGCGTCGGTGCCTACGACGATATCGCGACCGGGCGCTCGACGTTCATGGTCGAGATGCTCGAGACCGCCGCGATCCTGCACAACGCGACGGAGCACTCGCTCGTGATCCTCGATGAGATCGGGCGTGGCACCGGGACCTACGACGGGCTCGCGATCGCGCGGGCGGTGATCGAGTACCTGCACCACCGACCCGGCGGTACGCCGCGCACGCTCTTCGCTACCCACTACCACGAGCTGGTGGCGCTGGCGCAGACCCTGCCGCGCGTCGAGAACCAGTCGGTGGCGGCCAGCGAGGAGGGCGGCGAGGTCGTCTTCCAGCATCGTGTGGTACTGGGTGCTGCGGATCGGTCGTACGGCGTGCACGTCGCTGCGTTGGCCGGGCTGCCGAAGGCGGTCGTCGGTCGTGCGCGCGAGCTACTGCTGGAGCTGGAGTCCCGTCCGACGAGCGAGGTCGGTCGGGAAGGCGCGCAGTTGCCGCTGCTCGGCGATGTGGGGGCCACGTCGCAGGCACCGACGACCGCGAGCGACGGGCTGATCGATGAGCTCGCGGAGCTGGACCCGGACGCGCTGGCGCCGCTCGAGGCGTTGCAGCGGCTCTACGACCTGCGCAAGCAGGCTCGCGAGCGCCTGGCGCTTGAGGGCTAGCGCGTGACGGACGTTGCCGCGAGGAAGCAGCGAACGCTGATCCGCGTGCTGCCGCCGGAGGTCGCCTCGCGCATCGCTGCCGGCGAGGTCGTCGAGCGGCCGGCGTCGGTGCTCAAGGAGCTGGTCGAGAACGCGATCGATGCCGGGGCACGCACGATCGAGATCGACGCGGAGGGCGGCGGCATCGATCTGCTGCGAGTGCGCGACGACGGCCACGGCATCCCGCCGGAGCAGATCGCCGACGCCTTCGAGCGCCACGCGACGTCGAAGCTGCGCACCGCGCAAGACCTCTTTGCGGTCGGGACGCTGGGTTTTCGCGGCGAGGCGCTGGCTGCGATCGTGGCGGCGGCCGACGTCGATCTGATCACGCGGCCGGCCGATCAACCTTCGGCGGCGGTCGCGCGCTACCGCGACGGTCGCCCCGCTGATCGCGGCAGCGCCGGTGCAGCGCCGGGAACCAGCATCGAGGTGCGAGATCTCTTCTCCGCGCTGCCGGCCCGACGCGCCTTCCTGCGCGGCGAGCGTTCCGAGAGTCGGGCGCTGACGCGCGCGGTGACCTCGCTCGCTCTGGCCCATCCGCAGGTCGCCTTCCGCCTCACGTCGAACGGCCGCCGCACGCTCTCGACGCCCGGCGGCACGTTGCTCGACTCGGTCACGGCCGTCCACGGGCCCGACCTCGCGGGCGCGCTGATCGCGCTCGACTACCGACGTGAGACGGACGACGCAGCGGTGACCGTCATGGGCGTCGTGGCGGCACCCTCGGAACACCGCGCGAGCCGCACTGTGCATCTCGTTGCGAACGGACGCGTGATCAATGCTGGTTCGCTCGCGCACGCTGTCGAGCAGGCATATGAGGGTCTGCTCCCCCGAGGACGGCGTCCGATCGCCTTCCTCAGGGTGGACGTACCCGTGGAGCAAGTCGATGTCAATGTCCATCCGGCGAAAGCCGAGGTGCGCTTTCGGCACGAACGCCTCGTCTTCGCGGCGGTGCGGCAGGCGGTACTGGAGGCGCTCGGCGGCGCGCCGGCGTCGGCCACGTCAGGGCTGACGTTCTCGCCGCATCCATCGCAGGAGCAGGCTAGCGTCGCGCATGACGCAGCAGCAGTCGCGCCATCGTCGCTGCCATCGACGCCAGAACAGACGCCGCGCGCAGTGATCGCGGCAGCGGCGCCGGCCGAGCCACGGCTCGATGACGCCGTCGATGCGTCTGTCGATGTCGCGACGCAGCGCGCGCTGCCGCTGCGCGAGCGGCTGCCGGCGCTGCGTCCACTCGGGCAGTTCGACCGCACCTACATTGCCGCCGAGGCTCCCGACGGTCTGTATCTCGTCGACCAGCACGCCGCGCACGAGCGCGTGCGCTACGAGCAGGTGCGGGCGAGTCGAGGGCGCAGCGAGGCGTCGCAGCCGCTGCTGGAGGCCGCGGTCGTCACGCTCGATCCGCCGCTGCTCGCGCTCGCGCTCGAGACGGTCGACGATCTCGCGGCCCTCGGCTGGGAAGTCGCCGAGACCGACGGCGCGGCGCTACTCGTGCGTGCGGTGCCGTCGTTGCTCAGCGAACAGGATCCAGTCGGCGCGTTCGCAGGCTACCTCGATCGCCTGCAGGCCGAGGATGGCGCGACGCCTGATCGCGTGACGGCGACGCTCGCGTGTCGCTCCGCCGTGCGCGCGGGCGACCGGCTCGACGTCGAACAGCAGCGCGCGCTGCTTGCGGCGCTTGAGCGGACGGAGCAGCCGATGACGTGCCCGCACGGCCGGCCGACGGTGCTGCATATCGACAACGACGCGATCCGACGTTCGTTCGGACGTAGCTCGCTCTAGGCGCAGCCCTGCGGTGGGTCTTCTAGCGGGTAGCGGAGCCTGAACTCGGTCTACGCCTGCGGAGAGAACAACTCCGGCAGCCCGTCGCGCTGCGCTCGCCACTCGAAGAGCCGCGAGACCGCGCTCGCCGCCTTCTCCAGCGATGAGTAGACCGCCACGCCGTGGTTGTACGCAGCCTGGTCGAACGCGCGTGCCACCTTCAGCGGTACGTCGCCGCGCTCGCGTCGGATCGCGACGATCGGCACGCCAACCTCGATCTGTAGCTCAGAGAGGCTGCGCGCTGAATCCTCGGCGTGGGCGATCTGCTCCTCGAGCGTCGAGTCGCGGCCCGGCCCATCGGGCGCGCCGGCCCAGCCACCCCAGCCACCGACGGTCGTGAAGACCATGTCGATGCCGGGTGATCCGGCAACGAGCCGGTAGAGCCGCTTCGTCGTATCGCCGTCGCCGGAGTGGCGGCCGAGGTTGGCATCGATCGGATTGCGCACGCTGGTGCCCGCGACCGGGATGAACTCGCGCAGCTCGTCGACGACCCCGTCGGACATCGGCGGCACTTCGAGCCCCTGGAGCGCGAGTTGATCCGAGGACAGCACGGAGAAGCCACCGCCGCCCGCGATCAGCACGACACCGCGGCCGCGCACGTGGCGCAACTCGGTAGTCGATGCGATCACGAGGTCGCTGAGCTCGCTGATCTTCGTCGCTCGAATCGCGCCGGTCTGACGGGCGAGCGCCTCGAAGACGTCGACCGATCCGGCGAGCGATCCGGTGTGCGAGTTCGCCGCCCGTGCACCGGCGTCGGTGACCCCGCCCTTGAGCAGGATCGTCGGCTTCACCGCGGCGCAGCGGCGTAGCGCGTCGAAGAAGGCGCGACCGTCTCGCACGCCTTCGATGTATGCCGTTACGACCTCGGTCTGCGGGTCGCTGGCGGCGTAGTCGAGGAAATCGTGTGCGCGCAGGTCGGCTCCGTTGCCGTAGGAGACGGCCTTCGAGAAGCGGACGCCGCGACCGGAGAGCGTGCCGATGATATCGCCGGCGTTCGCGCCGGACTGGGAGAGCAGGAAGGTGTTGCCCGGTTCCGTCGAGAAGCCACCCATGAAGGCGAGCCCTACGCCGGGAACATAGAGCCCCATGCAGTTCGGCCCGATCATGCGGATGCCGGCTGCGCGGCCCTTCGCGACGAACTTGTTCTCGATCACGGTGAGGTCTTCGTCGCCGGTCTCAGAGAACCCGGCGGTGAAGAAGTGGATCGACTTCACGCCCTTCTCGATCGCCTGATCGACGAGTTCCGGAACGCCGGGCGCGGGGATCTGGCAGATGATGTGATCGACGGGGTCGGGACAGTCGAGAATGCTCGGGTAGCACTTCAGCCCCCGGATCTCATCGACCTTCGGGTTCACCGGGTAGAGCGCGTGCTCCTTGTCGTAGCCGGCCTCCAGCAAGGAGTTGAGGAACCCGCCGCCTCCTCCATCGCTGCCTTCGCGTGAGGAGACGCCGACGACCGCGACGGATCGCGGGTGGAAGATCGGGTCGAGTGGGTGGTTCGAGGTTGAATCGCTATCTGACGCGGTAATGCGTGGCTCCCTCCGGGCTGCGCGCCCGAGAGGGTCGCGTGCCGCTGGTCTCTCGATTGTAGCGGAGCCGATGCTCTACGCCAGCAGAGGTCTCTGACAGGGGGTGACTGCGGTTAGCGTTCGGCCCCCGGTCGCATGCGCGCGGCGCGCTCCGCGACCTCGATCTTGATCGCCTCCGGAATCCCTTCCGCGACGATCGTCTCGACAGCGTCGGCGGCCGTGTCGATGTCTGCCTCGTTGTTGAAGGCGTGCAGCGAGAGCCGCACGACGTCGAAGTCTCGCACCCCGCGGCAGACGACCTTCGCCTCCGACTGCAGGTAGAAGGCGATCTCGGCGGAGTCGATGCCCTCCGTGTGGAAGCAGAAGAGGCCGGTGCGGGCACCCTCGGTCGTCGGGCTCTTCACCGTCACCGAGCGGATGCGCCCGAAGCGCTCTTCGGCGTACTTCGTCAGCTCGCGAGCGCGGTCGAATACCGCCTGCGGGCCCGACTCGAGGTACTGCTCGGTAGCGGCGATCGTGCCGGCGATCAACGCGCCGGACGTCGTCGTCAGCTCGTACTTCGTGATCAATTCCTTCTCAGGCGTGAAATTGCCCTCGGAGTCCCACTCCGCCGCTGCGCGGCCCGCCACCTTCGAGGGTTCGACGTCCGGGATCGCGTCCCGCCGTACGTAGAGCGCGCCCAGCCCGTCCGGGCCGAGCAACCACTTGTGCGAGGGAATCGCGTAGCAGTCGATGCCGGAGGCGCGCACGTCGATCGGGATGTGGCCGGCAGTCTGCGCACCGTCGACGACGACACGGGCGCCGACGCGGTGGGAGGCCTCGATGATGCCGTTCATCGGCAGCAGCTGGCCGGTCGAGTAGGAGATTTCGGAGAGGATCACGAGCTTGGTGCGGTCGTTCAGCGCCTGGGCGAAGTTCTCCAGCACGACCCCGGCAGAGTCGTCGGCCGCGATCGGCACGATCGACATCTCAGCGCCGCGCCGCTCGCGCAGGTAGTACGCGGGGACAGCACCGGACGCGTGCTCGACCGACGTCGTGATCACGCCATCGCCGGGCTGGATGTCGACGCCGTTGACGACGACATTCAAGCCCTCGGTCGTGTTGCCCATGATCGCGATCTCGTCGGCGTCCGCGCCGATCATTTCGGCAGTGACCTCGCGCATGCGAGCGACGAGTTGCTGGCGGTCCTCCATCACCTCGCGGGTCGTCGGACCGACATCGAGCTCGAGTTGCAGTCGCTGCTTCATCGCATCGACGACGTCGGTGGTGAGCGGGCCGGAGAAGCCGCTGTTCATGTAGGCGTAGTTCTGCATCACGGGCATCTGGCTGCGAAGCCACGCCCAGCGTTCCTCACTCATTGAGTCATCTCCTGCCACGCGGATCGGCCGTGCACATGCGGGCTATGTGTAGCACAGTCGGAGGGCAGGGGAGGGGCGGATCGATGGCGGAGACCACGAGCACCTGGGATCCCGACCAGTACGAGCGATTCCGGCAGGAACGCGCCCAGCCCTTCTACGACCTCGCTGCGATGGTCGAGCGCGAACCCGCGATGCGCGTCGTCGACCTCGGCTGCGGCACCGGCCAGCTCACGTCGTGGCTGCACGCGGAACTCGGCGCGGCGAGTACGCTCGGCGTCGACGCGTCGGACACGATGCTCGAACAGGCGATGCCGCTGGCAGAGGGCACGCTTAGCTTCGAGCAGCGCGACATCACGAGCTTCGTTGCCGACAAACCGTATGACCTCGTCTTCTCCAACGCCGCGCTGCAATGGATCGAGGGCCATGAGGCGCTGCTCACGAAGATCGCCGCAGCCGTCGCGCCGGGTGGGCAACTTGCCGTGCAGGTGCCGTACAACGACGACCACGCATCGCATCGCGTCGCGCGGTCGCTGGCCGGGGGACGTTTCAGCGAGGCACTCGATGGCTACGAGCGGGTCTTCCCGGTGCTCAAGCCGGAGCGCTACGCGGAGCTGCTGCACGAGCTGGGTTTCGAGCGTCAGCAGGTGCGCATGCAGGTCTACACGCACCTGCTGCCGGACACGCGCGCGGTGATTGAGTGGGTCAAGGGTTCGCTGATGACGCCGTACCGCGAGCGCCTGAGCGTCGAGCAGTACGAGGAGCTGCTGGAGCAATACGAGACTGACCTCGTGGCTGTGCTCGGCGAGCACTCGCCGTTCCTCTACCCGTTCAAGCGCATCCTGATGTGGGGTCGCAAGGCCGCCTAGCGGCTCTCAGACGGGTCAACCGACGTCCAGCGTGCCGCCATGTCCCGCTTCGACGCCGCTGACGTCGTAGATCGCTCCGTTCGCCTCGTACCCGCCGATCACCGGGTCGACCGACATCAGCAGCGGCGTATCGAGGTCGATCCACTCGAAGCCGCCGAGCCCGGCCGCGAGGTGCGCGCTGAAGCCCATCCCGAGGCGCGTCTCAACCATGCCACCGATCATCAGCCCCAGCCCGGCGGCGCGAGCGATCGAGGCGATCTCCAGGCCCGCGACGACGCCCGCCTTCGCGAGCTTGATGTTCAGCACTGGCGCGAACTGCTCCTCCGCGATGCGCAACGCGTCCTCGGGAGTGCGGCAGCTCTCGTCGGCGGCCACGGGCACGCCGCCTTCGCGGGTGACACGGCCGAGGGCCGCCCAGTCATCGCGCGGAACGGGCTGCTCGAACAGGGCCGGCTCGAGGTCGGCTGATCGCAGGGCGCGCAGCGCGTCGAGCGCCTGCTCCGCGCTGTAGCCCTCGTTCGCATCGAGCACGAGCGCGCAGTCGGGGTGGCCATCGCGGATCGCCGCCAGCCGCGCGATGTCGGCTTCGACGTCCAGCCCGACCTTCGTCTTGATCGTCGCAAAGCCGCGCTCGCGATACCGCGCCGCGAGCGACTGTGCCTCATCTGGCTCGCAGATCGGGATCGTGATGTCGGTCGTGAGCTGCCGCTCGGCGCCGCCGAAGAAGCGGTAGAGCGGCACCCCGAGCGAGCGCGTGAACGCATCGATCACCCCCATCTCGATGCCGGCGCGCACAGCCGCCAGACGAGGGATGCGCGAGGCCAGCTCAGCGGCGAGCGGCCGCCATTCGGCGGCGTCGTGTCCGACGATCCACTCGGCAGCCTCGCCGACCGTAGTGAGCGCGGTCGGCTGATCCTCGACGGTCACGGGCTGCAGCGACGGAATCTCGCCCCAGCCCTCGGCGCCACCGCGCAACCGCACGCGCACGGCGACGTTTTCGACCTGATCGAGCCGCCCCGTGGCGATCACAAACGGTCGCAGCAGCGGCACATCGAGCGGATAGGCATCGACTGACGTGATCTCTGTCGCACGGCTCATGGCGCGGAGCGTACAGGCGCAGCGCACACGGAAGTGCGTCCGCACGAACTTGACAGGCATCACGTGCATCGTAAGGATGCGGCCAGAGCAGCAGGAGGAGGGCCCATGACACTTCGGGGCAAAGCCGCGATCGTCGGCTTCTACGAAATTCCCACCGAGAAGGAGATGCCGGACCGCAGTACGTCGTCCGTACTCGCCGAGGTCGCACGGGGTGCCATCCTCGATGCCGGCCTGCGCATCGAGGACATCGATGGCGTGATCGGGCAGGAGGCGCTCAACTCGCTGACGATGAACGAGACGCTCGGCCTGAAGCCGCGCTACACCTCATCGATGACGACACACGGCGCCAGCGGGGCCACATCGATCGTTACGGCCGCGTCGGTGATCGCCGCCGGGCTCGCCGACTACGTGCTCTGCGTCTTCGGCGAATCGCGCCAGCGCAGCAGTTCGCGGCTGAACGCCGTCTCGGCGGCGCAGCGAGTCGCGCCCACCAACCGTGCCTCGGAGTGGGAGACGCCGTTCGGGCCGGTGATCGCCGCCAACGGTGGCTATGGCCTGATCAAAGAACGTCACATGTACGAGTACGGCACCACGCAGGAGCAGTTCGCGAAGTGCGCCGTCGACGAGCGCTTCAACGCGCTGGAGAACCCGAACGCCGTCTGGCAGGGCCAGCCGATCACGATCGATGATGTGCTGAACTCCCGCTTCACCAACGACCCGCTGCATCTGCTGGAGAGCGTGATGCCATGCTCGGGCGGCGCAGCAGTCGTCGTCACTTCGGCGGAGCGGGCCCGTTCGATGCCGCACCCGCCGGCCTACGTGCTCGGTGCCGGCGGCCCGGCGACGAGCCACGACACGATCTGGCAGGAAGACCGCATCGCGACCACTCCGGTCGTGATGACCGCTCCGAACGCGCTGCAGATGGCCGAAGTCAACATCAACGATATCGAGTTCGCAGAGTTCTACGACTGCTACACGATTCTCGTCATGGCATGTCTTGAGGACGCCGGTATCTGCGCGAAGGGCGACATCGGCGCTTTCTACGAGTCGACGGATACCACGTACAAGGGCGAGTTCCCGATCAATACCGATGGCGGGCAGATCGCTGCCGGCCAGCCGGGCGGGAGCGCCGGTGGGTTCCGTCACATCGTCGAGGCCACGCGCCAGGTGATGGGCAGGGCTGAGAATCGGCAGGTTGAGAAATCGGACCTCTGCCTGGTGAATGGCTGAGGTGGCACCGCCAGCGTGATGTGCACGCTGGTGCTCGGTTCGAGCGCCACACTCTAAATCCAGAACCGCTGAGAGGAACAGCTGATGGCTGACTACACGAAGCCGCTACCCAACCCCGCCGACCCGGATCTGACGGCCCCGTTCTGGGAAGCCGCGAAGCGCCACGAGCTGCTAATCCCGCGCTGCCGCAGTTGCGACTCCTACTTCTGGTTCCCGCGGCCCGCGTGTCCCACGTGCCTCAAGGAGGACTGGGAGTGGACCGAGGTCAGCGGCAAGGGGCGGCTGCACACCTTCACGGTCGTGCGTCAGCCCAGCAACCCCTCGTTCAACGAGGACGTTCCGTACGCCTACGCGGTCGTCCAGCTCGACGAGGGGCCGCGCATGGTCTCGAACATCGTCGACTGCGAAATCCCCGACGGTCTGGCCGTCGATATGGCGCTCGAGGCGTCGTTCGATGACGTGGACGACGACTGGACGCTGGTGAAGTTCAAGCCGGTCTAAGCCCCGAGCGGGCCTAGTCGGAGGCTGCTTCCGAGCCGGCCCAGCCGCTCGTCAGCAGTTCCTGAAAGCGTGCCTCGGCGTCCTGCAGCGAGTCGAGGAACTCGAACTCGGCCTCGCGCGCCATCTGCTCATCGATCGGTGAGTCGCCGGTGTGCATGTAGTGATCGACGTCGAACGACGCGCGCACATCCATCAGGTTCTGCTTCAGCACCGTGAAGCGCATCGGGATGTCGTGCTTCGCCCAGAGCGCCTGCTGCACGCCGACCGGCCGGTCGGAGCAGCTCCCGATCACGATGCCGAGCTCGTGCGCAAGACGCACGGTCGCGAGCGTGATCTCGCCCGGCGGATCGCCGACCTCGAGCGTCCCGTCGATGTCGAAGCTGATCAGCCGCTTCATCTGCCACCACTGAGCGGCGGCACGAGGTAGATCTCCGTCTCGTCGGTGACCGGGTCGAGCAGGCCGCTGTCGTCGAGAATTGAGCCGTCGATCGCTACCGCCATCTCGGGCCGCAGGCCGTCGTCGTCCATGATCCATGCGGTCAACTGCGGATAGTCTTCGCCGACGGCGCGAAAGACCGCGCGCAACGTCGCTCCCTCGGCCCTGATCTGGTCAGAGCCACCCGAGAGCGACCGTAGCGACGCTGGGACATGAACCACAGCCATGTTGCCGTCGCCTCTCAGCTGCTACGAACCGGAGCCATCGAGGGCTTCGAGTTCTTCGAGGATACGCGCCGGCGTCGCCGGGAGCCTGTTCACGCGGACGCCGACCGCGTCGTAGATCGCATTCGCGATCGCCGCCAGCGGGGGCACGATCGGCACCTCACCGACGCCGCGTACGCCGAAGGGATGACCGGGGTTCGGCACCTCGACGAGCACGGTGTCGATCATCGGCAGGTCGTTCGCCACCGGCATGCGGTAGTCGAGCAGCGAGGCGTTCGCCATCGCACCGTCGTCGGTGTAGATGTACTCCTCGTTCAGCGCCATGCCGATGCCCTGAACCGCGCCGCCCTGGATCTGGCCCTCGACGTATGCGGGGTGAATCGCCTTGCCGACGTCCTGGATCGCCGTGTAGCGGAGCACCGTGACCTTGCCGGTTTCGCGGTCGACCTGCACATCGGCGATGTGCGCGGCGAAGCACGCACCAACCTTACCGACGCTCGTCGAAACGACATCGGCGCGGCCCTGGATGTTGCCGCCGGTGCCGGGCAGCCGTCCTGCCGCTTCCTTGAAGGTCATCACCTGGTCGTCCGGGCCGTGCAGGCTGGCATCCGACGCGTCGTACGTCACCTCCTCGGGAGCGACGTCCCAGACGGCGGCGATGCGCTTCGTGATCTGCTCCTGCACGTCCATCCCCGCGCGGTAGGCGGCCCAGCCGGTCGCGAATGTCGTACGTGAGCCGCCGGTGTTGCCGGTGAAGCCGATCGTGTCGGTGTCGCCGACGAGCGATGTCACATCCTCGTACTCGATGCCCATCGTCTCCGCGAATTGCATCGCCAACGCCGCGCGCTGCCCGCCGATATCGACGGAGCCGGTGATCAGGGTGACCGTGCCATCCGAGTGCACATTGGCGTAAGCACTCGACTCGCCACCACCGTTCTGCCAGAAGCCCATCGCCACGCCGCGACCGACGTCCGGTTCAAGGATCTCGGCACGGTAGTGCGGGTGGTCGGTCGTCGCGCGGATCACCTCGCGGATACCGACGGAGCCGTGCGTCGCACCGTCGCTGCGCGGGTCGCCCTCGGAGACGGCGTTGAGATCGCGAATCGCCATGCGGTCCATGTCCAGCATGTCGGCCAGCTCGTCCATCACCGCCTCGATCGCATAGGCGGCGGCTGGTGCGCCCGGAGCGCGATAGGCGGCCGTCTTCGGGCGGTTGAGCACCACGTCGAAGCCGACGATTCGCTGATGTGGAACGAGATACGGGCCCAGCGCGCAGCGTGCACCGCCGGGGACGGGCGAACCGGGGTAGGCACCGGCTTCGTATTCAAGTCGAATGTCGGCGGCGACGAGTGTGCCGTCGCGCATTGCGCCGAGCTTGATGAAGGAGCGGGTGCCAGAGGTCGGGCCGGTCGCTTCCAGCACCTCGGTGCGGTTCATCGTGATCTGCACCGGACGGCCGCTCTTCTTCGAGAGCAGCGCCGCGAGCGGCTCAAGGTAGATCACGTTCTTCGCGCCGAACCCCCCGCCGATCTCCGCCGGGATCACGCGCAGGTCGCCGAGCGCGAGCCCGAGCACGCGTGCGACGTTGGTGCGGACACCGAACGCCCCCTGCGTGCTGGTCCAGATCGTGACCTTGCCGTCCGCGTTCCAGACTGCCGTCCCGTTGTGATTCTCGATGTAGCCCTGGTGCACCATCGACGTCTCGAAGATGCGCTCCAGCACAACCTCGGCCTGCGCGAAACCAGCATCGAGGTCGCCGAAGCCCATCTCGATCGTGCGTGCGACGTTCGGCGATCGCCCCTCGACCGGTTCGAAGAGACCGTCGACGAGGCTGGAGAGGCCATCGTCGTGCAGCGTCGGCGCATCCGGAGCGAGCGCATCGTCGAGGCTCGTGACCGCGGGCAGTACGTCGTACTCGACCTCGATCAGAGCGACGGCGTCCTCCGCGACGTGCGCGTCATCGGCGCAGACGGCCGCGATTGGGTGGCCCTTGAACAGCACCTTGCGACGCGCGAGCAGCCGTTCGAGGTCCCACATCGTGGGCATCGGTCCGCGGATCGTCTGCATCGTCGGTTCGGTCGGTTCGGGGAAGTCCTCGTGCGTGATCACGGCGTGGACGCCGGGCAGCGCTTCCGCCTTCGAGGTGTCGATGCTCTTGATGATCGCGTGGGCGTGCGGGCTACGCTTGACGCGGCCAAACAGCATCCCAGCCATGCGCACATCGGCACCGTAGACGGCGCGGCCCGTGACCTTGTCGACGCCGTCCGGACGGATCGGGTTCGTCCCGATCACGCGATATTCAGTCGCTGCTTCTACCATCGTCAGGCCCCCTCAGACCGCATCGTCTCGGCCGCGCTGAGCACGGCGCGCACGATCTTGTCGTAGCCGGTGCAGCGGCAGAGGTTCCCCGCCAGCCAGAACCGCACCTCGTCCTCATCCGGGCTTGGATTGACCTTCAGCAGCGCGGTCGCTGAGACCAGGAATCCGGGTGTGCAGATGCCGCACTGCAACGCCGCCTCCTCGAGGAAGGCCTGCTGGATCGGGTGCAGCCCCTCGCGGCCGTCATCGAGACCCTCGACGGTGCGCACGTCCGCGCCCTCGACCTCCGCTGCGAGCACGAGGCAGGAGTTCACAAGCTGGCCGTCCAGCGTCACGGCACAGGCACCGCAGTTGCCGTTGTTGCAGCCCTCCTTCGTGCCGGTCAGCCCGACGCGGTCGCGCAGCGCTTCAAGCAGGCTGTCACGTTCGTCGATCATGATCTCGCTGCTGCTGCCGTTGATCTGTGTGTTAACGATGCGCTTAGCCAAGGGACACCCCCGCGCGTTCCGCTGCGTCTCTGATTGTGCGTTCGGTGAGCACGCCGGAGAGGTGCGTTCGATGTTTGATCGTGCCGCGCATGTCGTCGATCGGACTCGCTGCGTCGCGAGAGGCGGCTGCGGCTGCCGCGATCGAATCGTCGCTGAGCGGCGCGCCGATGAGCGCCTCGCCCGCGGTGGGGACGAACAATGGTGTCGCGGCGACAGCGCCGAGGGCGATGCGGGCCGAGGTCACGGTGCCGCCGCCGTCGAATTGCAGCGCGCTCGCGGCGTTGACGACGGCGATGTCCATCTCGTTGCGCGGGATGAATCGCTGGGCCGCCGCTCCGCTCCGCTCGGGCGGGGCAGGGAAGTTGATCGAGACGACAAACTCGCCGTTCTGCAACACATTCCGTCCCGGCCCAGTGCAGAAATCGACGACAGCCACGTCACGCTGGCCGTGAGGACCGATGACGTAGGCCGTGGCATTGAGCGCGATCATCGTTGGGATCGAATCGGCCGCCGGCGACGAATTGCAGAGATTGCCACCCAGCGTCGCGCGGCCCTGGACCGCGGTCCCGCCGATCACTTCTGTGGAGTCGACGAGGCTCGGGTAGTGCTTTCGCACGTCGGGGTCGTTGTAGACGTCGTAGAGACGCAAAGCCGCGCCCACGGTCAGTCCATCGCTATCGCTGTAGCTGAGCGCGGTCGTCTCTGGTACGTGCTTCACATCGACGAACGTTTCGACGTCGATCCGACGTTCTCGCGCGAGGATGATCAAGTCGGTGCCACCGGCGAGCACGCGCGTTCCGCTGCCGCCCTCCTGGAGCATCTTTACGGCCTCGTCGATCGACGAGGCGCGCGCATATTTCACTGCCTGCAAGGTCCCCTGCTTTCACTGGTGCGTGCGGGCAGCATATTCGCGGCAGCCGAAGCTGTCATTTGCTACATTGGCGCGCATCGAATCCGACGGGGACTCGGACGCGCCGTTCACCGACGACCAATGGGAGGGCCTGATGGCCGGTCTACTGATCTCACGAGTAGTCGCTGATCGTTGCGAAGCGGAGTTCGCGCGTGTCCAGGGTGAGACCGACCTGACGCTCGAACTGAACATCGTCCCGGAAGTTGAAGGGGTGTTCCTCGAGCCGGAAGACCTCGCACGCGTTGAGATCGCGTTCTTCTCCGGCGACATGCTCGCGGACGAGGGCACGCTGGCACGTCGCTTCTTTGGGGCCGCGCTGCGAGCGCCGAACCTGAAGTGGATGCACGCCTCGAACGCCGGTATCGACGACCCCGTCTTCGGTCGGGTGCTCGAAGCAGGGGCGCGGCTCTCGAACTCGTCGGGCTCGTCGGCGGAACCGATCGCGCAGACCGCGATCGGCGGCATGCTGGCGCTCTCGCGTGGCTTCCCCGCGTGGGGCGACGCGCAGCGCGATCGCGAATGGCGGCCGCTTGAACAAGCCGCGACGCCGGCCGACCTTGGTACGCAGACCGTCGTTGTGGTCGGCCTTGGCGCGATCGGCGGCCACATCGCGCGGCTCTCGCAGGCGCTTGGCCTGCACGTGATCGGCGTACGACGTAGTCCGCAGCGGCCCGGCGACCCCGTCGACGAGATGGTCACGCCCGCCGACCTCGCGTCCGTGCTGCCGCGCGCCGACTGGCTGGCGCTCGCGATGCCGCTCACCGACGAGACGCGCGACATGATCTCCGCCGAGGCGATCGCGCTGCTGCCGAAGGGCGCGCGCATCCTCAACGTCGCGCGCGGGCAGGTGATCGACGAGGGCGCGATGATCGACGCGCTGCGATCCGGTGCGCTCGGTGGCGCCTATCTCGATGTCTTCGATACGGAGCCGCTACCCTCGGAATCTCCGCTCTGGGAGCTACCGAACGTGATCGTCACGCCGCACAACTCATCGGCCTCGCTCGGCAACAACGAGCGGTCGACGCTGATGTTCCTTACCAACCTCGACCACTGGGCGCGCGACGAGCCGCTGGAGAACGAGGTCAGCGAGCGGTAGCATCGCGGCCGGAGGGTTCGCGCATGCAGCTCCTGCTCGTGATCGCTGGCGGTGCCGTCGGCACGCTCTTTCGCTACCAGATCGCGATGCGTCTGCAGAGCGCCAGCGGCGGCGCCTTCCCGGTCGGGACGCTTGCCGTCAACGTCAGCGGCGCGTTCATCGCGGGGCTTCTCGCCACGCTCCTGCTCGAACGCAGCGCGGTCTCCGCGGAGGTGCGCACGGCAATCCTCGTCGGTGTGCTCGGCGGCTATACGACGTTCTCCACCTTCAGCGTTGAGACGCTCACGCTGACGAACGACGGGCAGTGGGGCCTCGCGACATTGAACGTCGCTGCGTCAGTAGCCGCGGCGCTCTTCGCCGTCTGGGCGGGGCAGTCCGTCGCGCGCCTCTGGAGCTAGCGACCGACGCTCCGACTACTGTGCGAGTTCGACGATCAAGTCGACGGCCCGTGTGACGTCGACGCTGTCCGTGTTGAGCACAACGTCGTATTGCTCCGGTCGCTCGGAATCGACGCCGTAGAACCGCTTCAGGTAATCGGCACGCGCGCGCTGTGACTCGCGCACGGCGTCGGTCGCTTCGGATTGCGCCGAACCACCGTCGACGAGCCTGCGCACCTGTGCGTCTTCGGACGCCGTGATCAGCACCCGGAGCACGCCGGGCGCATCCGGGAACGCATGGCTCGCGGCGTGAGCGACGATCACCGCCTGCCCCTTGTTGCCGGTCTCCACGACGACATCGCGGATCAGTTCCTGGTAGTCGGCGGCGCTCGCGACGGGAATCGACTGGTCGTCGAAGTGCATCGACGACCCGCCCGAGAGCGCGTCGATCACGCGTGAGACGATCGATTGACGTTCCTCCGCCTTCGCGGCGATCTCCGGCGTGACGTTCGATCGCTCGGCGACGCGGGAGATGATCTGGTCATCGACGTACCGGAAGCCGAGCCGCTCCGCTACCGCCCGGCCGATCTCTTCGCCCCCGGCGCCCAGAAAACGCGAAATGCAGACAGTGTTCGCAGCCATCTCAACCTCCTCAGCAGGGCAGGACAGTAGCACCGATACCCCAGGCCCGTATGTGGATTCGGCCACAGAGCGAGGGTCGCGCGGGCATCTGATGGTGCGCGAGACGCCACCTCGCGGCGTGGTAGGCTCCCCCATCGGACTATTCGGAGGGGAACGAAATGTACGAAGGAATGATCGCCGAGACCGTGATGTATCGCGGTGACGGCGGCGAAGACATCGAGGCTTACGTGGCTCGGCCACTGGGGCCGGGACCATTCCCGTCGGTCGTGGTGCTGCACCACATGCCCGGCTGGGACGAGGGCACGAAGGAGATCACGCGCAAGTTTGCGCACCACGGCTACAACGCGATCGACCCGAACCTGTACTACCGCGAGGGACCCGGCGGCGAACCGGACGAGGTCGCGGCCGTCGCCCGCTCGCAGGGTGGCGTCCCGGTCGACCGGCTGGTCGGTGATGCCGAGGGCGCCGCAGCGTACCTGCGTAACCTGCCGACGAGCACCGACCGGGTCGGCATCATCGGCTTCTGCTCGGGTGGCCGTCAGGTCGTGATCGCCGCCTCGCGCTCGATCGCGTTCGATGCCGCCGTCGACTGCTGGGGAGGGCGCGTGATCGCCGATGCCGACCAGCTCACGGAGCGTCAGCCAGTCGCCCCGATCGACATGATCGACGACCTCGCTGCGCCGCTGCTAGGCATCTTCGGCAACGACGACCGCAGCCCGTCGCCTGAACTCGTCGATCAGCACGAGGAGGCGCTGAAGCAGGCCGGCAAGACGTACGAGTTCCATCGCTACGACGGCGCCGGGCACGGCTTCTTCGCGACGGATCGCCCCGGCTACCGTCCGGTGCAGGCGACCGAGGCCTGGGGCGAGGTCTGGCAATGGTACGAGCGATATCTGAGGACGGAAGGGTAGGGCATGATGTGCAACTGGATTATTGAGAAGACGGAGCTCTCCGGCAGCGGCAAGAGCCGCGAGGGCTGGTTCAAGCTGGGCCAGGCGAACGTCTACTACGACCACCCGTTCCACGCGCCGATGGATCACGCGCTGATCATCGACTTCGTCGAGGACCCCGACCGCGTCAGCAATCGCGTCGCCGTCGAACTCAGCGCGGAGTCAGCGCTCGGACTGATCGAGAGCATCAAGGCGGCGCTCGCCAGCGGCGACGAGGCGCATATCGAGGTCGCGACGGCCTAGCGCCCGCCTGACGTCGGGTCGACTCGCGTATGGCGCGCTACATCCTCGCGCTCGACCAGGGCACGACGTCGTCGCGAGCGATCCTCTTCGACGAGCGCGCGCAGGTTGTCGAGAGCGAGCAGCAGCAATTCCGCCAGTCCTTCCCGCAGCCGGGCTGGGTTGAGCACGACCCCGACGAGATCTGGGCGACCCAGCTTGCGACCGCGCAGGCGGTGCTACGAGCAGCCGACGTCACAGCCGTCGACGTCGCCGCGATCGGGATCGCGAATCAGCGAGAGTCTACTGTCGTCTGGGATCGCGCTAGCGGCGAACCGATCTACCCCGCAATCGTCTGGCAGTCGCGCCAGAGCGCCGAGATCTGCGACGAACTGCGCGATCGCGGATTCGAGGACGAGGTGCGTACACGCACCGGCCTCACGATCGACGCCTACTTCTCCGCGACGAAGGTGCGCTTCATCCTCGATGCCGTCGACGGTGCGCAGCAGCGGGCGGAGCGCGGTGAGCTGGCGTTCGGTACGATCGATTCATGGCTGATCCACCGGCTGACCGGCGGTCGCGTGCATGCTACCGACTACTCAAACGCCTCTCGCACGATGCTCTTCAACATCCACAAGCTGCAGTGGGACGACGCGCTGCTTGCCGCCCTCGATATCCCACGCGCGATGCTGCCGCAGCTTCGCGACTCCGGCGGGGCAATCGACGTGACGGACGCCGCCCACTTCGGTGGCGAGATCGCGATCGCGGGCGTCGCGGGCGACCAGCAGGCGGCGCTCTTCGGACAGGCGTGCTTTGAGCCGGGCGCGGCGAAGAACACCTACGGCACGGGCTGCTTCGTGCTGATGAACACCGGAAGGGAGGCGAAGGATTCAGCGCACGGCCTGCTCACGAGCGCCGCGTGGGGCATCGACGGCAACGTCGATTACCTGCTCGAGGGCAGCGTCTTCTCCGCCGGATCAGCGATCCAGTGGCTCCGCGACGGTCTGCACCTGATCGAGAGTGCCGCGGAAAGCGAGGTGCTCGCGACCTCCGTCGAGGACACGGGTGGCGTCGTCTTCGTGCCGGCCTTCACCGGCCTCGGTGCGCCGTACTGGGACGCCGACGCGCGGGGCACGCTCACGGGCATCACGCGCGGGACGGAGCCGGCGCGCATCGTGCGTGCCGCGTTGGAGGCGATCGCCTACCAGACCCGCGACGTCGTCGACTGCCTCGCCCGCGACAGCGGCCACAACCTGAGCGCGCTGCGCGTCGATGGTGGTGCGAGCGAGAACGATTTCCTGACGCAATTCCAGGCGGATATCCTCGGCATCCCCGTCGAACGACCGCGCGAGCTGGAGGCAACCGCACGTGGCGCGGCGGGCCTGGCAGGCGTCGCGACCGGCGTCTGGGCAAGCCGCGATCAGTTCGCCGAAGCGATCGCGAGCGAGGTCACGGTCTTTGAACCTCGCATGGACGTGGAGCGGCGCGAGGAGCTGTACGCCGGGTGGCGTCGCGCCGTGGACCGAGCGCTCGGCAGCTAGCTACTCGTCGCAACTACTCATCGTGAAATTCGGGGACGCGCTTCTCGACGAAGGCGCGCGTGCCTTCACGCGAGTCCCTCGAGGCGTTCGCGACGCGGCTGAACTCACGGTAGAGGCGCAGGCCATCGCGCGTCGGCAGGTCGCGCCCTCGGTACGCCAGCTCTTTGATCAGCCGAACTGCGATCGGGCCGTTCGACGCGATCTGTTCCGCAATCGCCTCCGCGCGCGGCAGTAGCTCGTCGGGCGCGACGACCTCGCTGACCAGCCCGATGCGGAGCGCCGTCTCGGCGTCGATGAATTCGCCGGTGAGCAGGAGTTGCATCGTGTGGGACATGCCGACCATGTCTGGCAACCGCACCGCGCCGTAGCCGTGGAGGATGCCCCACTTCACCTCGGGCGTGCCGAACTGCGCGTCCGTCGACGCGATGCGAATGTCGCAGAACGTCGCGAGTTCGAGCCCGCCGGCCAGCGCGTAGCCGTTGATCGCCGCGATTAGCGGCTTGCTGCATTCGAGGCCGCTGTCGAAGCGCTCCGGGCGGTAGGGCTGCCAGCCGGTGGCTGCTGACGCGTCGGCCAGCTCGCCGAGGTCGTGGCCGGAGGTGAACGCGCGTCCGCTGCCGGTGACGATCACACATCGCACGTTCGCATCGCGCTCGGCGTTACGAACCGCGTCGCCGATCGCGGCGTACATCTCGTTGTTCATCGCGTTCATCTTCTCGGGCCGGTTGATCGTGAGCCGCCCGATGTGGCCGCTGACTTCGTACTGAATCTCGTCCATCTCCGCCTCCAGGCGTCGGTCGTTCCGCGCTACCAGAACCCGATCTTGTAGCGCGCGCCGCCGTGTTCGTAGCCACTGTTGCCGCCCCGCTGCACGCGCTTCTGGTGCTTCGCGCAGAGCGGAATTGTCAGTCGCTCGCGGTCGTCGGGGTCGCTCACCCACTTCGAGACGGCGAACTCATCGCGAGGGCGGGCGGGGCAGAACTCACATCGTGGCGCCGGCATCGCAGCTACTCCGCCTGGATCGTGTCGTCGAGGGTTGGCGCGTCAGCGACGATGGTAGCGGCGCCGGGGCCAACGTCCGAGGTTGCGACGCCCTGCAACTCCAGCTTCTTCGCGATCACCTGATCGAGGTAGAGGCCGTTGTTGTGCTCCTCGAAGACCTTAGAGGCGGCGTCGAGATGCTCGCGCGCCTCGTCGGTGTTGCCACGCTTGATCGCGCCGTGTCACCGTCTGCGCCGATGCGTCGAGCGTCAGTTCGCCGCAGGTGAGAACCGGTTCGGCGCCGTCGCTGCTCTTGCCGCGCTCCATCGCCCGCTGCATCTTCGCCGTCACGAGGTCGATGCTGATCGGCTTGGTGATGTAGTCGTCGGCCCCGGCCTCGATGCCCGCGATCATTTGATCACTCTCGGAGAGCGCTGAGATGATCAGGATCGGCACGCCGCTCACCGCTCGAATTCGACGGCAGAGCTCGATCCCGTCCATTCGCGGCATCATGATGTCGGCCAGTACGAGGTCGTACGCTTCCGGGTCATTGCTAAAGAGAGTCCACGCTTCATCACCATCGTCGGCGATCGCGTGCTCCCACCCGGCACGATCGATCAGCGATCGCACCAGACGCTGGGCGTACTGGTCATCTTCGGCGACAAGAACTCGGCTCACGTTCGCTCCGTTGTCGTCAGGGAGAGTCTTACCGACTCGTTCTCTGACGGAATTGGGTCACTCAATCCCGCTGATCTAGGTATAACTGAAATGTCACGCGAATGTCACACGATGAGCCTGACAGATTTACCAGTTGCCGTCACCGCGATCAGCCGCGATTGCCTACAGCGACCGAATCCGCGATCTACGCGCTCGAAACCCCGCAGGCGGTCAGACGATCGTCAGCGCCGTCACGCCGCGGTCGGGCTGGAGGTGGCGACAGCGGTGACCGTGGAGCGGTGAGACGTCAGCTAGCTTGCGGGAGGCCGTCAGAAGGTGGCGGCGAGGAGGCTCAGGCTCATCTGGTGTACGATGCCGATGCGAGACAACCGACGCTTCGACACGCGCACACCGGATGGAGTCCCCATGGCGACCGAGCAGAAGACGAAGAAGACATCCGGCGAATGCGTCCACCACTGGCAGATTTCCAGCCCGAAGGGCTCGATGAGCGTAGGTACGTGCCGCCTCTGTGGTGCCGAGCGCGAGTTCCAGAACGCCGAGCCATCCTACATGGGCACGAACCGATCGAAGACCAAAGGGAAGTCCAAGTAGACGGACCAGCCATTGACCACTGATCAAGCACTGGCGATCTGCCCGTTCTGCCATGAGGTGGTCGGCGCGCCGACGTCGTTTTCCCACCTCTGGCACATCGGCCGCGATATCACCACGACGCCGTCGTGCTGCCTCGTTGGCGAGCACCAGCGGCAGGTCGCGCACCAGGAGCACGTGCCTGAGCAGCCGTTCGTGCCATCCAGCGGTCCGATCAACGTCGCCCCGCGCAGCGACGCTCAGCAGCGCCCGGGTCAGACCTCGCCGCTGATCATCGTCGACGAATCCCAGATTCGCTAACCAGCCCATCGACCGTGCCGGCTAGTTCGCTGCGGCGCTACCGATCAGTGCTTTCGATCAGCGCTACTGCCAGCGACACGATGTCCTGCTCGGTGAGCCACGGGCGCAGCGCCGCATGTAACTCGTACGTCACGTCGTCACTGCGCCAGCGCAGGTAGGCGATGTCATCGCCAGTCCCGGCAGGTCCCGCGAAGCCGCTCACGGTAACGCCATCCGCCGACGCCTCGACGCGGTGTGTCTGCGGTGGGATGCGCGTGAACGCCAGCACCGCAGCCGTCTGACTGAAGACATAGCCGCGTTCACCGTTGCGATCGACGACGACGTTCAGGCGCTGAACCTGTCCGCCCGGCTCGGGCAACGCATCAGCGAAGACTTGCGTCACGCGTAACCGGCCGTCGCACGACGCCGGCCATGCCAGCGGCGATAGCCCGCCCTGTTCGATCGACGCGAGCGACGCAGCGGCGGCCGGGGCCAACTCGATCGGGTCGCATTGTCGCGGCTGCGCACACGCGACGAGGATCGACGAGACGATCGCGGCCACCAGCATCGGCCGTGCGGTGGCGCGCGGGTTCACGGGTACGGGTCAGCCTCGCTGAGGCGCGCCTGGGCAGCACGCTCGTCCGGGCCCCAGAGCGTCTTGATGTACTCCAGCACGGCGCGGATCTCCTCGGGTGTGAGCAACGCGCCGAAGGCCGGCATTCCGCTCACGAACCCGGCCGCGGTGAGCCCGCCATCGCGCACGATCTCGTACAGCACGCCGTCCGGATGGTGCCAGGTGTGCCCGCTTGAATCGTGCGGCGGGGGAAGGAAGCTGCCATCCGGCCGCCGCACGCGCCAGTCCGGCTGGCCCTCGCCGTTTGGGCCGTGGCAGACGGCACAACTGCTGGCGTAGAGAAGCGAGCCAGCGTCGGCGGCCGCGTCGGAAGGCGGAGCGACAGAGGCTGAGGCGGCGGGCTTAGGCTGCTCTGCGGTGCTGCAGGCCGCCGAGGTCGCGATCGCCGCGAGCGTGAACACGACGATCGCAAACGCAATGTTCGGCACTCGTCGGATGTTGCGGGTCGCGGGTCTGCTCGTCATGTCGGCGAAAGCATATCCGAGGACGCGATCCTGACCGACCGCGCGTATGATGTCGCCGCGACGGCATGACGCCGAGTTGAGGAGCACATGATGACGACAGAAGACATCCTGTTCAGCCGCGAGGGGGGTGTCGCGACTGCGACGTTCAACCGACCCGACCGTCTGAACGCGATCACGTTTGAGATGATCGAGGGCCTGACAGCGTTTGTCCGCGAGAGCGGTCGCGACGAAGACGTGCGCGCGATCGTGATTACTGGCAGCGGGCGCGCCTTCTCGTCTGGCGACGACATTGTGAACGGTATGGGCGACCGACCGACGCGATACGGCGAGCCCGGCGGGATGACCACCGATCTGGGGCCACACCACGAACTGGTGAAGACGATCATGTCCGCGCCAAAGCCGGTGATCGCCGCGCTCAACGGCCTCTGCCACGGCGCCGGCTGGGTCACGGCACTCTCCTGCGACTTCCGCGTCGCGCACTCCGATGTCGTGATCGGCGACATCCGCGCGGCGAAGGCGATCTTCGCCGGGCAGGCCGTGCCGCTGTTGCTGCCGCGCCTGATCGGCCAGTCGAGGGCGATGGACCTGTTGATCACCGGTCGCGTGATCGACGCCGCCGAGGCCGAGCGTTACGGCATCCTCGCGCGCGTCTGGCCCGCCGAGAGCTGGGAAGCAGACCTGGCGACGTTCGTCGATGACCTCTCAAACGGCCCGACGAAGACGCAGGCCGCGTGGAAGCTCACCGTCAACCGCTCGGCGCTGAAGGAGCTCGATGGCTACACCGACTACGAACGCCGGCTGGGCTCGCTCACGCGTGGCACCGCCGACGCGAAGGAGGGCGTGGAGGCGTTCCGCGAGAAGCGCGACCCGGTCTTCACCGGCCGCTAGCCGAGGTCGCTCACCGGGTGGGCGGCGTCCGTCCTCGGACGTGGCTCGCTAGTGTTCCATCATCGATCCGCCGTTGATGTTGATCGACTGACCGTGGATCCACGAGGCGGCTTCGGTGCAGAGGTAAGCGACGAAGTCGCCGACCTCCTCGTCGGTGCCCCAGCGCCCAACCGGGTCGCTCGCTTTCGCGCGCACCGGCCGGTCGTCCGGACGCACACTGTCCATGCGCGACGTATCGACGGCGCCGGGGCAGACGCAGTTGACGTTCACGCCGTGCGGGCCGAACTCGCGCGCCAGTGACTGCGTCATGCCGACGATCGCGAAGTTCGCGGCGTTGTAGGCCAGCGTATTCTCCGTGCCGCGCTTTCCGGCGACGGATGAGATATTGACGATCTTGCCGCCCTCGTCCTGCTTCAAGATCTGGCGGATCACCTCGCGGGTGCAGAGGTAGGTGCCGGTCACCTTCACGTCGACGACGCGCTGAAAGAGCGCCGGGTCGAGATCGAGCAGCGGCACGCGGTCCTCGCCGCGCGCGATCGCCGCGTTGTTGACAAGGATGTCGATGCGGCCGAACTCCCGCACCGCCTCCAGCACCGCGCCCGACACCTGCTCCTGCTCGGTCACATCGAAGACCACGGGGAGCGCTCGCCGCCCTTCGGCACGAACCTGTTCCGCCGTGCCCTCGATATCGCCCCAGTCCACAGCCTTCTCGTCGTCGGGGAACGTCGACGGATCGCGGCCCGTGCCGCTGATCACCACATCTGCGCCGAGGCGTGCCAGTGCCACCGCGGCGGCGCGCCCGATGCCTCGAAGGCGCCCGGCACCGGTCACCAGTGCAACTCTTCCGTCCAGCTCACCCATCGAACCCCTCGTCTCCTCGGTCGCGTCTCGGCGCAGTGTAGCGGCAGATTAGGTAGTATCTGCGGACACGGCGGGCGCACCGACTGATCCAACGACCGTCGAAGAGGGGTACAGAACCATGGTTGACTTCGCCGACTCACCCGAGCAGGCCACGTTCCGAGCAGAGGTGCTCGGCTTCATCAACGACAACTTGCCGGACCGGCTGCGGGTCACCGAGGACGATGACGCGGCGCCCGAGGGCGGCAGCTCCGCCGCGACCGACGAACGTGCAGACGCGCTCGCCGAGTGGCGCTCGAAGCTCGTCGAGAAGGGCTGGATCGCCCCCGCATGGCCGACCGAATACGGCGGCGCGGACCTCACGACGATGGAGCAGTACATCCTCGCCGAGACCTTCACGCTTGAGAGCGCGCCACGCCTGAGCACCCCGGACGTCGGCAGCACGTTGATGGTGCACGGCTCCGATGACCAGAAGGCGGAGTTCCTGCCGAACATGGTCTCTGGCGCGGCTCGCTGGTGTCAGGGCTACTCGGAGCCGGGCTCCGGTTCCGACCTCGCATCGCTGCAGACGCGCGCCGTGCGCGACGGCGACGACTTCGTGATCAACGGTCAGAAGATCTGGACCTCCGGCGCACACCTCGCAAACATGATGTTCGCCATGGTCCGCACCGACCCCGAAGCGCCGAAGCACCGCGGCATCAGCTACCTGCTGCTTTCGATGGAGACGCCCGGCATCACCGTGCGCCCGCTGGTGCAGATGTCCGACGCACGAGGTTTCAACGAGGTCTTCTTCGAGGACGTGCGCGTCCCGGCGAAGAACGTCGTTGGCGAGATCAACCGCGGCTGGTACGTGGGCGCGACTCACCTCGACTTCGAGCGCTCGAACATCGGTCGCTCGATCGGCCACCAGCGAGAGCTCGAGGCGTTCCGTCGCCTGATCCTCGCTGAGGAAGCAGCCGACAGCGGCAAGTCCACGCTGGGTCGTGCCGGCAGCGAGCGACTGGACCTCGCCGACCGCTTCGTCGAAGCGTCGATCGCGAAGACGATCTCGCAGCGTGTGATCTCGATGCAGGCGCGAGGCGAATTGCCGAACTACGAGGCTTCGATGAGCAAGCTGTTCAGCTCCGAGCTGAACCAGCGCATCTCCAAGACCGCCACGCGGCTGCTTGGCCTCTACGGCGCGCTGCGTAGCTTCGAGGATGAGCACACGCCCGTGAACGGTCGCTGGGCCACGCTCTACCTCTCGACGGTGTCACGCACGATTGCGGCTGGCTCCTCGGAGATTCAGCGCAACGTGATCGCGACGCGCGGACTCGGTCTGCCGCGAGGCTAGGCCGCCTAGACCAAGTCTGCCGCGAGGTTAGACGGCGACGGGAGCGTGGGACATCAGTCCTGCGGCTCTCGCTCGAACGCCTTCTCGACGCCGATCAGGCGGCGCTTGCCCTCAGTGCGTGCGGTGCCGCCATCGATCGCCCGCAGCGTGTAGAGCGAGTGCGCGCCTTGCACGGCGGTGCGGAAGCCCTGCGCGTCCTGCGCCTGGTTCACGGCGAGCTTGATCATGCGTAGCTGGAAGGCGTCGTTCTCGGCGACCCGCGAGGCGTAGGCCATCACCTCGTCGTCGAGGTCGGCAGCGGGCACGACGCGACTGACAAGGCCGGTCTCCATCGCCTCTTGCGCGCTGACGAAGCGAGACTCGAAGAGGATCTCCTTCGTCTTGCGTGCGCCGAGGTCCCACGGCACCGAGAAGTACTGGAACATCGAAGGCAGGAACTTCGCGTCGTCAGCGGCGAAGATCAGGTCCATCGAGGAGGCGATGATCCAGCCGCCGAAGATGCAGTACCCCTGCACGGCGGCGATCGTCGGCTTCGGCAGATCGCGCCAGCGCAGCGAGTTATCGACGTTCAGGCTCCACGTGCGCTCGTACTCGCCGCGCACGCCCTCCTCGTAGGGCCGCTGCTCGCGGTCGGCGACCTCCTCGGGCGTGCCGATGTCGTGGCCAGCGGAGAACGAATCGCCCTCGCCCCGTAGCACGATCACCCGCACGTCGGTGTCCTCGACCGCAGCATCGAACGCGAGGTCCATCTCCTCGCGCAGCCGGCGGCTCTGTGCGTTCTTGTAGCGCGGACGGTTCAGCGTCACGCGAGCGACGCGGTCAACGACCTCGTACGTCACCTGTGTCAGTTCCATGGCAGCCTCCAGTGAGCGTCGTGAGTCTATCCGAGTGGCGAAACGAACGTTTCTAACACTTGCTCGTTATGATCCTCAGCGCGGGCGCTCTGACCTGACATCAGGGCTCCGGCGCGGACAGACTCTTCCGCTTCCACCAGACTCGCGAAGAGGTGCAGGTCATGGCCAATCCCGACGTTGACGCGCCGGACGTCGATATCGACGCGCTGATCCGCGGCGACCGATCACGGCGTCCGCTCTGGCTCGGCGCCGCCGTGCTTGGCGTGATCGGGGCCGCAGTCGCCGCGTTCTGTTTCGCGCGCAGCGAGGAAGCGACGATTGTCGTCGCACCACGGCAGGCCGAAGCGACGCAGGGTCAGCTCACGACGACGCTCGTCCTGTCGGGTACCGGTAACGCTGCGATCACCGAAGACCTCTCGTTCGGTACGACCGGCACGGTTGCGAGCGTCGACGTCGAAGCCGGCGCCACGGTCGTCGCTGGGCAGGTGCTTGCGACGCTAGAGACGACCGACCTTGAGCTGGCTCTCGCGAGCGCGGAACTTGCTCTGCTTGACGCACAGGACAACCTCGACGACCTGCTCGGTGGTCCGGAGACCGTAGCGCTGGCCCAGGCACAGCTGGCCGTATCAGAAGCGACGCTGAGCTGGACGAACGCACAGGACAACCTCGACGACCTGCTCGGTGGTCCGGAGACCGTAGCGCTGGCCCAGGCACGGCTGGCCGTATCAGAAGCGACGCTGAGCTGGACGAACGCACAGGACAACCTCACCGAAGTAGTTGCCGCGACCCCCTCCGATGCCGCGATCGCGGCAGCCGATGCGGCGATCACGCAGAAGGAGAACGCGCTGTCTTCGGCTGAGGGCGCGCCCGTATTGGTGGTGGCGCGTGCAGGTGAACGCTTGACGCTTGCGACCGATGCGCGCGATGCGGCGCTTGCCGACCCGACATCGACGAGCCTTGAGATCGCGTCCGCCGAGAACTTGGTCACCGCAGCGCTCGCTGAACTAGAGACCGCCAACAGGGAGCTGACAACCGCACTCGGCAAGTCGGATGACGAGGACTTCGCGCTTGCAACTGAGAAGGTCACGGCCGCCAATTCGGCGCTGACCACCGCCAACACTGCGCTCACGACCGCTGAAGCTGACTCCGACGCGACCGTGGCTGACCTGCTCGCAGCCCAGCTCGATGTCGCGATCGCTCGCGAAGTGCTGACATCCGCGCTGATCGGCGTGAACGTGGCTCAGAGCAACCTCGCTCTCGTGCAGGACGCCGAGGCTGCGATCATCGATGCGCAGCTGGCGCTTGCCGACGCGCAGGCGGACCGTGCCGCGCTCTTCGTCGGACCCGAGGCCTCCGATGTCGAAGCAGCCAATGTCGCAGCTGAGAAGGCAGGGGTCGCACTGCTCAAGGCCCAGACCGATCTGGCCGAGCTGCTTGAAGACGTCGATGAGCAGGCGCTCGCTTCCCTTGAACTGACGGTGCGCCAGCGCGAACTTCAGCTTCAGCAGGCGCTGGACGACCTCGCATCCGCGAGGCTGCTCGCTCCGTTCGACGGCGTCGTTGACCCCGTGAGCATCGAGGTCGGCGACCGCATCCAGAACCTCGCTGCCACGGCATTTATGGTCAGCGATCCGACGGGCATTGAGATTGCGCTCACGGTTAGCGAGTCGGACGTGCTCAGCCTCGAAGTAGGGCAGGTTGGGCTTGCGACGTTCGATGCGATCGACGATATCGAATACCCCGTTCGCGTCATCAGCGTGAGCCGCGTGCCGACCGTCCAACAGGGCGTCGTGACATACGCAGTTACCGCGACGCTACTGCGAGGCGCAGACGTTGCCGCAGCCGCCGTTGAACTCAGCGTGCTCGGTGACGGAACGGCCGCGGGCTCTGCGGGCTTCGGTGCGTTTGATGGGAGAGGCGACTTCGGTGGCGGCGAAGACCGCGCGGGTCGTCAGGCTGGCGGCTTAGGCCAGTTCTTCGGAGAAGTGACCCTGCCTGAGGGCGTAGAAATCACCGATGTGCTCACTGCTGTACTGAATGAGGAACCGCTGCCTGCTGGCATTACGCTACCAGACGGCTTCGAGATTCCCGAGCAACTCAGTGGCCGGCTCGCGTCGCTCGTCGAGTCCGGAGTCCTTGACGGTGCTGGTGGAGGTGCCGAGGGCGGTGCGTTCCAGCGTCCCAGTGGACCCGGTGGTGCGGGTGGTCGTGGCGACGGCTCACCGATTGCCGGTGATGCGCCGGTGGTGCCCCGCGTGCTGCCCGCTCCGGGTATGAGCGCCAGCGTGACGCTGCTGCTCAACGTGCGCACTGAATCGGTGCTGGTACCCGTCTCCGCAGTCCGGCAGCTCGGCGACGACTTCTTCATCGTGGTCCCGGCAGCCGATGATGCAACCGAGCGAGTGACGGTCACCGTCGGCACGAACGACGGCGTCTCCGTTGAGGTGCTCGATGGGCTGGCCGCAGGCACGACGATTCTGATCGGTGCCGACTCGGCTGGAGTGCCATTCTCCGCGACGCAGCAACTGCAGACCACTCCGCAGGGCTTCGGCGATTCGCGTGGCGGCGGCTTCGCCGGTCCAGGCGGCGGTGGTGGTGGCGCTGGCGGCGGAGGTGGCGGGCGGTGATCCAGCTCGATCGCGTCACGAAGTCGTACGAGACCGGCGCGGGAGCTGTGCACGCGCTCGCTGGCGTGAGCGTGCACGTCGAACGCAGCGAATTTGTCGCCATCATGGGCCAGTCAGGCTCCGGCAAGAGCACGATGATGAACATCATCGGCTGCCTCGACCGCCCGACGACCGGCAGCTACACGCTAGGCGGCCACGACCTCGGACGGCTTCCGGACGACGCACGAGCGCGACTGCGCGGACGGACGTTTGGCTTCGTCTTCCAATCGTACAACCTGCTGCCACGGCTGAACGCGCTCGAGCAGGTCGAACTGCCGCTGATCTACCAGCGAGCGCCAAATCGACGTCGCCGAGCCGCCGAGGCACTGATCCGAGTAGGGCTTAAGGATCGGCTCAAACACAAGCCAACGGAACTCTCCGGCGGAGAGCAACAACGGGTGGCGGTCGCGCGCTCGCTGGTTGTCGATCCGATGGTGATCCTCGCTGACGAACCGACGGGCGCGCTCGACACCACTACCGGATACGAGTTGATGGAGCTGTTTGCCGAACTCGTCGACGATCAGGGCGTCACCGTCGTGCTCGTCACCCATGAAGAAGAGGTCGCGGCCTACTCACGTCGCGTGCTGCGCATGCGCGACGGTCGCATCGTCGAGGACTCAGCGGGCCCGCTGCTCAAGGACGTATCACCCGACGGGAGTGACGAGGCAGACGTCGCCTCACCACCTAAAGCCGCGGAAGAGGTGTCGGGATGAGCATGTTCGATGCCTTTCGCGTGGCGCTGCGCGCGATCTTCGGCAGCCGCCTGCGCAGTGCGCTGACGGCGCTCGGCCTGATCATCGGCGTCAGCTCGGTGATCGTGCTGATCGCGGTCGGGCAGGGCACGCAGAAGGGTGTGACCGACCGTATCCGCGGCCTCGGCACCGACCTGATCTTCGTCGAGCCGGGCGTGCAGGTAGCCACGCAGGGCGCTCCGACTGGCGGCGCGGGCTCTGCATCGACGCTCGTCCGCAGCGACGCCGAGGCGATCGTCGATGCCGCGATCCCGGGCGTGCTCGGCGTCGCCCCCCAGCTCGCGCTGACCGCGCAGGCGATTGCCGGCTCGGAGAACCTGGGCGTCGACATCGTCGGCACGACCTCCGCCTACGCGGAGATACGCGGCTCGGAACTGGCGAGTGGTGATTTCATTCAGTCTGGGCAGGACGAAGAGCTGCTCGTGGTACTCGGGGCAAACGTCGCCGATTCGCTCTTTGCGGGTAGCGAGCCGGTCGGACAGAACCTGCGGCTCTCTTTCGGCGGCGGACGCGTCACGTTCGAGTTCCGCGTGATCGGGGTAATGACAGAAATTGGTGGTTCCGGCGAAGGCGACGATCAGGTCTTCATCCCGATCGCGAGTCTGCTCAGTCGTTTCCGCTTCCTGCGCGCCGCGACCGGCAGCACCCCGCTCTCCCAGATCGACATCAAGACCGCGCCCGGCGCCGACGAGGAGCAGGTAAAGAATCAGATCAGCGAACTGCTTTCGTTCTTGCACGAGGTGAATGAACCGGACTTCGTCGTCCAGAGCCAGGACGATCTGATCAATGCCGCCAGCGAGGTCAGTAACACCCTCTCGCTCTTGCTAGGCAGCATCGCTGGCATCTCACTGCTCGTCGGGGGCATCGGAGTGATGAACATCATGCTCGTCTCCGTGACGGAGCGAACCCGCGAGATCGGGATCAGGCGCGCGGTCGGCGCGCGCGCGAGCGACATCGTGCAGCAGTTCGTCACGGAGGCGCTGACGCTGAGCCTCGTTGGCGGCCTGATCGGCATCGCGATCGGCGTCGGTGGCTCGATCCTGCTGAACGGCCGTGATGTCGGCGGTCAGCAGATAACGACGGTGGTGCAGCCGTGGAGCATCGGCGCCGCGTTCACGGTTGCGGCGATCGTCGGTCTGGTGAGCGGTAGCTACCCCGCGTATCGGGCGACGGCCGTCGATCCGATTACCGCACTGCGCAACGAATAAGGCTCTTCCCGGGCGAAACCTCGATGATCTCGTCGGTCGTCAGATCGTCCGGCGCCTTATGGGTCGCGACTACGTCGTTCACGCTATCCGCCTCGACGAGGCAGAAGACATTACCCGCGGCCTCGTTGAACCAATAGAAGACAAGATTGACGCCGAACTCCTCTTGTACCGCCGCGTCCTTCTCGTGGGCCTGTTCTATCGTGATGCCCTTGAGCTTGTGGAGACCCATGTACAGACCCGTCAGGACACCTCTCGTCTCGTCGAACGTTGCGTGAGAATTGAAAATATGCGATTGAATCGTTCTGCTTATACAGCAGCGAGCGAGGACTGCAACGCGGGCTGCCCGGCGGTCATCCTTACGCTAGCCAGACGAGCGCTGGGCGAGCGCCGAGCCGACGGCGACGAGCGCCACTCCGGCGATCAATTCGTGCCCGATCGACTCGTCAAGGATCAGCGCGCTGAGGACGACGCTGATCGCGGGCGTCACGAGTTGGAGCGCCGCTACCCTCGATGGCAGGAAGCGCTGCAGCAGCCACATGTTCCCCATGAACCCGAAGCCGGCGATCACGATGCCCTGGTAGAAGAGTGCGACCGCCAGTTGCCCGGTGAACACGTACGGATCGGACTCGGTGAAGAGGCTCGTGAGGACGAAGAAGATCGTTCCCGCCACGGTTTGCGTCATCAAGAGCTTGTGGATCTCGATGCTTTGGGAGGTCTGCGAGACGTAGACCAGCCGCGAGCCGAGGAGAAATGCAGAGCCGAGCATGAGCGCGTCGCCCATCAAGTCGGCGTAGCCATCGAGGCTCGACGAGAAGATCACGACCACTCCCGCATACGCGACGACTGTCCCGATCGCACGGCTGGCCGAGAGCCGATCGCCCGGTACGAGGAAGTGCGCTATCACGCCGGTCCAGAGCGGAAACGTGGAATTGATTACCGCGGCGTGCCCGGCCGTTGTGTGCTCCTGCCCGATGTTCATGAACGTAATCTGAGACGAGAACAACACCCCGAGCCCCGCCAGCGGTAGCCACTCGTTGCGTGCGATGCGGAACGAGTGTTTCGTCGCGATCGCCCAAACGAGGACGACGACACCACCGAGCATGATCCGCATCCACGCCAGCCGCAGCGGCGGCGCGTCGCGCAAGCCCGCCTTGATCGCGACCGGGTTGCCGCCCCACAGCGCCGCGAGCGCGAGTGCGAAGCCCGCCGCCGGCCCACTCAGCTGTCGACGCTGGTCGGGCGGGGTGTCGGGAGACGTGTCGGTTGGAGGGTTGCTGTCCTGCACGAGGCGTGATGCTACAGGCTCGTGCTACTGGCCGCCCGTCCGGCTCACCAGCGCGGCAATCGCCTCGAAGTAGCGGTCGCGGCCAACCCAGAGCAGGTCGTTGTGCCCCGCGTTGGGAATCGTGACCAGCGCTCGTTCGGTCTCCGCCAGCAGTTCGTACAGCTCGGCGGCTCGCTCAAGCGGAATCAAGTCGTCGCGTTCGCCATGGATCAGCAACGCCGGCAGGCGAATCGACCGCACCTTCGCGTCGTGCGCAGCAGCGAGCAACGCGCCGAGCTCGGTGTCGAGCTGCCCCGTGCGCTCGAGCGTGCGACGGATCCCGGCTGCACCACTCTCTATGATCAGCCCCTCGAACAGCTCCGCATCGCGTCCCGCAAGTTCGAGCGCCGCGTGCGCGCCGAGACTGCGTCCCATCACGAGGCGGCGAGGGGAGAGTCCCAGCTCGTCCTGTAGCCGTACGAGGTAGCGTGCGGCAACAGGAGCGTCGGTGATCATCGCACCCAACGAGGGCTGTCCGGTGCTGTGCCCGTAGCCGCGGAACTCAGCGACGAACAGGTTCAGCCCGATCTCGTGGTAGAGTTGCGAGATGTCGTCGTGATCGCTAGCGATCTCGCCGTTGCCGTGGAAGTACAACACCGTCGGGTAGCTGGGGTCGTCGATGTAGACGCGAGCGCCAAGACTGACGCCATCGGCGACGTCAATCAGGTGATCGGCCGCCCCCTCGGGTGGCGGGAACTTCTCAGGTCGGGGGTAGAACATCGTCGCGGTCGCGCCTTCGCGATCAAGCAGCCCGTAGTCGGCCTCCGGTAGCTCAGCCATCTCGCCCCTCATCCCAATCGCAACGCGGGCTAGTCGCCCCCGACGCCCCGAACGAACTCCAGTACGCGCGGTGCGATGTCGTCGATCTCGTGCGAGGCCTCGACGTGGCTCTTGCCATCGAGCGCGAACCACGGCACGTCTTGCTGCTCGCAGAATTGCTTCACGCCCTCGTAGCGCGTCGTGTCGCCGCTGCCGGCGAACATCAGAAGCGGCACCGACGTCGTGCGCAGCGCCTGCACCGCACCGCCGAAGCGGCCGCCACCCTCGACGCAAGCCGCCCACGCGTCGCGGCTGGCATCCGGGCGATCCTTCAGGCTCTCCCAAATTTCCTCGAAGTCCTGGTTGGCCATCGGACTGTCGGGAGCGCCTCCGGGCGAGTAGCCGCCGAGGATCAGTGAGCGGAAACGCTGCGGCGTGTAGATCGCGCAGGCCATGCCGATCAGTGAGCCCATCGAGTAGCCGAGGTAGTGCGCCTGCTTGATCTCCGCGTCGTTTAGCACGGAGGCCACGTCCATCGCTCGCAGGCGAGCGTCGTAGGCGTAGGCGTCGGTCGGGCGGTCGCTCTCGCCGTGGCCGCGCCCATCGACGAAGATCAACTGCAGCTCGGAGCCGAGCGCGTCCGTCCAGCCGCGCTCACGCCATCGCTCTCCCGACGAGCCGAAGCCGTGGTGGATCACCAGCGGCAGACCGCTGCCTTCGCTCTCGTAATGGATGCGCACGCCGTCCTCACGGTTCGTGGCAAATGGCATCGTCTGGCTCCTCTCGTGCGTATCTCTATCGCGGCTGACTACGCTCGCTCGCGGGCGTCCTTGGGATTGTCCCAGGACCGTATGCGCGTCGGTGTGAGCTTGATGTACGTCGTTCCGGGGCGAACTTCCGTCGGCAGGTCGGCCTCGGCGGTGCCGCGCCAGCGGGCAGCCACCTGCGCCAGCCGCAGCACCTCGTCGGGATCGTCGATCAGGGTACCGTCGCCCTGCACGATCAGGCCCCGCAACTCCGGCATGCGCTGACCGACCTCGATCAGCACGGAGATCTTCGGGTTGCGCTGCACGTTGACCGCTCGCTGCCCGCGGGCGTTGAGGTAGATATTGTCGTCTTCGCGAAAGTAGCCAAGCGGCACGGTCAGCGGGTAGCCCATGCCATCGATCGTCGACAGCATCATCCAGCCCGGGCGGCTGTCGAGGAACTCGAGAGCCTCATTGTGTGTCATCTCCGCCATTGATTGGTCTCCCTCACTCGTCCCTGTTCGCGATCGCGTAGAGCGCCACCAGCTCGTCGAAGCCCTTCATCCTGGCGTCATCGGCAGACGTAATTCGGACGTCTTATCCGCGCAAAGCTCCCACACAACGTTTGAGACCAGCACCTGTCCGGCTCTGCGCGATCGGTGATGCGTGCCGCGAACTGTACCGCCGTGCCGAAGATGTCGTCCTCCTCGGCGATCGGCTCACCGGCGTTGATGTTGATGCGCGCGCGCACCTCGCCGCCGCCGAACTCCCGCTGAATTGCGAGCGACGCTTCGACGGCTGAGACCGCCGAGGGGAAGCTGGCCATGATGCCGTCGCCGGTGTGCTTTACCGCGCGGTCGTCGTTAGATCCGAGTGCGCCTCGGACGGCGTTCTTGCGTCCTCGCTGCACCTCCTGCGCGGCCTCGTCGCCGACGCACTGGGTGAACGCGGTCGAAGATTCCAAGTCGGTGCAGAGGATAGGTTGGAAAGCACCGGATTGCTGCGCACCGCTCTCCGCCTCACCATCCGCAGTGCCGCGTGTCAGGAAGTTGATCATGATCGGAACGATTCGGTCCTCAGCATCGTGGGCGAATTCGGCGGAGGAGCCGGGAACGAGTTGGAATCGCGCTCCCGGAATCCGCGCGGCGGCACCGCGAGCCTTATCTGGGTTGAGGGTACCCTCATCGCGCCGTAGCACCGGCGTCTCGACCCGCACGGATGTCGCCGTCTCCATGCATCGAATTGCTCCGCTGCCTCTCTTAGTTTGAGATGATCGACGAGATCGTCGATCGAACGCACCTGGTGATCGAGGTCGAACGAGAGGCCTCCGTGTACTCCCTGCGTACTAGCATCGACGATGACCAAGTGGAAGCGCTCGGCCAAGTCCTTGTGCGCTCTGCGGTTGGGTTCGCTCCTACCGGCTATCAGTGCACCCCTGGCGCGGATGTTCGGGAGATAGATCAGTGGAGGAGCTGAGGACGGCCCATGATCTACATACGGAATGCTCCCACCGTCAGGGTGCGGAACGTATTGAATCGGCGGCGTGTCCATCGCTGCTACTCCGGCACGGTCGAACTTGTTGAGGGCGTGATGATAGCGCGTCTGACGGGGTGACAGGCAGCGTCTGCGCTTCGCCGTCGGCCGCCGCGCTGCGACAATACTGGTGCTATGCCGCCGCTCTCGATCCGCGACGCCCTCACTGAGTTGCCCGTGCGCCTCGCGCCGATGGCTAGCTTTACCAACGCGCCGTTCCGGCAGATTGCCCGCGCTTGCGGCAGCGGCTTCACGACGAACGAGGAGATCGACGTCGACGCGCTGCTCTACGACAACGTCCGCACCCGCGACCTCGCGCGCATCCGCCCCGACGAGGGACTGGTTGCGATGCAGCTCTTGGGCAGTAGTGCCGAGACGCTCGTGCCCGCTGCGGTGAAGCTCGTCGACGCTGGTGCGCAGATCATCGACATCAACATGGGCTGTCCGGTGCGCAAGATTGTTGCGAAAGGGAAGGGGGCCGCGCTAATGCGCGACATCTCTGCGACCGCCGTGATCTTGTCCGCGATCCGGCGAGCGATCGACGTGCCGCTGACGATCAAGATTCGCGGCGGTTGGGACCGCGATGCGCTGAACGCCGTCGAGGTAGCACGCATGGCCGAAGAGGTGGGCGTGGATGCGATCGCAGTTCACCCACGCACACGCTCGCAGCAGTTCACCGGCAGCGCGCCATGGCAGGTGATCGCCGATATTGTCGCCGCTGTTGATATCCCGGTAACTGGCAACGGCGACGTCGCATCGCTCGCTGAGGCACGCGCGATGATGGCGCAGACTGGCTGCGATTCCGTGATGGTGGGGCGAGCCGCTCTCAGTAGGCCATGGCTCTTCGACGCCGGCTACGACCAGCTCGATGATGACGCGCGCACCGAGTATGAACATAGAGTGATCGACGACCACCTCGGTCTGATCGAGGCCAATCAACCGTCCGCTGAGGCGCTGATCCAGTCCAAGAAGCAGCTCGCGCAGTACGTCGCGAGTACGCCGGGGGCGCGTGCCGCACGTCGAGCGATCTTCGAACAGTCGACGATCGACGATGTGCGCGCCGCCTTCAGCAGCTTCCACGAGCAACGACGGGATGCCGTCGTCGTCTGATTGTGCAGTCGGGGCGCTGGTGCGAGAGTGCGCCAATGTTCTGTTGATGGTCACTCGCGCCACTCCTATTCGCGCTCCTCGCACTGACGGTCGTGTGCTCTGGCGGCGGCGGCGAGTCTGAAGCGACATTGGCTCCCGCAGCATCGACGGCCACGGACAGCCAATCCTCCAGTGCGATCACCGTCCCGACACCGAACACCGAGCCCACGCCGACCGGCGAACCGATCCCGCTTGAGACTCTGCCAGGCTCTTCGATATCGGCGGTGTCTACACCGGGCCGTCCGCGCTGCGAGGCATCGTCGATCGCGGCGTCTGCAAGGAAGATCTTGCTCGCGGGCTCTGTCTCAAGATCTTGGCGCGCACGTCGTGCATAACGAACTCTTGGGAGATCCTCGACTGGCCTGACATCACGGCGACCGCGGCGTTTCTCACCAGCGACGACGGGGACCTGCGGATCGACTTCGAAGGAGAACTGCACCATGTGTCGGGGTGTACCGGCGGCTCCTCGGACGGCTGGACCAGTACGCGCTGCTACCTGCAGGAACTCACATGTGACCTCATCTGATCGCTCTTCTTCGACTCCAGCGAGAACACGCTGAACTATCGCTTCTTTGGCCCGCTCCAGGGCGAGCCCACCTGCACCATGGGACGTCGATCTCCCTGGTTCGCAACACGGGCCGCGGCGTCGTGGACACCTTCACCGGCTACTAAAATGAGGGAGAAACTGGCTTCGGCGAGCGAGCGATGCCGGTACGGAGGTCTGGAACAGCTTCTACTTCTTCCCCGGCTGGGGTGAATCCGTCGACGGCACCGCTGGCGAAGCTCCCGATGGTTGCCGTCGTGCCTTGCTCAGTCGGGTATCCGACTGAGCAAGGCGAGCTCGCGGCTCGACGTGAAGGCGCCGATCACCGGCGCCGTCTCCAACGGCGAACGCACGCCGCCGACGTCGGGCGTCGTGACGCCTTCCGCGAAGACAGCGAGACCGTGCGCACCGAAGTTGCGAAGACGCCGCTGGTCGAGGACGGCGCGTACGAGTGACATCCGGTGGCGACGCAGCCACTGCTCGATCCGCTCGCCACTTGCCGCCAGCGCCATGCGCACGGTATGCAGAGGCTCATCATCGTAACGAACCGTCCGGGACGTCCTAGGGAGACTGAAATGGCTAATCCACCAATCGATGTCAGCGGCAAGGTGGCACTGGTCACCGGCGGCAACGGAGGCATCGGCCTCGGCATGGCGCAGGCGCTAGCCGATGCGAGCGCGGGCGTCTGCATCTGGGGCCGCAACGAGGAGAAGAACGCCGTTGCCGCTGAGCAACTGAAGGCCGCCGGTGGGGACGTGCTTGCCCTCGTCTGCGATGTCGCAAACGAGGAACACGTCGAGGAGGCGTTCCAGGCGACGCTCGATCACTTCGGTAAGGTCGACGGCTGTTTCGCGAACGCCGGGATCGGCGGCGGTGGCGCGCCGTTCCACGAGATGACAACCGAGTCGTGGCGTCGCGTGCTCGGTGTGAACCTCGACGGCACGTTCTTCACCTACCGCGCCGCCGTGCGTCACATGATCGACCGCGGCGAGGGCGGGCGGCTGGTCGCGACGTCATCGGTTTCGGCCGTCGATGGCGCGCCGCGTAGCCAGCACTACGCATCGAGCAAGGGCGGGCTGAACGCGATGACGCGCGGGCTGGCCGTCGAACTGGCGCGCCACAACATCACCGCCAACACGATCCTGCCCGGCTGGATCGAAACCGCGATGACGGAGAATTCGTTCGCGGACGAGCGTTTCGAGGCCAATGTCCTTAAGCGCGTCCCGTTCCGTCGCTGGGGGCAGCCCACGGACTTCGGCGGGATCGCCGTCTACCTGATGAGCGACGCCTCCGCCTACCACACGGGCGATGAGTTTATCATCGACGGTGGCTACACGAAGTTCTAAGCGCGCCATTCGGAGCGCACGCGGTCACCGCGCACGCAGCCTCTTCGCGAGCACGAGCGCGACGGCGCTAGAGACGACGAGTCCCACGCCGCTGAGCGTGAGCGCTGTGGGCACGCCCGTCGCGTCGGCGATCGCGCCGAGCGTGAGTGGCCCGATCCAGCCCCAGCCGATCGCGAAGTTCCAGCCTCCGAGGGCACGGCCGCGTAGTTCATCCGGGACGCTGTCCTGCAGCATGATCCACTCGAGGGCGTCGACCATCGCCGCCGACGCGCCGACGCCAGCAACGGTGACGACCGAGAGCCAGAAGATCGTCGAGTTGCCGAGCACGACGAGCAGTGCGCCAAACGTCGCGAAGACGGCGATCAGCATCAGGCCGCGGCGCACGCGATCCGCTGCGAGGACGAGCAGTAGCATGCCCAGCATCGATCCGATGGCGACGCCGGCCGTCAGAACGCCCAGGCGCTCGGGACCGACTTCCAGTACGCGTTCCGCCACCGCCGGCAGCAGGCCGTTGTACGAGAAGCCGAGGATCTCGACGAGGATCATCATCCCGACGAGCAATCGCACCATCGGTGTGTACCAGATCATGCGCAGCCCCTCGATCACCTCCGATGTGAAGCGGGACTCGCTGTTTGTACGCCTTGGCGGTGGCCGCACACGAGAGAACATCAACGCCGCGCCCGCGAGCGGAACTGTGCCGATCAGAAACGTCGGTGCAGGGCCCAGCCAGCCGATCAGTACGCCGCCGCTCAGCGCACCCACGACACCGACGGAGCGTTGACCTAGCGAGGTAAGCGTGACGGCGTTGCCGAGTCGCTCTGGCCCGACGATTGATGCCTGTAGCGGCTGCAGCGCGGTGTTCTGAAAGGCGATTGTCCCCCCCGTGATGAAGACGAGCGCCATCAGGAACGGCACCCCTGCGACGTCGAAGAACACTGCAGCGGACATCAGTGCAGCGGCGGCCATGCGCACGATCGCCGTCGCCATCAGAATGCGCGCACGGGGCAGGCGGTCGGATGCCGCGCCGCCGATCGGACCGAGCACAAGGTTTGGGATCGTGCGGATCGCGAATGATAGGGCAGCGAGGAAGACTGACCCGGTCTCGTCCAGCACGAACCAGCCGATCGCGAGCCGTTCCATCCACATGCCGAGACCAAAGAGCACCGCGCCCAGCCACGCCTTGCGGAACTCGGGCTCGCTGAACGAAGTGAGCACGCCGGGCGCGGCTGCTGCATCTGGACGGGGATCGCTGGCGGACGTCATGCGCTCCGGTCGTGGGTGGATAACATCGATGGCAGCGCGATCATCGAAGTGTCCTCGGCACGCGACGAACGCCTCGCCGCAGAGGTTGCAATATATCTGACGCGTGACAGATCACGCCGGGACGGGTTCGCGTGCGATGTTGAATCTGACGTGAGCGGGTACTCTTACGCTCACAAGCGGTGCAGGAGTTCCATGGCAGCCACCATAGCTTCCACGGCTGAGACAGCCACCACCACAAAGAAGCCGTTGATCTACTACGGCTACTGGCTCGTTGGCGTCGCGTTCATGGCCCAGCTGATCTCCGCCGGATCGCAGACGTACGTCTCCGGTGTCTTCCTCGTACCGATGACTGAGGACCTCGACTGGACGCGCACGGAGTTCACCACGGCCCAGACCGTAGGGCGCTTCATTATGGCGTTTTTTGGCATCTTCGTCGGCTCGATGATCGACCGTGGCTATTCGCGCGGGCTGATGATCGCCGGCGTCACGCTGCTCGGCGCCGGCCTCTTCATGACCAGCGGCGTGAATGAACTCTGGCAATGGATTCTGCTGCGAGGATTCCTCTTCACGATCGGCGCGGCGATGCTCGGCAACCTCGTCGTCAACGTCACGCTCTCGAAGTGGTTCGTACAGCGTCGAGGCATGGCCGTCGGCATCGCGGCGATGGGCATCTCCACCGCCGGCGTGGTGCTACCGCTCGCGCTGACGCCCTTCGTCGACGAGTACGGCTGGCGAGCCGGGTGGCAGCTACTCGCCGTGATTGCGTGGGTCTCGATCTACCCGATCGCGATGCTGATGCGCAGCACGCCCGAGGAGCACGGCCTCAACCCCGACGGTCGCAGCGACGAGGAGATGCGGACCAGCGCCGGCGAGGCCGCACGCACCGACTTCGCTAACTCGCTAACGCGATCCGAGGCGCTGAGGACGGCGACGCTCTACCAGATCGTGCTCGCGTTCGGCTTCTCTAGCATCGGCATCGGCACGGTGATGTTCAGTACGATCCCATTCGTCACGGACGCCGGCTTCAGCCGTACGACCGCCTCCTTCATGATCGCCTTCGGCCTCGCGTTGCCGGCCGGGCTTGTGAAGCCGATCTGGGGCACGCTCGCTGACATCTTCTCGGCGAGGCTGATGGCCGCTCTCTGCTTCCTGTCGGCGGCGGCCGGCATGTGGATGATCGTCGGTGCGGCTCGGACCAACGAGACCATGTTGCTGGCGGTAGGATTCGTGCTCGTCGGCATCGGCATCGGTGGCCAGATCCCGATCCAGGAGATGATCTGGGGCTCCTACTTCGGACGTCGCTACCTCGGCTCGGTTCGTAGTGTGGCGATGCCGTTCACGCTCTTCTTCGGTGCCGGCGGTCCACTGGTCGTGCAACTCTACTTCGATCGCGTCGGTGACTACGACGGCGCGTTCTACGCGGTCTCTGCGCTCTGGGTGCTCGCTGCCGGGCTCGTGCTGCTGATCCGCCGCCCACAGGCACCTAATCGCATCGCGGACGCAATCGATGGCGGGAACCAACCCGATCCGCCGCCGGACGCCCCGTCAGACCCGCCGGCATCGCCACCAGTCGACGCCGCCCCCGAAGAGCCCGTCGTGGTGGAGCCTGTGGCGGCTGAACCTATTGCGACCGAATCTGCCACCGCCGAACCGATCGACGTCGGACCGGCGCTGCCCGAACGACCGCAGCGCGACTACATGCAGGATCGCTAGCTACGCAGGCTCACCACGGGCGATTCAGCGTTCGTAGAGCAGAGCAGCGTCACTGAAGCCGTCGATGTCGCTCGCCGTCAGCCCGGGGAAAATCTCGACCTTTAGCACGCGGTCGCTCAGCAACTGCATCAGCACCACGCCGCGCACGGCGTCGTCGTTCAGGGCCGTGAGACCAGTGTCGGGGCTCCTGCGGTCCCAGTACGTGTCGCCGTCCATGTAGTCGTACTTCACCAGCTCATAGACGATCAGGTCCGATGCCACGGAGACATCGGCCGGATCCGGCGTGTTTCCGCGCACACCAAACTGCGCCGAGGCCCCGTCGAACGTGCCGAGCGAGAGCACGACGTGCGAGGGGACGAGGTGGTCGTAAGCGACCGTCAGGTGCCCGGCCCAGTAGCGCTCCCCGCGGATCCCGTCGATCCCGCTGTAGCCATTCGTGCCCTGCTGGAACCAGTTGCCGACGAGGCGGCCGTCGATGTCGTAGTCGAAACGACCGTCGAACGGCGCCTCAGAGCGTAGGCTGAGTGCGTTTAGACGCTGCTGGATCTCGTCAGTGAAGTAGTCAAAGGGCGGCGCGGCGTGGATCTTCCACGGCTCGTCGCTGTAGTGCTCAGGCACGAGCAGCCCCGGCAGCGTCACGTTCGTGTCCACAACATTGTAGTCGACGTTCGCGCGGTAGCCGCCGATCAGTTCACCAGCCACCACTGAGACATCGACCGAGCCATGGTCACCCGGCGACGGCGCGACTGCCGAGAGCGTGGGCGAGAGCGTGGCGAGGTGGATGAAGATGCTGGAGAGGGAGCAGTCATGCTCGATCACCAACCGGTAGTCGTCGATCTCGCGCGCCGGACCGGGCGAGCTGCTCTGACGCATGTTCTCGATGCGCGTGACCGTGCCAGCGGCGGGACTGTAGACAGCGATCTGCAGATCCGGATCGCGGAAGTTCTGAAAGTAGATGTGGTCGACCGGCGTCACGTGCGAGCCGTACATCATGCCGAGCGGCACCACGAGCTCGGTCGCATCGAGGTCAACGGGTGCGAACTCGAACGTAGGCGCGCCATCGGGGCACAATGCGGCGCCGCTACTCGTGCGCGGCGTGCTCGCGGCGGGCGTCGCACTTGGCGAGCCCCTCTTCAGGGTCTCGTTTGGCGCGACCTCCGTCGGGGCCGCTGTCGGGGCCGCTGTCGGGGCCGCTGTCGGGGCTACCGTCGCGGCTACCGCCGTTGCGGCTACGGTTGTCGCTTCGGTGGTTGCTGAGCTTGAATCATCGTCGCCATCGTCACTACACGCTGCAGCGACCATCGCGATCGCC
>MPMF02151637.1_pt1 | contig 74053 bp, 65 predicted proteins | sample 1617271 | NCBI WGS metagenome assembly MPMF02 (sample SAMN05944812, study PRJNA350692) | marine metagenome | biome: marine; feature: ODZ; material: water; isolation source: 120 m water sample prefiltered with 30 um filter, filtered on to 0.2 um... | place: Pacific Ocean | collected 2012-04-09... | reverse complement strand
TGAAGCACTCGATAAATTCGAAACCAATCCGCCGCCGTTTCTCTTGTGGCTCTGTGACACCTGCGAGTTTATCGAGGAACCGCGCTTCGCCGTCGACCACATGCAGATCCGCTTTGAAGTGGTCAGTAAACTCGGCGATCACCGACTCTTGTTCGTTTTTGCGCAACAGGCCGTTATTGACCAAGATGCAGGATAGTTGGGGACCGATGGCCGAATAGAGCAGCGCCGCGGTGACGGACGAATCGACGCCACCCGAAAGACCGCAGATCACCCGTGATTCACCTACTCGCTTTCGGATTTCGTGAATCGCTTCCTTGGCGAAATCGCCCAATCGCCAGTTACCCGAACAGCCGCAGATTGAAATCAGAAAGTTTCGCAGCAGCAACGCGCCGTCCGGCGTGTGTGTCACTTCGGGGTGAAACTGCAAACCGTAAACCGGTCGGCTGGAATGTTTGACGGCCGCGATCGGGCAGGTCTTGGTACGGGCCAGAGGGATAAAGCCCTCGTTGACTTGCGAGACCTGATCACCGTGGCTCATCCAGACATCGGTTTCCTGCGGGAAGCCAGCAAACAGGTCGGATTCGTTGGTCACTTCGCAGCGGGCGCGACCAAATTCGCGCGCCGGAGCGTTTTCGACATCGCCCCCTAACGCATCGCAGGCCAACTGCATCCCGTAGCAGATACCCAAGACGGGAATGTCTAGATCGAAAATGCCAGGATCACACTTGGGCGCGTTGTCTGCATAAACACTGGATGGTCCGCCGGACAGGATCAGGCCGCGCGGTGCATGCTGTTTGATCTGTGCGGGAGTGATGTCGTGGCGAACCAGCTCGCAATAAACATTCTGTTCGCGAACGCGGCGCGCGATGAGCTGGGCGTACTGTGCTCCAAAATCGAGCACCAACACGCGCTCATGCGTAACACTGCCCGCCATTGATTGAACCGATTCCGCCATACTGCTCATGCTTTACATCCAACGAAAAACGCCCGCGGCAGTGCGGGCGGACGGGAATCGCGAATTATAAGGATCGGCACGCCAATCGCCTAGGACTCTGATGGGGGCAGTCGCGGTGACGGTTGACCAGGACATGGGATGTCTGAAATAAGGCCGGACAACCGAACTAACCGTTATAGGACGCCGCAAATCCTTTAAAATGCGGGACTTAGGCTGCCCTTCATTGATTGATTTTTGACACGCAACTATGATGAGAATTGACAACGGAAGTCTTTTTTTTCGCACGCTGTTGCCAGAAGGAACCATCGCACGTGCAGATTTTGCTAACCAACGACGACGGAATCTACGCACCGGGCCTCGCAGCTATGGAGCGTGAACTACGGCATTTGGGCGACGTTTCGGTCGTTGCACCTGCCACCGAACAGAGCGGTGTGGGGCATTCCATTACGTTTCTGAGTCCGCTGATTTGCAAAGAAGTCTACGAAGGGGATCGGCAACGTGGCTGGGCAGTCGAAGGAAGCCCGGCAGATTGCGTCAAGTTAGGCATTTCTGAGTTTTGTCCGAAGCGTCCCGACTTGGTCGTCAGTGGAATTAACGGAGGGCTCAATGCAGGCATTAACGTGCTTTATTCGGGCACTGTGGCGGCTGCGATCGAGGGCGCTTTTTTTGGCATCACCAGCATCGCCGTGTCACTGGAATACGATGAACACGCAGAATTCGACCAGGCGGGCCGATTGGCTCGTTCGGTGATCGAACAGATCCTGGCAACCCGCCAGAATGAACCACGACTTTACAATTTGAATATCCCCACAGCTGCGGTGGAAAACTCGCGGGGCGTCCATGTGGTCCCGATGGGGGTCGCGCGGTACGGCGAGGAGTTCATCAAACGCAAGGATCCCAAGGGAAGAACGTACTACTGGGCGACAGGCGATCCGCCGGCACCGACCGATGCACCGGAAACGGACCTTGCCGCTCTGCAAAACGGCTATGTAACTATAACACCACTGCAATACGACATGACCAAGACCACGATGCTCGAAGAAATGCTCAATTGGGACTTAAAACTGCCTCCGCCGCAATGATCGCCGCCTCCGATTAGTTGGCTACAAGGTTGCAACCTGCAACAATGATCGGCGGTCATTGCCACAAAACAAACTGGTCTTGGGAGTTACGGAACATGAGAATCTCATCAACTTTTACAGCGTTGACGCTCGTCTGCTTGACTTGTATCTGTTGCGGATGCTTGAGGCCAGTTTATGAAACGGCCTCCAACGAGGACGACGGTTCAGATCCAACGGCAACATCGGAAGGCCCAACAATCCCAAGTTCCATGGTGCCGGGGATCCCGGGTGCCGGTGAAACGTCAACGGGACAACAGCCGCCTGCGCCCAACTATCCCCCTGTTCAGCCACAGGCTACGACACCGCCCACATTCGATCCGAACCTGCCCGTCGCCGGCGGTGGCGAGCGAGTCCGCGCGGAAGCTGGTGTTGGGAAGCAGGGCCAGAGTCTAAACAACGAACAAGGCGTTGGCGCGATGATTGTGCAGCCGGCCCGAAGCCTGTTCGCTTTCAAGCAACGCGCGGTGTTTGAAATCCAGATTCCAAGTGCAGTCAAGTTGTTCGCGGCAACCGAGGGCCGTAAACCAAAATCACACGATGAATTCATGAGCAAGATCATTAAGGCCAACCAGATCCAACTGCCAGCATTACCGGCGGGCCAGACGTACGTCTATGACCCACAACTCGGTGAATTGATGGTGCAAAAACCGGGTGGTTGAAAGCAGAAGGTGGGCAGCCGTTTTATGATCGCTGTTCGCTTCCCGAAGAACGACTTACATTAACGCCGAAGGTATACGAAACACGTTGGGAGGGTGAGAAGGCCGGAGCCGTGAGAATCTCCTCAAATCGTTAGAAAGGCTTTCTCCCATGAAGACTCGTCACATCCTGTTCGCGTTCTGCGGCATGTTTGCGCTGACGGCGTCGGTTTCTCGTGCCGGCGATTGGGTCACTGCGCGGTCGTACTTCACACACGATCCGCAGACCGGCCAACGCGTGCAGCAGTACGCTCCCATCGGTCCGTTCTATACGCAAGCGCAAGGGAACTACCAGCGGAGCGGCTTCCACCATACGCGAAGCAGCATCCAAGTTGGTTCCAGCATGGACAACTACCACGTCGTCGAAACATACGGCGATCCTGTGCGACCGTACGGTGAATGGCGTTTTCCCTTCCGACCCTATTCGGTACCCTCGTGCTTATCGACACCGCGATTTCGTGGTGGCGGTTTCGGCGGCTACGGCGGCGGTTTCCGCGGCCGTGGAGGTGGCGTGGTGCCCCCTATCGCTTCGCCCGGTCCCATTTTGCCCGGCGGATCGGTGCCACCGCCCGCTGGCCCGGGTAGTGCGCCCGGTCGACCCGGTGCGGGACTGTTCGACCTTTATCCCGAGCGGGAAGGGCATCACTTGCCTTTCAACACTCCGGATCCGTATCAACGCGAGAAACTGATGCCATCGGACTCACCTCGGCTGCCACGGCCTGACACGACCGCACCTTAGGAGGGAAGTGGCACTACCGCCTTTTGAACCCCATGCTGGCATCCTCGTGATCATAGTTCAGCACCCGCCAGGCACCGTCTTCTTGTTCCAACTCGAGCGTCACATAGCGGGGTACGCGGCGCCCTTTGCCAAGTCCTCCACCGCTGCCTATCACAACGACGTTAAACCGGGCGGTCCCCGTCTTGGGTTCCGTACTGGCATCGACGTCGATTTGCAGGTTCGATTTGATTTTGACCTGTTCAAATTCGTACATCGCCGTTTCCGTCGCTGCCGCTTGTCGGATGTGCGTGGCTTGCGAATGGATGTGAGCTAGAACCGCAGGCCGGTCGTTTCGTTCGATGTCACGAGCGATTCGATGCAATGTCTTTTCGATTTGCTCGCGATCGGTTTCAACGGAACGTTCAAAAATGATACCGGCGGCAGTCAACGCCAAGATGGCTACCAGCAACACCAGCAAGATGCGTTTCCCGGTCTGCAGCCACAAACCGCCCAGCAGCGCCGCCGTGGTCAAACCGATCACGATCACCAGAATCGGTGATTCGAGGAGCGTCATTGGCGTCCTCCGTCGGCTGTGACGGCATCGACAGTGACACCGTTGTCAGTTTCAGCTTCGACCGATGGCTCGGGCACCTGTGTTTGACGCTTCAGATGGTCGCGAATCAACTTCATCCAGGCAACCGCCAGGACTGAACCTAACGCGACAAACAGAGGCCACAAGGCGATCGACGTTCCTTCAATGTCCGACCGCGAATCACCCTGTGCCTGGCCGGCAACGCGTTGTGCGGCCCACTGTCGCTTCTGCCTGTTCTGTTCAATTTGCATTTGCCGCTGTGTGTACCGCGGTCCCATGACGACCAACGCAATCAGGCCCCCCGTACAAAAGACATAGGCCCAGTACCAGGGTGATTCCGTGATCGATCGGGGGTTGGATCTTGCCGCAGTGTTCATGACATCATTATAGGACGTCCGCGCCGGGAGCCAAAGGCGTAGCCGAGAACGCCTGCGTGAGCTTGGATTTCTCTTGAGAAATGAGCAGTGGATGCGTGCGGTTAGTTACCGAACAGCGACCCACCGTAAACCGCGCCGGCATCGACTTCTTCTTCAATTCTCAGTAGTTGATTGTATTTAGCCATCCGGTCGCTGCGCGAAGCGGACCCGGTCTTGATCTGACCGGTCCCCATTGCGACCGCCAAATCGGCAATCGTCGAATCTTCCGTCTCTCCACTTCGGTGACTAGCGATGCTGGTATAGCCATTCTGGTGAGCCAACTGAACGGCGGCAATCGTCTCTGACAGCGTTCCGATCTGGTTGACCTTGATCAAGATGCTATTGGCGATGCCCTCGTCGATCCCGCGTTGGAGTCGTTCGGTGTTGGTCACGAACAGATCGTCGCCGACCAACTGTGCTTTGTCACCGAGCTTGTCGGTCATAATCTTCCAGCCAGCCCAATCATCTTCACTGCAACCGTCTTCGATCGAGCAGATGGGGTAATTGTCGACCCAGTCAGCCAGAAAATCGACCATACCCGCCGAATCGATCTGTTTGCCGTCGATTGTGTAGACTTTCTTCTCGCTGTCGTACAATTCGGTTGCCGCGACATCCAGCGCGATGTGTACCTGTTCGCCTGGTTTGTAGCCGGCCTTCTCAATCGCTTGCATGATCAAGTCGAGTGCTTCACGGTTACTGCCGAGATCGGGCGCGAAACCACCTTCGTCGCCAACAGCCGTATTGAGCCCTTTGTCCTTGAGGACCTTCTTCAAGTGGTGGAAAATCTCACATCCACACCGCAGGGCGTCGCTAAACGACGAGACGCCCAACGGCATGACCATGAACTCCTGAACGTCCACCGAGTTATCCGCGTGTTCGCCGCCGTTGACGATGTTCATCATGGGAGCCGGCAAAATGTTCGCGCCAACACCGCCGAGATAGCGGTACAACGGCTGGCCCGTATGGATCGCGGCTGCTTTGGCCACCGCAAGCGAAACTCCCAGGATTGCGTTGGCACCCAGGTTTTTCTTGTTCGGCGTGCCATCCAGATCGACCAAACGCTGGTCGATTGCCAATTGGTCTAGTGCATCCCAGCCCATTAAGCTCTCGGCAATGGTAGTGTTGATGTTGGCGACCGCCTTGGTCACGCCCTTGCCCAGAAACACGTGGTCGTCGCCATCCCGCATTTCCCATGCCTCGTGCGCTCCGGTGCTGGCACCACTGGGAACCGCGGCACGCCCGAAGGCGCCGTCGCTGAGCGAGACTTCGACTTCGACCGTTGGGTTTCCACGACTGTCCAGAATCTGCCGTCCGTGAACTGCTGCAATCAAACTCATGACTTTGCCTTTGACCGATCGTTGTTTCGTGGAAACTGCCTTGCCGACGTCCAATTGCGGGCGCGAAGCCACCCATTGTGCCCGAGGATCGGCGTTTTGGCTATCCCCGCTTTGACGAGGCAGTTGTTCCCCATTTCCACCCGCACCCGACTCGATCCCTGCTTCGATCTGGGGCATACTTGAGCCATATTGTGTTTGCCGACGTCTCGTTGTAATTGTTGCAGGCTGGCTTGGGAGGCGACTTCACAGATGTTTACTGGATTGGTCGAGGGAAAGGGAACGGTGGCTGGGCTCGCGGCGCAGGGGGCGGGAATGCGGCTTGTGATCGATATCGGAAATCTGGTCGAGACCAGCCAGATCGGCGACAGCGTGGCGGTCAATGGGTGTTGCCTGACCGTTGTAGAGACTGACGAGCAGAAGCTGGGATTCGATGCTGTGCCGGAAACGCTTCGCTGCACTAACCTTGGAAAACTCGAGGTGGGCAGCCATGTTAACATCGAACGATCGCTGCGATTGGGTGACCAGTTGGGTGGCCATCTGGTCACCGGCCATATTGACGCCGTAGGCCAATTGGACGAGAGAAGCGATGAAGATGAATGGTCCTTTTTTTGGTTTCGCTGTCCCCGCCGGCTCACATTGCAGATGGCGTCCAAAGGATCGGTCACCATCGATGGCATCAGTCTCACGCTAGTGGATGTGGAAGACGATCGATTCAGCGTGGCGTTGATTCCACACACTTTGGCGGTAACGACGATGGGCAAGTTGGCAGTAGGCGATGACGTTAACCTCGAGACGGACCTGCTGGCAAAGTATGTCGAACGGCAGATTCAAGGTTTTTCGGCCAACCGCTCCGAGCCGAGCAGCTAGCGCTTTATGAAAGCGTGTTTCCCCCGATCCACGACCTTCGACCCCCTACCGCTTCCATGTCCGAACGCCAAACTTCTTCCTATCTCATGCGTCGCTTCGAAGAAGTGGGGTTGCAACCTGACAAGCGGCGAGGCCAGAACTTCCTGATTGACCTGAATCTCCTCAACATGTTGGCAAGCAGTTGCGACCCGAGTCCGCAGGACGTGGTGCTCGAAGTTGGCACCGGTCTGGGATCGCTGACTTCGATCGTCGCGCCGCAGGTTGCCCACATGGTAACGGTGGAAATTGACGAGCACCTGCGGCAGCTTGCATCGGAAGAGTTGGCAGACATTGACAACATCACGCTGTTGGGGATCGATGCGCTGCGGAATAAGAATAACTTGCACCCGGACGTCCTGGCGACGGTCCAGGAAAAACTTGACGCAGTACCTGGCTCGCGGTTCAAGTTGGTGGCGAATCTTCCCTATAACATTGCGACGCCCGTGATCTCGAATCTGCTTTCAACCTCCATGACACCCCATTCCATGACGGTCACGATTCAAAAGGAGTTGGCGGATCGGATTACCGCGCCTCCAAGTTGCAAAGACTACAGTGCGCTCAGCATCTGGGTGCAAAGCCAGTGCGACGCACGTATCGTTCGTGCCATGGCACCGTCGGTATTTTGGCCTCGACCGAAAGTGCATTCGGCAATCATTCATATTGCGATCAACGAAGAAAAACGCGGTCGCATCCCCGATCGCAAGTTCTTTCATACATTCGTGCGGGCGATGTTCTTTCATCGTCGGAAGTTTTTGCGCAGCGTGCTGTTGAGTGCCTTCAAGAATCGGTTGAGTAAGCCGGATGTGGATGCGATCATGGAAGCGCAGGGCCTGGGTCCCCAGACTCGGGCCGAAACTCTCGATGTGGAAGCGATGCTGTCGCTTTGCGAGGCGGTCCGCGGACATTTGGAGTGATCTTCCAGCTCTCCGCGGTGCTGGTATTCTACGTTCTCCAGGCCTCAATCGCTGTCGCAGGCTCCTCAAGCTGGTCGCGCTGGACTAGACTGAAGCGACTACGAGACCCTGGAAACTGAAACGGCGAGAGGTTTTCCGTATGCGATTTATCGAATTGACCGGCAAGATGCTGGCCTCCATTATTGACGACAAGGAACTGACTGCTGAAGACCTCAGGATGGCCGACGTGACCGACGAGACCATCGTGCGGATTAACGAGCAAGGTGACATAGAGGTTCGTCGGCCCCAAAGATGGAGCGTCATCGGCGGGTTGTTGGGGGACTTTGCACATCGCATTCCGCAGGCCACCGGGCTGGACTGGATTTGACCGGCGGCGGTGTCTGACTCGAACACGCGCTAGTCTGGCAAACTCGAGGCTCTCGCCAGGCTGCACTCGATTCGAAGGCGCCATCGGCCCTTGACCCGCTTGGTAGGATTCGGTACCAACAAAGAAGAAGGGCGCGATCAGTTCGCGACCATGTTGTTGTATCAAATCCTACGAGGGACTTAGCGGTGACAGTCTTGAACAGCGGCACGACAGAGAAGTATTCGGACAATTGGTCGTCAGCGTTTGGTGGCGGCAAGAGAAAAGTTGCAGCCAAAAAAACGACGAAGCGGGCCGCCGTAAAGAAGAAAAAGGCATCACTGAAGAAGAAGGGTGCTACCGCTAAGAGCCCAGCAGCCAAGAAGAAAACGACCAAAAAGAAATCCAGGAAAACGAAGTGATCGGCAGCGTCTCCTCGAGGTGGCGTGTAGATTTGTTCACTCAAGAAGACGATCGGAATTGATGCATGAAGATTCACCTTCGCTACTGCTCTTCGTGAAACTACGAACCAAAGGCCGTCAGTCTGGCGACCAAAATCTTGACGCAATACAAGCAACGCATCGAAGGGATGGAACTGCAGCCATCCAGTGGTGGTTGTTTCGAGTTAACTGTCGATGGCGAGTTGGCGTACTCAAAATTGGACACCGGTCAGTTTCCTGACGAAGACGAGATGGTCGCCACTGTTGGCGCGCGGCTCTGATCGTAATGAGCCAATTGTTGATCAGGATTTCGGTGACGGACAGTTCGTCAACATAACGTTGCCCAACTACGCTCGCGACAGAAACTCGCTGGTTCGCGTGTCGACCTTGATCCGTTCGCCCTGTTTGATGTACTCGGGGACCTGCACGACCAAACCTGTTTCCAGCGTGGCAGGTTTGGTCCGGCCCGTCGCCGAGTTTCCTTTGATACCGGGGTCGCATTGTGTGATGCTCAGTTCGACAGCAACCGGCGTTTGGATTCCCACGCATTGGTCGTTGTAGATTAATGCCAAGACCCCTTCGAGTTCTTCGGTCAGGAATTGACTCGCGTCACCAAGATCTCCCAGCGGCAGAGACCATTGGTTGAAGTCGGTCTGATCGAGGAAGTGGATGTCCGTGGCATCGGAAAACATCATCTTCACGGGTCGACGTTCAAAGTCAGCTTCGTCAAGGGTTTCGCCACCTTTGAGTGTGATATCAGTTTTCTGCTTAGAGACGAGATTGCGCCCGCGAAACTTGTACAACGTGGCCGCACCGCGTGCCGACGGCGTTTGGACACTGATGGTCTCGATCAGTACGGGGGCGTCGTTGTAGTTGAGCACGGCACCGGGTTTGATCTCTTTTGCTTGCATGCGGGCGCTGCCTATTGTGTGGATGTTCGGTTGCGCGAACGTCAGCGAGAGGGGAAGTGACGGTGGCTGAGAATCAGGTGATCAGCGAACCGGATTGGGGATCGACCCCGACGCCCTTGCAGAGATATACGATCTGTTCAATGACCAACAGCAGCGCGCCAGGATCCAGGAATTCTTCCTCGTCGTCGGCGGTGTTCTTGACTTCCTCGAAATGGAAAATGTCGAAACGCGAATCGCATTCGCCGAGCAGATTGAGCTTTTCCTGATCCTCGCTGGAAAGTGTCTGTTTGGCGAAGTCGTTCAGCAATTGCTGCACATGGTCATTGACTTCTTCGCCGGCGACAAACGTCACATCCATGCCGGAGAAGTCTTCAGACGACTGGACCGTGGCGGACTCGAAGCGGCCGTCGACATCGCCATGGACGTTGGTGACCTCGTTATGGCCCGTTTCCAACGCACTGGCCACGTCCTCGACCGTTGGGTGGTCACCTCGGCGGAACAGCACAAAGTACGTCTCTCGCCATTTATACCGTTCATTTCCGAATAACGACATTAGTTACCGCCAATCTTCATCGAATTCATCACCGTTTTGCCAAGCTTCAATTGTTTGTAGCAGACTATCGCGCTCTTCACGTGACGCCCAAACAGATTCTTCCTGTTCCAGCCGTACTTCATAATCGCCTTCGTGCATACAGTCGTCATGACCACACAAATGTGGCAGGTTTGAAATCCACATGACTCGGTAGAGCGGAATATTCTTGTCATCGACGACGCAAAAAACGGGAGGCATGAGAGCGATCCTTTTACCTCGGTGTGCTCAACGATTAGAGCCCAGTTCTTGCGAACCCAATTCTTGCGAACCCAATTCTTGAGAACGGAGCGTAGCCGCCTCGACCGCGTCAATCAATGCAGATCGCAAACCGTTCTGCTCCAATACTTGTAAGCCAGCGATCGTTGTGCCACCCGGACTCGTGACTCGATCTCTTAACACACCCGGATGTTCCGTCGTTTCGAGTACCATTTTGGCCGCCCCGTAAACGGTTTGGGCCGCCAGCGCCGTCGCCGTGGCACGGGGAAGTCCCATCCGGACCCCGCCATCGCTTAGCGCCTCGATCATAGTATATACATATGCCGGTCCAGATCCCGACAGACCGGTGACGGCGTCAAGTTGATTTTCCTCGACGGGGACGGCCGTGCCCACCGAAGCCAGCAATCTGGCGACCAGTCGAGCGTCTTCGTCGGACGCGCTGGGTCCGACTGCATAGCCCGTAGCCCCACAGCCGATCAGGCACGGAGTATTGGGCATCACGCGGACGACACGCTGGCTGCGGAGACCATCACAGAGCGTAGCGAGCGGCGTTCCCGCGATGATCGAAACGAACAGGCAGGATCCCGGGGCACCAGTTCTTAGTTCTGCCATGACCTCTGGCAAACACTGTGGTTTAACGGCCAAGAACACGACATCCGCAGTCGTCACTACTTCGGCATTACTCCCGCAGTGACCGGCACCTGGCAACTCGGACTCGAATTGCTCGACCGCGGCGGTGATGGGATCGTATGCCAGCAAATCCGTTGGCTGACAAAGACCGGCCTGGACGAAGCCTCTTGCCAACGCTCGGCCCATTTGACCGGCCCCGATAAAGCCAATTTTCAATTCTGGTTCCCTCATCAACGATTGGACCTCTGATCCAATCGTAAGCCAAAGTGCTGGCGATCACAATCACAGCATTTCCGTGGCCGAGTTGCGACAATCGGATTCGAAGTTGCGCGAACTTCCGACGACGCGTCCTTCTCATCTAGGAGGTGACACCGTAAAATCGCGGTTTGGCTCGAAGTCGCGACGGTCGACCTGTTGCATACCCCCAACATGTGGGCAACGCGAGCATCACCGTTTTCGTCGGAATGAGGTTGACTGATGGCCGTGGAATCTGCGGTTGAACGCCTATTTAACTTCTCGGCTGGGCCCGCTGCGATCCCGTTGTGCGTTCTTCAGCAGGCTCAGAAGGAGCTGTTGTCGATGCCCGGTTGTGGTGCTTCAGTGATGGAAATCAGCCATCGAAGTTCGCAATTTGGCGAAGTCATGGCCAAGGCCGAGCAACGGTTGCGGCGTTTGTTAGGCGTTCCGGAAAACTACCGCGTGCTCTTCATGCAGGGCGGTTCGCGACTGCAGTTCTCGATGGTGCCGATGAACTTGATGGGCGAAGGTCTTGTCGCGAATTATCTGCTGACCGGGGCCTGGGGAAAAAACGCACTGTCCGAAGCCGTCAAGGCAGGCGCGACGAAGGTCGTATGGGACGGTGCCGCGACGAACTACGATCGACTGCCGGCCCCCGCCGATGTGTCCCTTGATGCCAACGCGTCCTATTTGTATCTGACATCGAACGAGACAATTCAGGGTGTTCAATTCCAGGAAGATCTTGATTGGGGCGATGTGCCAGTCGTCTGTGACATGTCGTCGGATTTCCTGTCACGGCCTGTGGATGTTTCGCGATATGGCCTGATCTTCGCATGTGCCCAGAAGAACGCCGGTTTGGCCGGGCTGACGGTGGTAATTATCCGCGACGACCTGCTCCAGCGTAGTAAGGACGCCTTGCCAGGCTACCTGAACTACCGGTTGCACGTGGATGCAAACTCGTTGTGGAATACACCTCCCACGTTCGGCATTTACCTGTTCGGCCTGATCGCAAAATGGCTCGAAGAGGAGATCGGCGGTCTTTCCGCCATGCTGTCGCGAAATCGGGACCAAGCGAAGCGGTTGTACGACGTTGTTGACGCCAGCGATGGTTTCTATCAGGGACATGCCCAACCCGATTGTCGCTCGTTGATGAACGTCACTTTTCGTTTACCCAATGATGACCTGCAGAGCCAGTTCCTAAGTGAAGCGGCCGAGCATCATTTGGATGCTCTGAAAGGTCACCGAAGTGTCGGTGGCATCCGAGCTTCGATTTATAACGCCATGGCCGACGCGGGTGTGGATGTGTTGCGTCAGTTCATGAACGAATTCCGTGACCGCCACGCAAACCGCTGAACAAGGTGAGCGAGAAGAATATGGATCGTGTTATCGTTTTGGACAAGCTGGCCGAAGAAGGCCTAGAGCTTCTCGAGCAAGCCCAAGGCATCGAATTTGATGTCCGCACCGGTCTCAAAGGTGATGACCTGCGAGCGGCATTGGCCGAGTACGACGGAGCGATTTGTCGGAGCGGAGTCAGGATCACCCTCGATTCGCTGGAAGGCAATCGGCGGTTGAAGGCGATTGTCCGTGCCGGCGTTGGCACAGACAACATCGACAAACCTGCAGCGACGCGACGTGGTATTGTCGTCATGAACACGCCCTCCGGCAACACGCTCAGCACGGCCGAACACACTTTTGCACTGATGATGGCGCTGTCGCGCAACATCGCTCCGGCCCATCGGAGTTTGGTCGAGGGCAAATGGAACCGTGGCGCGTACATGGGCGCCCAATTGGCTGATAAGACGTTGGGCATTGTGGGATTGGGACGGATTGGGCAAGAGGTTGCCAAGCGAGCACTTGCCTTTGAAATGCGTGTGATCGGTTACGATCCTTTCTTCTCGGCCGAACAAGCCACGAAGCTGGGTGTGGAATACGTTGACGATGTTGCCGAGATGCTGCCGCGCTTGGATTACCTGACCGTTCATACACCGCTGACCCCTGAAACCAAGAACCTGATCGACGTCGACCAGTTGGATCAGCTAAAGCAAGGTGCGCGGTTGATCAACTGCGCTCGCGGTGGGATCTACAACGAAGCGGCACTCCAGATAGGGTTGAAGACTGGTAAGCTGTCTGGCGTGGCGCTGGATGTTTACGAGAACGAACCCTGCACGGACAGCCCCTTGTTTCAGTTGCCTGGCGCGTTGTGCACGCCACATTTGGGGGCCAGCACCGAAGAAGCGCAGACGCAGGTAGCGATAGAAGCAGTGGAACTGCTCGTCAACTTTCTCACCAGCGGCGAAGTTCGGCACGCGGTCAATACGGCTGCTATAGATCCCAAAGTGTTGAGTTCCTTGCGGGGACATTTGAATGTGGCGTATCGCCTGGGCTTGTTGTTGGCCCAATGGCACCCCGGCGGTGCTTCCATATGCACGTTGGAATATCGTGGCGAGGTTACGGACAAAGATACTCGGCTCTTGACGTCGGCCTTCTGCGCCGGCTTGCTCGAACGCGCGCTAGACGAAGAGGCTAACATCGTCAACGCCCAGGTGCTGTTGCGCGAGCGAGGAATTGAACTGGTGGAACAGTCGCGGAGCGATAGGGGAGCGTTTCGCTCGTCAGTACGGGCGGAGATCGTCGCCGATGGTCGCGCGTATGTTGCCAGCGGAACGTTGTTCGGCAACGACATGCCTCGGTTGGTGCGACTTGGCCAGTACCGTCTCGAGGCCTACCTCGATGGCAATCTTCTGGTTTTTACACACGACGATGTCCCTGGAATTATCGGAGTTGTGGGCACGATTTTTGGTCGCCACAACGTCAATATCGCGCAAATGGCGGTTGGTCGTGCCAGCGATAATCCGGGCGGCGCGTCCATCGGCGTGTTGAATCTGGACGAAGTCCCCCCCGCCGAAGCGATCGAGGAAGTCTTGCAGCAACCGGCGATCCACAGCGTCGACGTCATCGAACTCCCTTTGTCCGGCGAAGGACCGTCGTGGCTTCGCGGCTAACCGCCCGTTGATTCCCGAGTGCCGGCGGCAACGGTTGTTTCGGTTCTACTGCGTGCGGGGTCTGATTAGAACGGGAAAACGGTTTGGATTAGCGTGCCTTACCGTCTTCGGTCAGGTTTTCCGAATCAGACGCAACTCCATCGAACGCGTCGCCGATCTCGATGAAAGGGGTGTCTTCGTCTTTTCTTGGAGAATTGGTGGACCGATGTCAAGCGGTTTGAGAACAACATTTGACCTATTGGCTGCGACAAGAAACGAAGCGGCATCCGACCTTCTGCTCGAGACACTTTGCTCGGTGCGCAGCGACATCAAGTTCACCGCATTACACGCCGTCACCGAGCGTCGCAGTCTTCGTCTTCACCACGAGTTGCTTCTCCGCTGGCACACGTTCAATGAACGTGCGAAAACGATTCTGGTTGACTCAGGGACGCGGTTCACCGAAGCCGTGCGAGGTGCCCTTCTCAGTCCAGACGAGCAATTGGGCGCCAACGGATGCGATGCCGTGTTGCGATTGTCCGAATACGATCTCATGTCAGTGCTGATCACTGCCGCCGAAGATCCGCACAATCCGAATCAAGACAAGGCAGCAGGGGCGATCCTGGCTTTGGCGGAATTGCTCAATGACGAACTGGCGAACCCGCGCGACTATCGTAATCGCAGAGATCCCCACATCGTCCGCCGGTTTGTTGTCGGTGTTCTAGAAACATCAATCAATCGGTTCGAACTACATCAGAGGCGGGAAATTGTCGAGGCATTTCTGGTGCTTGCGACGTGCGAGAATTCCGCCCTCCGTGGGATCTTAAGGCACTCCAACGCCAGGGTGTTTCATACTGCCTGCAACCTGCTAGCCAACAGCCCAAGGTTGGGCGTGATTCGCCTGCTGCTAAACTTCCTGGATTCTTTGCACACTCCGGCACCATGCCGCAAAGCGATCTCGTGTCGGCACGACATTTCATTCCTGCGATGCTTCCTCAAGAAAATCAACGACGATTTGACATTCAACGCCGGAGAGAATCTGAAGAAGATCACCGTCTTTGAATGGCTCAACAGTGACCTGAGCGGCCTGCTGGCGCTCAATGGAATCGAGCAATCCGGACTCGTCGCGCTTGTGATGGCCTCTTCGATGGATCGTTCGGATGCATTTGAGGTGATTCAGTTCGTCATTCACTCGGGGCAGCCCGAGGGACGCCGTGCGGCTGCGAGCGTTTTGCCACAGTTCGACAGTCCCGAGTCGAAGGAATTGTTATTTGAGTTGTCAGACGACGACGACCCAATGGTGCAGGCCACCGTTATCGGCCACATGCGCGATACCGGTGCGCCCGGGGCTCTACCTCGCTTGATTCAGTTGCTGGAGAGTCCACACGAAGTAGTTCGTGAGGCGCTGCGTGAGTGTTTGTCCGAGTTTACTTTCGAACGTTACCTGGCCGCCTTCGATACATTGGACGAAGCGGTGCAAGCCTCCACCGGTACACTTGTCAAGCGAGTTGATGCCGATGGTGTGCACCGGCTGGCCAACGAATTCAAGTCGGGGGCGCAGAATCGACAATTACGAGCGATCGACATGGCCATCGCGATGGACGCGGTGGGAGACTTGGATAGCCAGATTACCGCACTGAGTACCTCGCCGAATCAGACTATCCGCGGCGCTGCCGTGAAGGCTATGGCGTGCTGCGATACGCAGCGCACGCGAGCCGCCTTACGCGACTTGCTGATGGACCGTTCGACAGCCGTCAAAGAGGCTGCCGAACAAGCTCTGCAGATGTTCGCGGCCAGGCAGACGGGAATTGTGGACATGTCGCTTGGTGAAGATGCTCCCTTCCCATCGACGCCCGAATCGGAGATGCCGGCATGAGCGGAATAGACCAACAAATCGGCACGCCCCGGATCTCGACATCGACGATCGACCTGATTGCTCAAGGAAGAATCTCAAACTTGGGTGACCGATTTCAGAATGGAGGGGGTGGACTGGATTGGATGACTATGTTCTTCGTGGTCGCGGGTTTGGCATTTGCGATCGTGCTTGTCTGGATGGTGTCTTGCCACCTGCGCCTGAGAGAGTCAGGCGGTTATCACAATCATCGCAGCTTGTTTCGCGAGCTGTGTCGGGCGCATCGGCTGTGCTGGACTGATCGGCGATTGTTGATCGCCGTGGCCCGGCAGCAAGGCGTTGTGGTGCCGACACGCCTGTTCGTGGAACCTGAACGATTCGAGCCTGAACGTTTGGAGGGTCTGCGGAAAAGGCAACGCCTTCGCGCCGTCAGGTTGCACGAAACCCTGTTTCGCGAGGAGATCGATCCAACCAAGTAGAAGCAACTCCCTGTGCCGCAGCGGCGGACGGCACACAGAGTGTGCCTACTGCTTTGGTTGCGCCGTCGGGCTATTTGTAGGAGGAGTCATCCTTACCGCGTTGCGGTGGCTGCCGCTCGCGGAATTTTCCTGAGACGTTGCCCGATGATTCGCCAGCCCTTCCTTCAGCTGGTGGGATCTTGAACTGGGACGGATCAGCGTTTTTGCCGAGGCCGAGTGTGCGAACTTCCGGGTTGTAGCCCATCCAGCTGAGAAGTTTGTCAATCGGAATAATCTCGACCCCGTATTCGCTGGCCTTTCCAATCATGCTTCCGTAGGCGGCCAGTGTTTTGCTGTCGCTGCCTTCCGTCGGACGATCACCGCGGACGAGGTACCGGGTACTGCTGGAAAGTTCACCTTCGACCGAACCGTCGTCGTGAACTTCGGCGTCGATCACCGCACCGCTCATCATAATCAAGCTCCGAATCAGATCGCGATCACTGCGTCGGTCGCCGTCGATATCAAACTTCCCTGCCAAAGCGAAGCGAACTTTACGTCCGGGTCGCCAGGCCGGCGAAAACACTTGATCGCCTGGCAGGATCGGATCGGCCGGCGCATCGTAAACGATGCGTGCTTCAGCGAGATGCTGATCCAATATCTTGGTAACTTCGATGCTGGCCTTGCGCTCGCTACGCGAAACACCGTTTTCGGCCATGTCGTAGACGCTGAAGAGGGTCTGTCGCCGCAGTCCATCCGCGAGACCCAAATTGATCCACACGGTTGCCGAGCTTTGATTAACCCACGCAATGCGGCCGTCGGCTACCTCGAACGGCTCGTCTCGCATCTCGACGATCGTCTTGCTCTGATCGGCGATTACGGTATTCAGTTTCTTGATGTCGGCCTGACGTTGCGAGAGTTTCTTGCCCTCGGCAGCGAGGTCGCCCTGCAACTTGGTCTGCTTTGTCTCGAAATCCGATTTCAGACGGGTATTGTCATCTCGCACTCGGGTCGCTTCGGTGTTGAAATCGACCCGAGCTGCAGCCAAGCTGTCGGCAGCTGTTTGTCGGGCCGTTTCCGCATCTACCGTAAGCTGCTTCGCAGTCGCGATCTCCTTGTCGCTCTTGTCACGAACATCGTCGAGATCGGACGTCAGACGCGTGTTGTCGCGGTTCTTCTGGCTGAGGTGCAGGATCAGGTTCTTCGGCAGGTTGTGGTAATCCAGTTGATCCGGAGGTAAGCCTTCCCCATAGGTTGACATCGCCGCCTGGAAGTCTTTTTCGACAGCTTGGATCGTCTCGTCGGCTGCCAGGCTCGCCATCACCGAAGCCAGCGCGTCGTCTGATAATTTTGCTGTACCCACGATATGCAAGAGATACTGAGTCTTGAAGCTCTCGGTATTGTATGAATCACTCGCGATCTTCTGCTTGCTGAGGGCGTCAGTAGAGGTCTTTCTGGCTTCCTCCGCACCTCGGTAGAAAACGAACGTTGTCACAGCCAAGACAACCGCGACCATCACAAAGAGAATCAAGGCGATTTGCAGACCTTGGCTATCACGACTGGCCATTATGGTGCTCCTAAAATGCGGCAACAGGGCGTTCAATAGACATTTGCCAACGGACAGAGAGTCCGTCGGTGACGCGACGTTTTCCGCTCATTCGTCACAAATTCGTGAGTTATTCCTCACGGGATTTCGTTTGGGTGGATCCGAAACTGGCTAAACCCGTACCGGACAAGAACCTAGGTCGAGTCTAAATAGGGTTCCTCAAAGTGTCAACTTATTCCTGGTTTTCCAAGGCCAAATGGAGAAACCAACGTAGATCGGCCGTCGAAGTCGGAAGAACCAGCGCGATCCGCCGTCCGGATCTGCCTGCAAAGCAAAACTGATGCTTCGTCAAGAAGGGGGTCGCCACGGCAGAAGCGGTACGAGAAATGAAAAAATCGAAGCCGCTGCTTTTGCTGCCATCACCACACCGTTGACAGATGCTTACACGGATTCCTACCATTTGGGCGTTCTTTTGCCCCGAATTCATGCAGATTGGGGAGCTGATCTCACGCTTCAATTCTCTTCCTTTTTGAGTGCGCACGCCGCAAATCGCTCGATGGTCAAACGCCAACAGCAGACGTTCACCTTTGATGACACGCCGGCCGCCGACGGTGCGGGCAAGAACCCAGCTGCCGGCCCCGATTCGGTTTCCGCCCGGAGGACCGTTGACGGTAAGGCAGGGGAGAGCGGGCCCGCGGTCGGTCCGGACACGGACCAGATGCCGGACCGATCAATTCTTTCGGCCGAGTCGCTCGACGATCTCAAGGGGCAAAGCGTCTACGTTATCGATGCACATTCGCTGATCTATCAAGTATTCCACGCAATGCCCGACATGTCCGGACCGACCGGCCAGCCCGTCGGCGCAACGCACGGCTTTGTGCGCGACATTCTGGATTTGCTGAAGAACAATAAACCGAATTTTCTCTTTTGTGCTTTTGACCATCCAGGCGGACAGACATTTCGAAATGATCTGTTCAACGAATACAAAGCGAATCGCGACTCGATGCCTGAGGACTTGCGTCCGCAAATCGCTGACATCCAGCGTGTTTTGCAAACGCTGGGGATTCCCATTCTCGTCATCGAGAATTACGAAGCCGACGACATACTCGCGACTGTCGCCGCCCAAACGGCACAACGCGGAGGTATCTGTTGTTTGGTGACTGGTGACAAGGACTGTCGTCAACTGATCACCGACGACACAACCGTTTTTAATATTCGCAAGAACGAGCATTATGATGCCAAGCAGTTGTTCGCGGATTGGGGCGTGCGGCCAGACCAAGTAGTCGACTTTCAGTCGTTGGTGGGCGATGCTGTCGACAACGTGCCCGGAGTCCCCTTGATCGGTCCCAAGCTGGCACGCGAGCTGTTGGAAAAGTACGAGACCCTGGATCGTGTGCTCGACCATGCTGAAGAAGTCAGCGGCAAAAAGCGGCGGGAGAACCTCATCAACTTTCGCGAGCAGGCATTGATGAGCCGTGACTTGGTGCGATTGTTGCCAGACGTGCCGATCGAAGTTGACTGGGCGGCTGGTCGCGTTGGCGGTTTCAAGATTGACGAGACGATGGAGCTCTGTCGGGAATTTGGCTTTCGGCAACTGGCCGACCGGTTGGCGCAATTCGCACAGCCCGCCGCGCCGGCAACCTGGACCGCCGACTACCAGACGGTTGACACCGTCGAGTCGCTGCGAGGATTGGTCAAGCAGCTGTCGAACCAGCCGCAGATCGTCGTTGATACCGAAACCACCTCGACCAATCCACGGTGGGCCGAAATCGTTGGTTATTCTTTTGCTTGGGAACCCGGTTCGGGATTCTACGTTCCCGTGCGCGCTCCCGCGGGCGAGCGGCACATTGAACCGCAGGTCGCCCTCGACACGCTTCGAGCTGTGTTGGAAAACCCCGCCATTGCCAAAGTCGGCCAGAACATCAAATACGATATCATCGTCCTGCGGAACGTCGGCGTGCGGATGGCCGGTGTGGCATTCGATACGATGGTGGCCGACTATCTGCTCGATCCGGGCGAACGAAACCACAGTCTGGATGATCTCTCACGGCGTTACTTGAATCACAGGATGATCAAGATCAGCGAGCTGATTGGTAGCGGAAAGAAACAGCGTCGCATGGACGAAGTTCCCGTGTCCGAGGTGGCCGAGTACGCCGCCGAGGATGCAGATGTGCCAGTCCGGTTGATACCGATTTTGGAGCGACGGTTAGTCGAGGAACGTCTCGATGGGTTGTTTCGAGATCTGGAAATGCCGCTGACCGAGGTACTTGCCGAGCTTGAGTTCAATGGCATCAAAGTCGATGTCGACTTGTTAGCCGAGTTAAGCGAGCGGTTTGGCCGGCGTCTCGATGCCTTGCAGGTTGAGATCTACAAACTGGCAGGCTGCAAATTCAATATCGATTCGCGTCAACAGTTGGGAAGAATCCTGTTCGAAGATCTGCAACTGCCCGTGGTCAAGAAGACAAAAACGGGGCCGAGCACCGATGTTGAAGTTCTAACACAACTGGCAACGCAGCATCAACTGCCCGCCAAGGTGATCGAGTTTCGCCAGTTCAGCAAGCTGAAGAGTACCTACGTCGATGCGCTTCCCGCACTGGTGCATCCAGAGACTGGTCGGATCCACACGTCGTTCAAACAAGATGTCGCCGCGACAGGCCGCCTCAGTTCGACCGAGCCGAATCTCCAGAACATTCCCATTCGGACTCAGGAAGGACGCGAAATACGATCAGCGTTCCTCCCGGGAAACCCCAACTGGTCGTTGGTCTGCGCGGACTATTCACAAATCGAGTTACGAGTGCTGGCGCATTTCTCGATGGACCCGGCACTGCAAAGTGCATTTGCCGAGGATCGGGACATTCACAGGCAAGTTGCCAGCGAGGTTTACGGCGTTCCGATGGAGGAAGTGACGAGCGAGCAACGGCGTAACGCCAAGGCCGTGAACTTTGGCGTGATCTACGGACAATCGCCGTTTGGTTTGGCCAAAGCGCTGGACATCGACAAGGCGGATGCGGCCCAGTTTATCGATACGTATTTCATTACATACGCGGGCGTCGATGTGTTTATGCAAAAGGTCCTAGAAGATTGTCGCCAAAAAGGTTATGTTGAGACTATTCTTGGTCGCCGCCGCACAGTCCATGGCGTTCGCGATCTTTCCAAAATGGGCGACTCGCGCCAACGAAGTCTGCCCGAACGGATTGCGATTAACACCGTTATTCAGGGTTCCGCTGCGGACCTGATCAAGTTAGCGATGATTCGAGTGCGCAATCGTCTGCGCGAAGAACAGCTGCAGGCACGAATGCTGCTGCAAATACATGACGAATTGGTGTTCGAAGCGCCGCCTGAAGAACTCGCGACGCTGGCATCTCTTGTCGTGAAAGAAATGACGTCGGTCGGGGATTTGAATGTGCCCCTTAAAGTCGAACCGAAGGCAGGTCCAAATTGGGCGGAATGTGAATCGCTGGAGTGATTCAAGTGGCGGTGATTGGAATTATTGGTGGGGTTGCGTGCGGAAAGAGTTTTGTTGCGGAACAATTTCGCTCACTCGGTGCTGAAGTCATCAACGCGGATCGGATTGGCCACGAGGTTTTGCGTGAATCCGATGTGCGGGCTGCTCTGGTTCAGCGTTGGGGCGACAAGGTTCTCGATGCCGACGGTCAGGTAAGTCGGTCTGCCATCGGTCAGCGAGTTTTTTCCGGGAAACTCGACGAAAGAGGTAATCTGGAGTTTCTGGAGAGTTTAGTACACCCCAAGATCGGCCAGCGAATTGGTGCGCGGATCGAGGCTTTATCCCGTGACGATCCTGGTAAATCGGTGGTGGTCGATGCGGCGCTCCTGATGGAGGCTGATTGGGCTCATTTTTGCGACAAAGTTGTCTTTGTCGACGCGCCGGTCGAGCAGCGTCTGGGGCGTGCGAAACAGCGCGGTTGGAGCGATTCGGAGTTTTCGGCGCGCGAAGCCGCCCAAGGAAACTTGGAGATGAAACGAAAACAAGCGGATTGGGTCATGGACAACAGCGGCTCGGCTGAACATACTTTTGCACAGGTTCAACAGTTCTGGAGAACCCTCAAGTAAGCCCCCTCCCACATCAATTCCCTACATTCCCTCCGTGGACGTTTCCCATGCGCCCACCAAATGATCCTTTTCAGGAGCATCATCATCATGTCAACCAGAAGCGGTGGCGAGCGCGGCCGCAAAGAGCTGGACGTCAAGCCTGACGAGGCTCGCGACGCATCTCGAGAGGCCCTATCGGAAATTGACCGGCTGCAAGAACTGGAGAATGAAAGCGAGCCGCTGTCGTTAGCCGAAGAGATTGCTGCCGAAGGCCGCTCGGGCCATGACGCGAGCGACGACACGGGCAAAGACTCTCAACGTCACGACGACACCAACGACCGCTACGAGAAAATCAAGCAGGGCGAGATACACATCGCCGAACTGCAAAAAATGGGTATGGCCGAGCTGATCGAATCCGCCCGCCGCGAGAATGTGGCGGACGTATCAGGGATGAAGAAGCAGGACTTGGTTTTCAAAATCCTGAAAGAACGCGTCAAGATGAACGGCTTGATGTACGGCGAAGGAACGCTGGAAATCCTGCCCGACGGATTCGGCTTTCTGCGCAGTCCTGATTATCACTATCTGTCTTGCCCGGATGACATCTACGTCTCGCCCAGTCAGATTCGCCGGTTTGGCCTCCAGACTGGCGCGACGGTCTCCGGTCAGATTCGTCCGCCGAAAGAAAGCGAACGGTACTTTGCTCTGCTACGTGTCGAAGCGATCAACTATCAAGATCCAAATATGTTGTCTGAGAAGATCGCCTTCGACGACTTGACGCCATTGCATCCTAACCAGCGTATCGTCATGGAGCATGATCCCGACGAGGTTGCGATGCGCGTGGTCGACTTGATTGCGCCGATCGGGTTCGGCCAACGTGGCTTGATCGTGAGCCCGCCACGGGCCGGCAAGACGATCTTGCTGCAGAAGATGGCCAAGGCGGTCCTGGCGAACTTTCCTGAAGCGTATGTGATTATGTTGTTGATCGACGAGCGTCCCGAAGAAGTCACGGACATGGAACGCGAGGTCAAAGGTCCCAACTGCGAAGTGATCAGCTCGACGTTCGATGAACCATCTTCGCGGCATGTGCTCGTCCAGCAGATGGTGCTGGAAAAAGCCAAACGAATGGTCGAGTACGGGACGGATGTCGTGATATTCCTGGATTCGATCACGCGCCTGGCGCGGGCCTGGAATTCCGAGTGCCAGCAGTCCGGCAAGATTTTGTCGGGTGGATTGGACTCCAACGCGCTCCAACAACCCAAGCGGTTCTTTGGGTCAGCCAGGAAAGTCGAGGAAGGCGGTTCACTGACGATTCTAGCCACGGCGTTGGTCGACACAGGCAGCAAGATGGACGAGGTGATCTTCGAAGAATTCAAGGGAACGGGGAACATGGAGATCATCCTGGACCATAAACTCGTCGATAGGCGAATCTGGCCCGCGATCGAGATCAATCGTAGCGGCACTCGGCGGGAAGAGATGTTGATGGATCCCGAGGAACACCGGCGCGTCTGTGTGCTACGGCGCGTCTTAAACGACATGAATGCGCCAGAAGCGATGGAGCTGTTGGTGCAGCGATTACAGAAGTCGAAGACCAACGTGGAGTTTCTCATGAGCATGAATATGGGCAAGTAAAGAACGTTGAATTCCAAATTCCGAACTTCGAACGTTGAAGCACCTAGTTTAGAGTTTGACGTTCAAAGTTCGACATCCATAGTTTCATAGGAACAACGTTGATGCCTAATGAGTATCGGGGAGATTTGCAGGGAGGAGATCGCAAGTTTGCGGTCGTGGTTTCCCGATACAACGAATCGATCACGGGCAAGCTGCTCGCTGGTGCCGTCGAAACGCTTGTCGCTGCCGGCATCGCAGACGATTCGATTGATGTCGTATGGGTTCCCGGCGCGTGGGAAATTCCACTTGTTGCCGATCGCCTGGCACGACTCCAGCTGCACGCTGGTGTGATCTGTCTCGGCGCGGTGATCCGTGGAGAAACGACGCATGACCAGCAGATCAACCGGCAGGTGAGCGACAGTCTGGGACGGATCGCCTTGGAGACGGGGATCCCTGTCCTGATGGGCGTCCTGACTTGCAATTCGCTTGAACAAGCGATTCATCGGTCGGGCGGCAATGTTGGAAACAAGGGAGTTGAATGTGCCGAGGCCGCTTTGGAAATGGCCAATCTGTTGCGGCAACTTCCTGGTTCGTCCGCCTGAGTAGCCTGCTGATTATCCGAGCATTTCTTGGTTTTAGGGCTGCGCCGCCATGCGGCCCTTCCCAGTCCGCTTGCCAAACGACGGATTCACTTATAATTCAAGCGGCATCCAGCCGCTCCCGCCTCTTGCCTACGGATTTTTATGTCGCGTCGAAGTCGAGCTCGCGAAGTCGTACTGCAGATCCTCTACGAGGACGATCTCAATCCCGATCGAAACATGGCGGTCGCAGATGAATTTCTCCGTGGACGCTTAAATCACGACGAAGAGCTGGTCGTGTTTGCCGTCGAATTGCTGGCGGGGGTTCGACGCAACCGTGGCGAACTGAATGCGCTATTGGAGGAACGGGCACAGAATTGGAGCCTGGCACGCATGGCTGTCACGGATCGCAATGTCATGCGTTTGGCGGCATATGAGATGTTGTACACCGATACGTCTGATCGCGTTGTCATCAACGAGGCGATTGAACTGGCCCGGCGTTACGGAAGCAAGCAGTCATCGCAGTTTGTCAACGGGGTGCTGGACCGCGTTCTGCATGATCGGGGGCAGGGGTAGGTTGCGAAGTCCGTGGCCTGTGGTCTGTGATCGGTTCTCGTTAGAATAGGCCCGATGATCATAGTTCTCCCGTTTTGGCTTCAGCAGAGAATCGAGGTTATGGGCTTATTTGACCGAAAGAAACCGGAAGAGGATTCTGGCGGCGACAAACCGCAGGGTGGGTTCCTTGGCCGTTTTAGGCGAGGCCTGCAGAAGACGCGCCAATTACTCAACACGGATGTGCGCGATCTCTTCAAACAAGGTGACCGCGTTGTCGACGACACGTTTCTTAGCGAGTTGTTCGCGATTTTGATCAAAACGGATATGGGAGCCGGGCCGGCAACTGACATTCGAGACCAAATCAAGTCGGATTTCCGCGCTCGCAAGATCGGAATTGGGGACGCGCTGCAGATCGTCAAGGATCAGCTGTTGAAGCTGATGCAACAGGATGAAGCGCCCATCCAATTTGCGGCGAGTGGTCCTACGGTCGTCCTGGTCGTTGGCGTCAATGGATCGGGAAAGACCACGTCCATCGCCAAGCTGGCGCGGATGTTCAAGGGCGACGGAAAATCTGTCGTGCTTGGTGCGGCCGATACGTTTCGTGCCGCGGCAGTGCAGCAGTTGTCGATTTGGGCTGAACGCATCGGTGCGGAAATCGTCAAAGGTGAACAAGCCAGCGATCCGGCCAGTGTGGCCCATCGCGCGGTGGCCAAAGCCATCGAGTTGAACGCCGATGTTTGCATCATCGACACAGCCGGACGCTTGCAAACACAAACCAGTTTGATGCAGGAGCTAGGGAAGATTCGGCGTGTCACCAGCAAACAGATTCCGGATGCCCCGCATGAAGTGCTGTTGGTGCTGGATGCAACGGCGGGTCAGAACGGAATCAGTCAGGCACGAGGTTTCTCGGAAGCGGCCATTTGCACTGGCATTGTCCTGGCCAAGATTGATGGCACGGCCAAGGGAGGTGTGGTGATTCCCATTCGCCAAGAATTTGATCTGCCCGTCAAGTTTGTTGGTGTGGGAGAAAAGGCCGAGGATCTGGCGGTGTTTAACGCCGAGGAGTTTGTCGAAGCGATGTTCGCCGAACACTTTTCCGGCTAATGCGTTGACTGAGCTAAGACCGATATTTCCCCAGTCTCGGTTGGCACGATCAATGCAACCGGAAAACTTTCGCGAATCTGTTGACGATCGCCACTTTCTTTAGAGATTGTATGGCCATCTGCTGATGAGATCCGCAATTTGAGTCCGATAGCAAGTCTGGGTAATTCGGGTTCGCGGATGCCGCGGCATCCGCCACCTCCCTCCTCCACATCGCGCGAACACGGACGTTTCGCAGCGTCGCATTGACACATACCCCTGGGTCAATCCACTGATTCCAAGCATGGGAGTGATGACATGAGAACGTTGGCCATTTTGGTTGGCATGGGATGCAGCCTGTTCGCAATGCACGCGATAGGGCAAGACCTACAGCAGCCTCGCTCGACCCAGTCGGATTCCTTCGCATACAACTCTTACTACCAGGAAGCGCAACCTTCGCCAAGCGACCTGCGCATCGAATCACAGTCATCAGACGAGTCTTCGAAGGAGCGCGCCGGCAAGGGCGGCAAAGGAAAACGTTCATCCGGATGGCTGGGTGATCGTTGGACCATGGATGGGTTCATCGATCTCGGAGGAACGGTCAACGCGGACAATCCGACCAACCGTTTCAACGGACCGATGACCTTCAATGACCGCGACGACTTCACGATGAACCAGCTGTACTTATCGCTTGGTCGCGAAGTCGACAATGGTGGCTGTGGCTTTGATTGGGGAGCCCGCATCGACTTCCTCTATGGTACGGACTATATCTTCACCCAGTCGGTCGGTTTGGAAACGAAGGACAATGGCGACAACGCCTGGAACGGACTCACGACCGGGCTGGGAAACCCGAACCTGTACGGGTTGGCCATGCCACAGGCCTACGTCGATTTGGCCTACAACAGGTTGAACTTTCGCTTGGGCCATTTCTATACGATCATGGGCTACGAGGGAGTCGCGGCAAATAAGAACTTCTTCTACTCGCACGCGTACACGATGCAATATGCTGAACCGTTCACCCACACTGGTGGATTGATGAGCTGGTCCGGCGACCGCCTGACGGTGCACGCAGGGATGGTCAACGGTTGGGATAAGACCGATGCCGTAACGGACAAGATGGCGTTCCTGGGCGGGGTTACCTACACACCTGACAGCGAACGATATTCACTTACGATGACGGTGATCAGCGGCGAAGAAGACGGGACGACACCGGCTGTCGCGCCACCGGCCACTTCGCCACGCCACGCCTACAGTTTAGTATTCGATTACCACTTCAGCAGTCGGCTAGAATATGTTTTCCAGCATGATTACGGCCGACAACATGATGCACTCGCACTGAATGTCGACGCCGAATGGTACGGGATCAATCAGTACTTGTTCTATACGTTGAATGATTGCTGGAAATTTGGTGCCCGTTTCGAGTGGTTCCGGGACGACGACGGTACGCGGCTCAACAACATGTTCATTCGCAACGGTGGTCTTGGGATCCTGGCGGCAGCGATGGCAGGAAACTACTACAACGTCACGGCGGGCGCCAATTGGACACCTCGTGAGAACATCGTCGTGCGTCCTGAAGTCCGCTGGGATTGGTCTGACGGGACGATGGCATCGCCATATGATGACCTCAGCTCGGACAGCCAATTCACGGCCGCCATCGACGCCATCATCACGTTTTGAGCGTCGAAGCCCGGGTAACAACAGGAAGAGGCCGCATGTTCGAAAAGGCGTGCGGCTTCTGGCGTTTCTGGATGTCAAGCGTGGCGCGACCAGTTCGTTTTTCTGCTGCCCTGGGCATCACATCGCCGTGTGACGCAGCAATCAGCCCTGTATCGACGGGGGCGAGTTCCAGTTTCTTGCCCGCCGTTGCCTGCCTGTGGGCGCATCGAAGCCTGCCTGACAATTACGCAACACGACCTATACAATCCCAGGCGGTGTTTGTTTTTGACGGTCATATTCGAGCTCTAAGTCTTGGCATATTCACAGCCTAGGTCATCTCTGTGAGTTCGCTTTGAGGTCCCTGTACGCCGCTTTGGCACGACCATTGCATTATCGCCGAGTGAAACCGGCCGCGTGCGCCAATCAGCCCGTTCGAGACGATCTGGCGACTTGCGAGCCACCCAAAAATCCTTCTGACAAAGGCGAGAAAAAATAATGAACTGGTCCACACTGAAACGAGCCGTGCCCATCGGCTCGGCAATGACGTTACTATTCCTCCCCGGAATCGCGTTGGCGCAGGACGCGGCCGAAGCCGCACCAGAATCGGCGTTATTGGCCGATGTCGACACCTTGTGGGTCTGTTTAGCGGCCTTTCTAGTCTTCTTCATGCAGGCGGGATTTGCCTTGGTCGAATGTGGATTCACACGTGCCAAGAACGCCTGCAACATCATCATGAAGAACGTGATGGACTTCTCCATCGGCACGATTGCCTTTTGGATGGTTGGCTTCGGTCTGATGTTCGGTGCCACGAATGGTTATTTTGGCACGACGAATTTCTTATATGACGCTGGGTCAAACAATTTTAATTGGGCATTTCTGATCTTTCAGACGGTTTTCTGTGCTACGGCCGCCACGATCGTAAGTGGTGCGATGGCGGAACGTACCAAGTTCATCGGGTACCTGTGCTACACAGTTGCCATCACTGTGATCGTCTATCCAATCTTCGGCAGCTGGGCATGGGGCGGTTTGCTTGACGGCGGGGGGTGGTTGGAAGACTGGGGTTTTTACGACTTCGCGGGTTCGACCGTCGTGCATTCGGTTGGTGGCTGGTGTGCACTGGCCGGTGCGATCGTGCTTGGTCCCCGATTGGGAAAATACAGCAAAGACGGTAAAACGCAGGCAATTCCAGGTCACAATATTCCGCTCGCCGCATTGGGTGTGTTTATTCTTTGGCTCGGATGGTTCGGTTTCAATCCTGGCAGCACGACGGCCGTTGGCGGCGGTAGCTTCGCATACATCGCCGTGACGACCAACTTGGCCGCTGCAGCCGGTGCGGTTGCCGCGACGATCGCCTCTTGGGTCCTGTTCAAAAAGCCGGACACATCGTTCGCCTTGAACGGTGCACTTGCCGGTTTGGTCGCCATCACGGCTGGTTGTGACGCGATGTCACCCATCTTTGCCGTGATCACCGGGTTTGCCAGTGGCCTGCTGGTGGTTGGATCGGTGCGGTTTTTCGACAAGATCAAGATCGACGATCCAGTCGGTGCAATTTCAGTGCACGGTGTCTGTGGCGTTTGGGGCACGTTGGCAATCGGATTGTTCCATACCGAAGGTGGCTTGCTGGTTGGTGGCGGAACGACCCAGATTGTGGCTCAGCTTGTCGGCATCGGTGCCGCATTTGTCTGGGCTTTCTTTGTGAGCCTGGCGATCTTCCTGGTGATCAAATACACGATTGGATTGCGAGTTAGCCAAGCGGAAGAGATGGAAGGCCTGGATGTTGCGGAACACGGTATGCACGCTTATCCAGCCCATCTGATCACCGAGGGGCATACGGGATCGCCCTTGGCTCCCACGATGGTCTCGATGCCAAGCAGCCCTGCAGTCAGCCCCGTGGCGAATCCTAGTCCCGAAGGGGCGTAGCGATTTAAGGAAACTTCGGCTCTTGCCTGGGCCAGAAGGATACCCCAAATGGCTCGGACAGGCGTCCGCCTCGCTTGTCCGAGCTGGGGTTTTTTCTTGGCCGTCTTCCTGCCGGTGTCATGCGTGATGGCCTTGCTGGTCGAGGCTGATGGGACTAGAAAGCTTGTATCAGGTTTTTCTTTACGAATACGACAAGTTTCCGACCATAAGGAGACTAAGTTGCAATCTCATCCGGAGCCAAGGCGATGAAGTTGATCATTGCGATCATACAGCCCAACAAGCTGGAAGACGTGAAAGCGGCCCTGACGGACGTCGAGGTGTTTCGTTTGACGGTGATGGATTGTCAGGGGTTCGGTCGACAAAAAGGGCAAACTGAGGTCTACCGCGGCCATGAGTTTACGGTCAACTTGTTGCGTAAGGTCCAGTTGCAGATTGCTGTCAACGAAGAGTTTGTGGAGCCCACTGTCGAAGCGATCATGAAAGCCGGCCGCACTGGCGAAAAGGGCGAGATTGGCGACGGCAAGATCTTCGTCGTGCCGATGGACGATTGCATCCGCATCCGAACTGGCGAACGCGGACCAGACGCCATCTAAAGCGCACACCGCCTTACGGATCGTACGCTTCGTTAAACGGATTTTTCCCGCGTGGCATCCATTTGCAAAGCGCGAGTCCTAAGCCGTAAAGGCCAGTCAGCGGCACAGCCAGTAGCAGCATGCTCCATGGGTCCGACGGCGTCAGCAGCATCGCGATGACGAAGATCACCAGAATTGCCACCCGCCATTTCTCGATGTAGGTTTCGATCGAGATCAGCCCAATCCGATGAATAAACAGCATCACCAAGGGGAGCTGAAAGGCGATGCCGAAACCAAGCGGCAAGAACAGCACGAAGCTGATGACTTCGCTGATCCGCAAGTCTGGTTCGATATTGAGCAACCGGGAAAAGCTGAACAGAAAGGACAGCACTGGACCAAAGACAAAGAAAAATGCCAATGCCGCGCCTGACAAGAACAGGATCAGGCTGAATGGCAGGTAGAGATGCACGTACTTCTTTTCGTGAGGGTAAAGACCCGCAGCGACGAAAATCCAAATCTGATAAAACACGTACGGGCTGGAGAGAAGAAGTCCCGCAACAATCCCCGCTTTGACCCAGATCATGAAGCTCTCATGCGGGCTCAACGACGTCAGTCTTGCTTTGGCTGGCCTCCACACTCGGATCTTGATCATATCCGGTTGCGGGCTCGGTAGCTTTTCCGCTAGCAGCATTTCCATCTTCTTGTAGTTATTGGAATCGCCACTAGACGATGCCGGTGCCGCTGTGTTGACGGGATCTGTCTCGTTGCCACTGCCGGTGTCCGATGCAGGTCTGTCATTTAGCCGCGCCAGCAATTCGCGTTCGAGGTAGACTTCGTCGAAAACAAACGCCGAGTCTTTTGCAAACCTCATCATTTGTTCGTCGAGTTTGTTGCCATACAATCCTTTTAGTTTGTCTTCGGCGAGTTCCGCGTAGTGCCTTCCCAGCGCTTCGATCAGCGGTTTTTGAATGATGGCGACAACGTGATTCGCGAAGATCAAACCGACGATCGAACCCAGGGTCAGACCGATCAACGCTCGAGTAAGTGAAACCCTCAACTCCTCGAGATGGTCGCCGAAAGTCATCGTGGTGCCTTCAAACAGGTCTTCTTGTGGGTGCTTTGCCATGACATGCCTCGTGTTTTGAAATACAAAGGTGGCAGGGAAACGAGTCGGGGAGTCGGAAGGCACCGTCGCAATGTGTCGCGGCGAGCGACAAGGCGCGGCGAAGACTCGAATACCGGCAAGCCGGTTCGATGTACGGTCAAAGCTGCCGTACCAGCAAAGAAGGCGAGGGGACACCCGCCCCAGCCGAATCCCATCATATCACTCGCGGCAATGCCATTCAACCGCACGCGTTGAAAGCCGCCCGGACTCCGCCGGAAATATTGCAATGTGCTTACCCGCTTCGCGTTAGCTGCAGGTTCTTTTCATGGCGGGTTGCCACAATATTGCCGGGAAGGGTCCGCTTTTTCGCAATCGGCTCTGGCTGCATCATGGCCGCAAGCTGATTCCAGTGGTCGAAGCCCATCTCTTGCTGGGGCCAATCCAGGTTCTTCCACAACACGATCAGGACTTCCCGCAGAACGGCGGGTGGAAACGCTGCTAGGGGTTGGCAGCAGATCTGAACTTGATCCGGACTTCGTGTGGAGACGCATCGATCAAGCAGATCGATGCAAAACGACTGGACGACCTGCTGCGAATCCGCAGCCAGGGTTCCCAGTTGCAGGAGGGCACGGCGGACCTGCGGGTTATAGCTACGTGTCAATTCAGGTAGCAATTCCGCACGAATGCGATTTCGCGTAAAACGTGGATCCCGATTGCTCGAGTCCTCACGAAACGGCTGCGGCAGCGATTCCAAGAACTCAATTACTTCGCTACGTGTGAACGCCAGGAGCGGTCGCAGCATCGTGATCCCAGTCGCCAGCACGCGGGTTCGGGGAATGCCGCCCAGTCCGCCGATTCCAGTGCCTCGGACGATTCGGTGGAGGATCGTCTCGGCTTGATCATCCGCGGTATGCGCCGTCGCGACGAATCTAGCCCCCTGTGTTTTGGCAACTTCTTCGAAAAATGCATAGCGCGCCGCCCGGGCGTTCGCTTCGGACGCGTCGGCAACCTCGGTCAGTTGTGCAGCGGTCGAACCGACCTCGAGAGGCAATTCGAGGCAGTCACATAAGGCGCGTGTGAAGGTCTCGTCTGCGCTGGACGCGCTCCCCCTCAGACGGTGATTGAAATGGGCGACCACGAGCCTGCCTGGGCCATCGGCCCGCAGATTTGCAAGCCCCCGCAACAGCGCGACACTGTCAGGACCGGCGGAAACGCACACGACTACGGTCAAGTCCCGCCATTGCTGGGGATTCCACGCTGCCTCCAGTTTGCCGAGAAATGGGTGTGTCATAATCCGTCTGAGCGAACTGCGCACCAGCTGGATCCGCATCAAAAACAGGCCCAGGCAGGGGGTGATCGTCCGCAAATGGTTGCAGTTTTTCGGCACTTTGCTACGATACGGTTGGCTGGCAGGGCTCAATGCCAAAGGACCCATAGCCAAGCAAGCCACTATTTTACCACGAAACCATTGCGGCGCGTTCTAGGCCAAGGCCAGCCGCGAAACAGTTCATTCGATTTCTAGCACACCGGTCCGGAACTGGTACAACCATCCTGTTTTTTGAGCCGTCACTGAGATGCATCTTCTGTTGATCATCCTGCGATTCTTCATCGGGCGCGGCAGCCCCAGCTCGAATCGGATTCGCGCCATTGCCGTGCGACCTGATGGGAGCACTTTTTGTGGTCCCGTTCACCACCGCGGTGGGCGAGGAAATGTAGCAGGTTGGCTAGGACTCTACCTCCCCATCTCCCCGAAGCTCGTTCGACAATCGTGGGTATCCAGACATCACAATCGTTGGCTTCAGATATTGGGGAAGCAAGTTAGGTCGATTTGTTCCGGCGTCATAAAACGTTTCCGTTGCGCAACGATCGCAAGAGACTGAATTCGCAACTGTTCTTGTATCCACGTTGCCCGCCAGAATCGGCTGGCTGACGTTCGCCAGACGCACCGCACTTCCGACAAACCGAGGTGCGTTGGTGTTTGATACGACGACGATTCTCATCATTCTAGTCACAGCCATTGTAGTCGCGGGGTTGACGGTGGTTGCCGTTAAGGGGCTCGACCATCTGCGGAAGGTCGAGGCGAATCGTGAGGCCAAGCGGATCTTGGAACGCGCCGAAAACGACAAGTCCGCAAAAGTCCGCGAAGCCGATCTGGAGATCAAAGAGCGGTCTCTGCAAGAAAAGTCGAAGATCGAGAAAGAGCTCGGCGCGGAACGGGATGAGTTGCGGGATCAAGAGCGCCAGCTAGACAAACGCCAGGAGACCCACGACCAACAAACCGACGATCTGCGCAAACAGGAGAATATCGTCGAGAGCACTCAGCGGCGGCTTGCCGAGCGGTTGGAGGATACGAACCGGCGCAATGAAGAACTGGCTAAGCTGACCGATATGCAGCGGCAGACTCTCCATGAGTTGAGCGGGCTTTCCCGGAACGAGGCGACTAAACGCTTGCTGGCGATGCTCGATCAAGAGCTTTCTCAAGAGACGGGGGCGGTCATTCTTCGCCATGAGAAGAAGATCAAGGAGACCTGCGAAGAGAAGTCTCGTGAGATCTTGCTGACGGCGTTGCAGCGCTATGCTTCGGCGCACACGGCTGAGGTCACCACGAGCACTGTCGACATTCCCAATGACGATATGAAGGGTCGCATCATCGGTCGCGAAGGCCGAAATATTCGGGCATTCGAGAAAGCAACCGGTGTGGACGTGATTATCGACGACACGCCGGGGGTGGTGATTGTGAGCGGCTTTGATCCTGTTCGCCGCGAAATCGCACGACAGTCGCTTGACAAACTGATTGCCGATGGTCGCATCCACCCTTCGCGGATCGAAGAAGTGGTAGGCGAAACGCAAAAGGTGATTGACAAGTTCATTAGCAAGAAGGGCGAGGAGGCGGCGCAGGAGGTCAACGTTCAAGGCACGCATCGACGCGTCTCCGACATGTTGGGACGAATGCACTTTCGGACCAGCTACAGCCAGAACGTGTTACGCCACAGTGTCGAAGTGGCGTTCATCACGGGACTCCTAGCTGAGATGGTTGGTTTGGACGGCGACTTGGGACGACGCTGCGGGTTGCTGCACGACATCGGTAAGGCTGCGGATCATGAACTGGAAGGTGGTCATCCCAAGATTGGTGCCGATTTGCTAAAACGCAACGGCGAAGGACCCGAAGTTGTCCACGCGGCGTTGGGGCATCACGATGATATTACGACGGAATACCCCTACACAGTGCTCGTGGCAACCGCCGATGCGTGCAGCGCGTCACGCCCAGGAGCCCGCCGTGAATCTCTTGAACGCTACATCAAGCGGATGGAAGAACTGGAGTCGATTGCGTCTGGTTTTAACGGTGTGGAACAGGCCTTTGCTATTCAGGCTGGTCGAGAACTGCGTGTCATGGTCAGTTCGCGAGAGACTGACGACGCCTCGGCAGCAAAGATCTGCCGTGACATTGCCCAGGCGTTTGAAGAGCAGTTGGTCTACCCAGGGGAAATCAAGGTCACTGTTGTGCGTGAATCGCGTTTTTCCTCGACGGCTCGTTGAGCGGCGTCAATGCGAAGCAAGTAACTCGCTAGCCAAAAAGGAACCAAAGCGTGCGGATCCTGTTCATCGGAGACATTGTCGGCAAGCCTGGTCGGCGGATTGTGGTCCAAGCGGTCAACCGATTGCGCGAAGAACTTCAATTGGATCTGGTGATTGCCAATGCAGAAAATGCCGCGGATGGATCCGGCATGACGCCCAAAAACTTTCGCGCGATTGTTGGGTCTGGAGTCGATTGCATCACCATGGGGGATCATATTTATCGGCGCGACGCAATCTACGAAGTCCTGGAGAATGAGACTGAGAATCGGATCGTCAAGCCCGCCAACTACCCCCCAACCGCACCTGGGCGGAGTTGGACCGTGGTCGAAGCGTCCAATGGAGCGAGGGTCGCGGTGTTTAGTCTTCTGGGACGAACCTTCATGCGCCCCGTCGATTGTCCGTTTGCCGCTGCCGACCGCGTCTTGGATGAACTCCCCAGCGACGTCGTTGTCCGCTGCCTGGACTTTCATGCCGAAGCGACCAGTGACAAGCAGCTGATGGGTCGGTATTTGGATGGTCGCGTGTCCGTGGTCTTGGGGACGCACACCCATGTCCCCACGGCAGACGAGCAGATCCTGCCAGGCGGCACCGCATTTCAATGCGATTTGGGCATGACTGGTCCGTACGAGAGCATTCTAGGAAGACGCATCGACCGCATTACCGAGACAGTCACGACATTTCGTCCGACGAAATTCGATGTGGCAACCGAAGATGTGCGGCTGTGTGGTGCGATTGTGGACATCGACGATGTGACCGGGCGGTCGACCGAAATTCGGCGCGTTGGCGTCTGTGAATCCGAATTCTCTGAGGCCGCGAATTGATTTCGGCCCAACCGCCGTCAAAAATGAACCTGGCTTGCGTTGATTCTCGGTTCCCGCTATTGTCTCGCCGCTTTTCCAGACGAATCCGTGATGCATTTCCACCAGACAGAATCGCCTGTGATGACCCGGTGGGAGCGGATTCTAGTGTTCATTTCCGGCGGAGTATTGCTTTCTCTCTTGTTTACTGCGGCCATGTTGCGGCCCAGCACACAAGGGTTCGGGACTCACCAACAATTAGGTCTACCACCGTGTTCGATCAGAATGTTCTTCGACGTGCGATGCCCTGCATGTGGAATGACCACATCGTGGGCTCACACCGTACGCGGTCAATTACCGTCGGCGCTCAGGTCGAATACCGGCGGAACGTTGCTAGCGGTGTTAGCGGTGATTGCCGGTCCTTGGGGAGTTATCTCGGGAATTCGAGGTCGGTGGCTCTGGTCGCCGCCGAGCGACTTGTGGGTCGCCGCGCTGGTGATCGGCATCCTGTTGGTCACGCTCAGCGACTGGGCTGTACGTCTCTGGATGGAATCCGACTGAAGTGCCCACCGCCACTGGATCAGATGCCGAAGAAGATGGACGTTAACAAGGCATCATGCGTTTCATCATTGCGCCACGGACGGAGCTGACATGAAATTACAGCAATCGATGTTATGGTTGTTTATCGTAGCTGTGCTGGGCATGAGTGGTTGTGGCTCGCTTCCCATCATTGCCTACATCGCTGGCGGAACCATCGTGCCACCGCAATTCGATGGGCTCGAGGCTTCCCGCGTGGCTGTCATCTGCGTCTCAGACGACTCGTCCTACGGATCAGGCACTGAGAGTAAAATATTGGCACGCGAGATTTCGAGCATCCTGGCGGAAAACGTGACCGAAATCGATCTGGTCCGATCGTCAGAAATCGCAGACTGGATCGACCGAAAAGGGTGGGACGAAATCGACTATCGCGAAGTTGGTCGAGGTGTCAAAGCGGATCGCGTCGTGGCGGTGGATCTGTCGGGGTTTCGAGTACGCGAAGGCGCGTCACTGTTCAGAGGGCGCGCCGATTTGACAATCACCGTGTTTGATATGAACGCAGGAGGGAAGGAGGTCTTCCGCAGAGAGCTCATCGAATTCAGTTATCCGTCAAGCGGTCCGTTCCCTGCCGTCGACATCAGCGAGGCCAAATTCAGCCAACGCTATCTGAAAGTGTTAGCTGGCGAAGTCGCCAAGTACTTTCACGAATATGACACGATCGACGAACATGGCGCCCCTTTCGTCTTTTGAAGGTTGATCTTGGGTGACCGTGCAGATTAGAGTTTGGGCAAAGGGCGCTTGGGTGGTGGCTTTTTCAACATCTTCGCCCGCTCATTTCTGGCAGGACGCGGCGTGTCATTGCCGCCTGCGCGACGCGGCGGAGGTGAAAGATCAGTGAAATCCTCTTCCCACTTCCAGCTCATCGGGGTCGCCAGTTCACGTTTGGCGAGCATTTCCCAAGGCGTACCGGGATGCTCATCAACAACTCGCTGCAAATAGCCAGTCGCCGCTTTCGCCGATTTGGCCAATTGGCTACCAACCGACACGTCATCGGAGGATCTCAGGATCCAGGTGTTGTTCTGGTCATCTTTGAACTTCAAGCCTCGCTTGGCTTGCGCCAACATGGCGTTGTACGTTTCCGTTCGCACTTTGCTGGCCATGACGCGGCCCATTGCCAAATCGTAGCCAGCTTTCCAACGCGGCGATGTCTCCTTTTTGCGATCGGATTCGCCGAGTTGCAGAGTTTGGTACAGGCTGGCAAGTTTCGGTTCTAGCTTGGCGGCAGCTTTTTGGGCCTCGGTAAGCGCCGTGCCAAGCTCCGCTTCGCTTCGTTTGACGAATCGGGTCTGTGGTGCCTCCATCTGGCCGATCCAGGAAAGCTGTGCCACCTTGATCAGCGCAGCGCGCGCCTTGTTTTGACTGACACGTCGCATGTATTCTTGCGACGAAACATAGTCCGGCCGGTATGCACGCATGATCTCGGGATCGAAAAAGTTCTTGAGATGTGCGGAAAAGGCGACTGTCTCCCGACGGTTAACTTCACGGCTGACGTTGCGGTTGGGATGTACCGCAAAGTAAATGCCACCCGTTTCATAACACAAGCGCGTGAGCGCAAACGGTCCGAATCCCGAGTCGATTGGGTCCGGGTCACCACCATCGGCAAACCTCAACTTGACGCGTTCAGGAAGCAAGCTCTCTGGGCCCTGATCAACTCGACCCCATTGCGGCGTCTGGTCGTAGTTGGGATCAGGATCAACCCATTTGACGCGAGTTTCTTTGCGGCCAAAAGGTGCCGGGACACCGACCACATAAACAGGCATTTCGTAACGACGACAGAGGTTGACGGTCTTATCGAGTCCGGTAACATCGTCACCCACCTCGTCGGACACGACAATCATCATGACATTGCGGTGTGGACTTTGCAGCCTGTAGTTCTTGTATTTGGTGGCTGCGATGTAGATGGCCGAAAAAACTCGTTCCGTGCCTGTCTCATCAAGCTTGATTTCTGAAACGGCGTCTTTCAATTTCGTGATGCTATCGGTCGGCTTGTCTGTCATGTATTCCACCTTGTCGCCGAACGCAATCACCGAAGAAAGCAAAGGTTTGTCGTCGTGTTTCCTGAAAGCCGGGTTCCCGGAAGCTGCGATGACGCCGAGTTCCTCGTAGATGCGGTCAAACCGATTATGGATTTCGTTCCGTTGGCGTGACAGGCTACCAGACTGGTCAAACAGCCACACCACAAGTGTCTTGCGTTCTTCGAGTGAAAGCAGGATGTCCTGAGTTAGTCGGTCAATGGCTCCCATCGCGCCGGTCGTACCTTCGCCGGCCGCTCCCCGCACCGAAAGGTTATCGATATGGAGGGCCGTCGCAACCTCAACGGCATGGTTGATATCGATCTTGGCAATGTCGACCGGAGTCAGCTCGACGGGGCTGGGAACATCCGACACGTCTGACAGAATCTCCGCCGCCGACAACGCCATTCCGGTCTCAGAAACGTTATTGGCGCCAATCTCCGACGTAGGACGCTCGTTCATGTGAAACTCTTCCGGAAGTCTCAGCTCGTCCTCTTCTTCAATTTCTTCGTTCGGCGCGACAAACGTCATCGTCTGATCGGTGTGTTGCAACAGCAACGGGGCAAGGCCCAACGCTAGCAAGAGACCCAAATGAAAAATCAGGCTGGCAATAAAGGCGACTGAATCGCCGTCAAAAAGGCCCTCGTCCGTTCCACCTGGATCTTTGGACAACGTGGTTCCGTTCACAACGCTCACGGGTCAGCCTCCCCAAGTCCTTGGATTGTCGCCGTTTGGGCTGCACGAATATGCCACCAGATCGACGTAAACCATTCTTTCACATTGACTTGCAGAATGCAAGTAAAGCGGATGAGTTTATCCTTTTTACTTTGTTCCGGTCTCCTAAACGTATTTCGGCCCGTATGGTACTCGTGTTTTCGGAGAGTTTTATAAAACCAAGGGACGTTCCGCTGTACCTGGTAGACCCAACTGCCCGCGCCGTCAGGCCTTGCGGCCTTCTTTCGTTGACGCCGTACGGTCTGCGTTCTAGGATGACACTGGGCATTTCAGATGACACCGGACAGCTGGAAAACCCGCGTCCTACAAACGCGACAGCGACCAAAGGCCGCACTCTACCTCGCATAATCCGGTGACAGCAGACCAAAGGATTCGTGCTCATCATGAAGTTTCTTGTCCAGCTACTTACGGTGTCGAGCATTGTGCTCTTTCTTGCCAGCAGCCGCGCCGACGCGCAGCCAGAAGAGGTCATCACGAAGCTGCCCGACCCGCAGCCTCTAACGCTCAAGACCGCGGACTTGGTTTCGTTGCATTGCACCTATTACCCAGGCGGGATCATCGAAGGACGCGACAAGAAGTATTCACGCAAGTCAGGCAAAGAAGTTGTTCCGGTGATTCTGTTGCACGGTTGGGAGGGCCAGCGCGGTGATTATGACGCGCTTGCGAGCTACCTTCAGAAACAGGGACACGCCGTCGTTGTGCCCGATTTGCGCGGACATGGGCGGAGTACGAAATTGAAGCTTCCTAACGGCAACGAGATAGTAATTGACCGCGACCGGATGCGATCCTCAGACATCAATTCCATGGTTAAGGATGTCGAAGCAGTCAAGAAATTCTTGTTGCAGAAGAATAATGCCGGCGAACTGAACATTGAAATGTTCTGTATTGTCGGCGCAGAACTGGGCGCCATCATCGGCGTGAATTACGCGGCTCTGGACTGGTCTCGACCGCAGTTGTCGTTCCAGAAGCAAGGACGGGATGTGAAGGCCCTGGTGCTGCTGTCGCCACTGCAGTCTTTCAAAGGTGCCACGCTGGCAAAGGCACTGCTGACACCAGCCGTTAAACAGATTCTGTCGGTGATGTTGGTGGTCGCGGAGGGGGATCTTAAGTCGATCAAGGATACGAAAGCAATTCACAAGCGTCTGGAGAAGTATCACAAAGAGCCGAAACGGCAGGACGTTGCCGAAAAGAAAGACCTCTTTCTGATCACGAAGAAAAAGACCAGATTGAAAGGCACCGATTTGGTGCATCCTCGTGCTAATCTCGATGTGCATGTTGACGTGATGACGTTCATCAAACTCCGCCTGGTGAACAAGAAGGAAGACCATGCCTGGAAAGAACGTAAGAACCCGCTGGCCGTGAACGACGAATAGCGGGTTCAATCGGTCGCGTGGCGGAGTTTAAGCAAGTCACTGCTACGAACCGGCACCAACGACTCAGTTTCGTTGGAATTCGCAGGCACCGATGGCCGAATTCCTGGGAGGATCACGATGGTGACGCCCAAAGGCAACACTTCCGGATTGTCAAGAATCTCTGGATTGGCGTTGTAAATCTCAGTCCATCGCAAGCGACTGCCCAAATGCTCTTCCGCAAGAGCCTCGAGCGTGTCACCGACGGCGATCTCGTGCGTGATGGCAACGGACTGCAGGGGAGTCGCCGCGGCGGCCGTGGAGTCGCTTACAGCTTCTCGTGTCGTGCCCGACGGTCCGCCGCTATCAGGCACGCTTCCGGTACCATTTGAGGCAACTGCGGTTGCGGATTGATAAGCCCCGGCTAAGGCCGGTGGTTGAGATATGTCATCCAATGAAGCCTGCGAATTAACAGTCACTCCGTTCGCACCGCCGAATGCCGGCGATCTTGGACGGTCGTCGGCATAGGGCGAACCTGGCAGGGGCTGGTCCTGAGCAGTGACCTCGAGCGTGAAGTCATTGCTTCGCCACTCGATCGTCTCGGTATTCGCCGCGGGTTCGACAGTCACCTGGCGGCTTGCTCGTCTTTGAAACGGCAATGCTGCGCATACGCCACCCAGGACGACAATAATACCTAGCAGGCGAGGACTGATTCGATTCATGACGCCGACCGTTCATTGCGGCAATGGAACGACGACCAGGCAGATCATTCTTGGTCGTAGCGGTCTTATGGCACTTGCCACGCGCTGGCAGAGCCCTGCGTTATCCCAATGTCGGACCCGGACCCAGCCCAAGCCGAGGTCGAATTGGCGTGCACGCCAAGAAGTGGGAAGTCAGGTTTGGTTTTTTCGGGTTGCGCCGGTCAGGCAGCCTTCGATCGCTGGCGCGATTTGTTGGCACCGGTCATCCACAGCAGGGCCGGTGACGCGACGAAGATCGAGCTATATGTTCCGACCGTAACACCAACCACCAAGGCAAACGCAAAGCCATGGATGCCGTCGCCACCGATGAAATACAGAATCAGAACCACGATCAACGTGGTGAATGAGGTGAGTATTGTTCGACCTAAGGTTTGGTTGATGCTCCTGTTGATCATGTCACCCGTCAGGTCGGGGCTCTTCCCACGGACTTCGCGAATCCGGTCGAAGACCACGATTGTGTCGTTCAATGAGTACCCAATGATCGTCAAAAGAGCCGCAACAATGGGTAAGCTGATCTTGAATTCCTCAATGAGTAAAAACCCAAAAACACCGGCCAGCCAGTAGCTGAGCGCGATGGCACCGAGCGTCACCAGGACATCGTGAACCAGCGCGACGACTGCCGCCAAACCAAAGATAACTCGTTGGAATCGGATCCAAATGTAGAGAATGATTCCCAGCAGACTGGTCAGCAATGCCAAGATGGCCGTTCTTTGCATCTTACCGGCGACCTGACCGCCGATCTTGTTGGATGACTGCCAAACCGGTTTGTCCGCGAACTGAGCTTGCAATTGGTCCAGCAACTGCTGAGTTTGCGCCTCAGAGGCTCCTGGGATCTGTAATCTCCACGTCTTGAAGGCGTTGCTTCCGCGATCATAATCTGCGTTAAAAAGCTCAAAGAAAACGGTCTGCCCGCGCTCGTCCATTGCCGTCGTGATCATCGACGATAGCGTGTCTTTGTTGATCGCGTGCTCGAAGGCGAGATCGACTTCGACTTGGCTTGAAGCAACCAACGTCGGATCTGCTGCTGCTTCTTCGCCCCCCGTTGGGGTTGTCGCTGAAGGCTCATCCTTTGCGGCGGCGGGCTTCTCTTCATCTGTGGGGGGCGATGTCGTCGTGGTTGGGCTCGCCTCGGTAGCGGGTGGTTGGCTGGCTGTTGTCTCGGTGGTTGCCGCCTCCTTTGGTTTCGCGTCAGGTTCGGCTTGCGCGATCAAGGTCGCCAAGTCGTCCGCCATGGCCAATAGGTTGTCCGTGTCCGTCGACCGCGAGAACCGTGCGCCATCATCTGGAGCAGGTGCCCCACTGGGGGCAGGAGTCTCACCGGCCGCCGGAGTTGGCGGCGCACCCGCGCCTGGAATGCCATCAGCCGAAGGAGTGGGGTCTGCTGCCGTTGTCGGCTCTTTGCTCGGTGCCGACGCCGCTGGATCGCTCGACGGAGGGCTCGTCTCTGCGGCCGGTTTTGGGCCCTCTGCCTCTTTCGCTGGCTGCGCGGCGGATTCGGCGGCGGGGACCGCATCTTCCGCGGGGTTTTGATCCGCAGGCGTCGTATCTGGGGGCGAGACATCTGTCTCGGCATCTGTTGTCGTGCCGCCTGTTGATGTATCGGTCTTCGACTCGTCCCTCGTTTCGGGAGTGACCATTGCCACGGTTCGCATCTCAACGACATCGAGCGAATACGTCGCCAGCAGACTCTTGCCATCTGGCTGCTTTAGCGCCTCTTGAATGGCCATTTGCAGATCGCCAACTTCGGCTATCGCCGAATCGACCTTGAAGACCGAGTTGGTGTCGCTGCCGCCAGAATTCATGGCGGAGAGGGTGTAGCGGACACCCATTTTACTGAACTTCGGGCCGAGTGACGCGCGGACCTCGTCCGTCTCCATTTCCTTATTGAGGATCAGTTGAACCGACGTACCACCGCGGAAGTCGATGTCGAAAATGTCGGCACCTCGCAGTGTTAAGCCCGCGATTCCCGCGGCGATCAAGACGATGGAGAAGATGGCAGCCAGCTGACGCTTGCCGATGAAATCGAACTGGGTGGCACCAACAAGTTGGCTCATGTTCAAACTGAGTCGGCGGGACTTTTCTGCCAGATCAAAGATGATCCGCGAACAGAAGATCGCGGTAAACATGCTCATCAAGATGCCCAAAATCAAGGTGACCGCGAACCCGCGAATCTGATCCGTACCAATTGCGTAGAGGACGATGGCCGTAATCAACGTGGTCACATTGGCGTCAACAATGGTGGTTGTTGCACGCCCGAAACCATTTCGGATCGCCATCCGGAGTGCCGACCCTTTTGTGATTTCTTCTCGAATACGTTCAAAGATCAAGACATTGGCATCGACCGACATGCCCACCGTCAACACCAGACCGGCCAAACCAGGCAGCGTGAAGGCAGCGTTGATCGTGATCATCATGGCCAGAATGAACAGCAGGTTGGCCAGTAGCGCCAATGAAGCCACTAGTCCCGCAAAGCGATAGTATAAAACGATAAAGACCAAAACAGCTGAAAGGGAAATCACGATCGCCCACCTGCCTTGCTTGATCGTCTGCTGACCCAGCAAGGGAGAGATCATACTGTCGCTGATCGGAACCGGGTTCAACACCATCGGCAGGCTGCCGGCATCGAGGATGTTGACCATAAAGGCGACTTCGTCTTGTGTGAATTTCCCAGTGATCCTTCCACGGCCGGTGATCATCTCTTGGATGTTTGGTGCCGAGAGAAGTTGGTTATCGAGCAGAATGCCGAGCTGGCGATGGAAGTTGCCGTCGGGCTCGTTGTCGCCAGTCAGATCCGCGAAACGGTCAACGCCACTGCCTTTGAGATTGAAATTGATGCACGGGTTCAGGTATTCGTCCGTACCCTGGCTGACCACACCCAGGTCGGCACCCGTGACGTCGAATCCGTCATCGGTCGCCATCAATACGTCGATTTCTTTGGTGCCAATTTTATCCAGGAATGCTTGTAAGTTGGCAACCTCACTGTCGGAATCACGTGCGCCAGACGTGTCCATGAGAGTCCAGTCGAGCAGTTCACCGGTGCTGGCATCTCGAACAAGGTCATTCGAAGAGACTGCAAGCTTGAGCGGCTGGTCGATATTGTCTTTGGCCTCTTCTCTCGCGATGCGCGCCCACAAACCGACTTCTCGATTGCCTGCATCGCGGACGATCGCGGATCGTTTGCGAAGTGGGTCGTTCGCCATTTCAGTTGCCAACGCGATAGTTTCATCATGGTCACGCCGATTGGCGATGATGCGGAACATTAGCATCCCCGCCGTGCGAATCTTCTTCTTGATGATTTCGACTTCCAGCGTGTCGACTTCAGGAATGATGATTTCGACCTGACGGTCGCCATATTTCCGGAGCACAATTTCTTTTGTGCCGCTGGGGTTGATTCGGCGGGAAAGGGCACTAATCAGTGCGTCCATCTTGATGCGACCTTCGGCTGCCGGGCCCTCAGTCCCGTCGTCTTGGGCCAAGCGCGCCTCGTCATCGACCTCGTAAATCAAGATGACGCCGCCCTTCAGATCGACACCCAGCGGAATCTTAAAGGTGCCGGTCGCGGGGTCCCAACTACGGCCGATGGTCATGACGGCCAGGACTAGCAGGACAAGGACGAGCGAGATTTTCCAACCGTATTCAGCAGCCCGAAACTGTTTAGCCAGGAATCGACCCGCAAGAATTGGCAAGACAAATCCGCAAACGAACACGGCCAACAGGTAGATCACATTCGACAGGGTCGTTTCGGTCTGGGCAAGAACCAACGCGTTAAAAGGCATGGCAGGAAGCTTCCTAATTCCATGGATGATGAATGCAGATGTCGGGGTTACGAGGCGTTATCTTGGTCGGCCGATTTCTCATCACCGATCACGCGCGAAATCGCACTGCGTGAAACCCTCAGCTTGGTATTACTCCCTTCGTCGACTCGGATCGTGACTTCATCCGAGTCTTTCGCAACGTTGATCACAACGCCATGAATTCCGCCAATGGTGACGATGCGGTCGTTCTTCTTCAGACTGTCCAACAGGGTCGTCAAATCCTGGCGTTTCTTCCGCTCAGGACGAATCAGCAGGAAGTAGAACATGACCCCGATGATAGCGAACGGGATCCAAGGCAAATCCCACAACGACGGGCCGGCTGGATCGCCATTTTCCTGGGCAAGCAGCACAAACCTTGCTGTGGAGACTGCCGAAAGCCACTCCGTCATAAGGAAATCTTTCAATTCTCAATCGTGCGCCCCCTGTTTGCAGGGGCATTGGCGTTTGCTGTGCGTCCAACTCGGCCACCGGGTGTGGTCACAGCTGAAACGGCCCAGCCTCGCCGCCGGTTGGGCCACCTCGAACTGAATTTAGCCCGTCATCATAAGATGTTGCGCCACAACGGGCAAGGCCGCCTGACGCCGCAGCGAAGGTGATTGTTTTGGGATCGACAAGCCGTTTCTTTGACGGACGAATTCGGTGGTCAATCTCGCCATTTGGTTGGACTCGATTTTACGCATTGGCAGTCCAGTCACGAATCCGCTCGGCGTAAAACTCCATGAATCGGCCCGATTCAATTGCCTGGCGTGTTCTCTCCATCAGCCTTTGGTAGTACGAGAGATTGTGTGCGGAGACCAGCATCGGCCCCAGCATCTCCCGGGCTTGGAAAAGGTGGCGCAGGTAACCTTGACTGTGTCCGCAGGCCGGGCACGGGCACTCGTCCTCAAGTGGGCGAGTTTCCCGTTGGTGTTTTAGATTTCGCAAGCGGATGGTGCCTCGGTCAGTAAATGCCAGAGCATTGCGACCGTTTCGAGTGGGCATAACGCAGTCAAACATGTCAATGCCCCGCCGGATTGCTTCGAGCAGGTCGTGAGGTTTGCCTACGCCCATCAGATACCTTGGCTTATCGGCAGGCAACACGGGGCAAGTGGCGTCGAGCATACGATTCCGGTCCGCCTCGTCTTCGCCGACGCTTAGGCCCCCTACGGCGTACCCGGGAAAGTCCAAGTCTGCCAACTGCTGGGCACACTCAATTCGCATCCTCTCGGACAAGCCGCCCTGCACGATTGCAAACTGAGCTTGATCGGTGCGTTGTTGTGCCGCGCGACACCGCACGGCCCACCGCACTGTCCGCTCGTTGGCCTCTCGCACGTCTTTGTCCGGCGCGGGCAGCGCCACGACATGGTCGAGCACCATCGCGATGTCGCTGCCCAGCGTTTCCTGAATGGCGATGGATCGCTCTGGTGATAGTTCTAATAGACTCCCATCGATGTGCGAACGAAACACGGCCGCTTCTTCGGTGACCTTTGTGCTTTTTCCCAGGCTGAATAGTTGAAAGCCACCGCTGTCGGTGAGGATGGGGCCATCCCATCCGGTAAACGCATGAAGTCCGCCAAGGTCGGCAACCACGTCTTCTCCGGGGCGGATTGCTAGATGATAAGTGTTGCAGAGCATCATCTGAGCGCCCGATTCGCGCACCATTGCGGCCGTAAGCGCTTTGACCGTGCCCTGCGTTCCAACCGGCATGAAAGCGGGCAATTCAACGGGACCGTGCGGTGTCTGCAGCGTCGCGCGGCGTGCGCGGCAGTTGTGGTCGGTCGTGTGCAGCTGGAACTGAATTGCGGTCGGCGCCATGAATCGGACTTCGTGCGAATCGCACGGACGTGTCGCGTTCCTGGCACCAGCGGTTCAGCGTTCTCCGGTCGAAGAGACGCTATTACACGGAGCCAGAGAGCCGCTCTTAATTGAAAGAACATCAGCCCGGCCATGGGGCCGGGCTGATGGTAGAGTCATAGATAATTAGGCGATCGACTAAAAGTCAGTCGCCGCGCAGTTTCAGGTTAAGTTGCCCAAGCTTTTCACGCACTTCGTTCAGGCTCGTCACACCAAAGTTTTTGCATTCCAACAAGTCGTCCTGTGACCTCCGAGCCAACTCGCCAATCGTGGAAATGCCAAGTCGGACCATGCACTTACGTGCCCGCACGGACAGGTTGAGATCGGCAATCGGCCGATCCAGTAGCGCTTGCTCGTCCGGCGACATGTTCGATGTGTCAAACGACGGTTCCGGTTCCGAGCGTTCGTGAGCGAACTGACCAAGATCCAAGCCTTTGGAATGCAGCATGTCGCGAATTTCGATCAGCGACGTTTCACCAAAGTTCTTGCTGGTTAGCAATTCCTGCTCTGACGTCCGTGTCAGGTCTCCCAACGAGCGAACCCCCATTTTTTGGAGGCAGTTGCGGCTGCGGACGGACAGTTCGAAGTCGGTCACGGGGATACTCAAGACTTGCGACAAGCGGTCCGTGCGCTTTTGCGCCTCTTCATCGTACAGCTGGTCGCGCGAGCCGAGCGAATCCTTGTAGAACAGCCGAGCTTGTTCGTGATCGGGGTAGACGTCGAGAATCCGCTGATAGCAGGATTGAGCGAGGTCATAGTGTTGCATGTCTTCATACATGATGCCCAGGTTCAGCAAGGCACCGACATGTGACGGAAAGCAGTTCGACGCTCGGCTGTACAAAGCCATCGCCTCGTCGTCGTTGCCGCGCCGGTCGTTCTCGACGGCCAGACCGAACATCGCCCCGGCATGAGACTCCGACGATTCGACCGCACGCTCGTACAGCGCAACCACTTCGCTGGGATTGCCACCTAACGAGTTCACCGTGGCAGCGCGCTGATAAAGATACTCAGACGTCTGCTCGATGGGGCCAAAAAGCTGGTCGAGTACGGTCATCGCCTGCTTCTTTTCGCCACCATTGCGCAATGCTTCGGCGATGGCCAAATCGCAGTCATCCGAATTGTAGCCAGAGACTTTCGCTGCCTCGTAGCCAGCGATCGCACCATCGTAATTACCAAGCTCAAATTGTGTTTTGCCGAGGTAAAACTGCGCGACGGCGCCACCATCGGCGTTCGACAAAGTCTGTCGCGCCGTTTCGAATCGGCACAGCAGATAATAGCAGACACCCAAGCGAACCGCCGTCGCTGGTGTGTGGTCCACGCGTGATTCCAATTCTCCGATTGCGTCGCGCAATGCTGTGAAATTAGCGTAGTCATCGCTAATCGCATGTGCCAACTGTACAATCTCAGCGGGGCCAAATGAAGAATTCGACAGAACGATCTCACGGAGATCAGATGCCAAGTCCGTCGACATGAATTTCCTCCAAAAAACCGGGGGGGAGATGAGCGATAGAGAGCCAGCGGTGGGATTCGAACCCACAACCCCCGCATTACGAATGCGGTGCTCTGCCGTTGAAGCTACGCTGGCACGGAATCCAGTTTTCGCATCAGGTTGCCACGAGGTTGTGCGAATCGACCAATGCAGCAGTCTATCCGTGATGCGCCCCACGGACAAGCCCGCGATTGTTGGAAGCAAATCGTAAGGCGGGCCGCCGCTGCGACGCTGGAGGGAGGCCGGATAAGGGGGCGTGAGTCTTTTTCGGGCGACGACTTACCGTCGGTCTTGTGGCACCAAATAACGGGCTAAGAAAAAGGGGGCCTCTGATGGCCAAAACACATTTTCTGGCAAACTGGATGGCCAGGGGCAAGGCAACCATCCCGCCGACATTTCATCAGAGGCCCCACGGGTCCGATCCATTTGATCTGTTTCCGGATGCCTTTGCATGTGGCGCGCCAAGACGCCGAGCTTACTGCATGTTAGGTCTATAAGTATTTGGCAAATAAGTGGTTGTGTCTTGTCGATCGGTTGCTTTTTTTGTTCGTGACAGTTGGGCACCAAAGGTCAAGTTCGCGTTTGAAGCGGAATGAAACAGATATTTCGCTACAATGTTGCGGGATAAAGCAGGTGGCGTTGCGGGAACGAGCAGTGCCCTGTTATTTCGGCCCAGCGAACGTCAGGCATCGCAAATCTGCCCCTCCCTTTCGTCTCGCCCAAAAGCGGCGGATGCCAGTGGCTGTGGAAAAAGGAAGAACGGCAGACAAGATGCCGAACTGAGGACAAAGAACAGAACTGTGGATCAGAAAAACTGTGGATCAGAAGAAACGTGTCCTAGTCTCGCTAAATCCAAATGCGGGAGCCCGATCTGGGCAAACGTTGGTTGATACGCTCGGCGACCGGTTGGCAGGTCGAGGATTTCAGGTTGAGACGATCACCGACATCGATCATTTGGCCGCTGAGGCAGAAGCTGCGCTGGCGTCTGGTCAGCTACGGGCAGTCATTTCAGCGGGTGGCGACGGAACGGCGGCGCTGATCGCCAACAGGACTCCGCAGGGGACTCCCATCGCCGTATTTCCGCTCGGTACGGAAAACCTGCTTGCCAAGTACCTGGAGGTCACCGCAGACATCGACTGTCTGGTCGACACCGTAAGCCACGGCAAGATGCTCACGTTGGATGCTGGCGAAGCCAATGGTCGTTTGTTTCTTTTGATGGTTGGCTGCGGCTTCGATGCGGACGTTGTGCGGCGTTTGCACAGCGAACGCACCGGTCACATTCATCATCTCTCGTATGCCAAGCCGATCTTGGACTCGATCTGGAACTACGAGTACCCCGAATTGCGCGTCTATTGCGACACCGACGACACGGGTGGCGAAGACTCCGACGAATCAGACTCCCTGGCGATCTCGGCGCGCTGGGTTTTTGTGGGGAACCTGCCTCGCTACGCCGGTGGGCTACGGATTCTCCCGGACGCTGATGGCAATGACGGCTTCTTGGACCTCTGCACATTCAAAGAGGGATCTATTTGGAACGGTCTCCGCTACCTGAGCGGTGTGATCATGGGCCAACATCAAACGTGGGAGGACTGCACGACAAAACGGACACGCTGTCTTCGGATCGAATCGGAAGCTGGCGAAGTTCCCTTTCAGATGGACGGGGATCCAGGCGGGGTCTTGCCTGTCGCGATTCGCATTCTGCCCGACCGTCTGACGTTGCTCGTGCCACATGGCTTGGCGAGGGAGACATCGACAACCCATGATACGGCCACCGATCAACCCAGCACCGTGTTATCATCCAAATCGCCGCTCGCTACCTAACGAGGTTGTGCCTTGGACCAATGCGAACTTTCGCTCGGTTGCGGCGACGCGCTCCCCGACCAACCTGCGGTCGGTGCCCGTCGCTGAAAACTTGGCTCATTCGTGAAGAACAGCGTGATACAAGCTTTCGAAGCCGATTTGCGATCAAGACGTATCTTCATTCGGCCACTGAACGTTGTCGCGGATCCCCCAATCTTTGGACGAAATTGAAAGAACCAACGCCGTGCCTGAAAATCCCCCACTGGAAAACGTTTTGCCTGAAAATCCTGTCCAAGTAGGCCCCTATCGTTGTGGCATCGGCTGTGAAATGCTGGTCATCGCCGGACCATGCGTGATCGAAAACGAATCGCTCGTTCTTAAGATCGCTCACGCATTGCGAGATATCGTGGCCACGCGTCCGGTGCAACTGGTTTTTAAAGCGTCGTTTGATAAAGCCAACCGTACGAGCCTCGATTCGTTCAGGGGTCCCGGCCTGGTGGATGGGCTCAGGATTTTGGGCCGCGTCACTCGGGAGACGGGGCTCCCGGTCACGACGGACATTCACGAATCCGGACAGGCGGCGCCCGTCAGCGAAGTCTGTGATCTGCTGCAAATCCCCGCATTTTTGGCTAGACAGACCGATCTTTTGGTTGCCGCGGCAAAGACGGGTCGAGCGGTGAATGTCAAGAAGGGGCAGTTTCTGGCCCCATGGGACATGAAACAGGTTGTTGGCAAACTAAATGGCTCCGGCTGCCGTAGTGTATTGTTGTGCGAACGCGGTACGTTTTTCGGTTATGGCCGCCTTGTGAATGACATGCGTGCGTTGCCGCAGATGCGCGAGTTAGGGACCCCTGTGATATTTGACGCCACACATAGTGTCCAGGAACCTGGAGGATTGGGAACGACAACGGGTGGCAATCGTGCGATGGTCGAACCGTTGGCTCGGGCCGCAACCGCAATTGGAGTCGATGGCCTGTTTTTCGAGACGCATCCTGACCCAGATTCGGCACCGAGCGACGGCCCCAATACGATCCCTTTAGACCAGTTTGCCGCCATCCTCGATCGTATCCTGAGGATTCGCGAAACCGTGGAGAGCTTCTCTTGAACCTTCGTTTTCGTTACCTCGCATCGTTACAAGCGGTGGCGTGTTGGCCGGCCCAGGCTCTACCGCTCCAGGCTAGGAAGGCCGACTCGAAACGGGTTCGGTCGCCGCGTGTAACGCTCAGGCTGATCGCGACGGGACTGAGTTGTTTAGGGCTGATGACCCTCGCCGGTTGTCCCTCGAATACGCCACAACATTCGAGAAAACAGACTGGTTTCGCGGCCACCGAACAGTCTTCTTCCAAGCATTTGAACGCTGCGATCGATTTTGCCAATCGCATGGACGAGTTTGAAGAAGAGCAAGCCAACGTTCAGGTTGCGTATCACTTGAATCGCTGGGTGGACGAAATGAAACTGACCGACGATTGGTCACCGGATCCGCTCAGCCAAAGTCTGCCTCGCGAGATGCGCGAGCGTGTGGTCGCAGAACTGGGGCGTCCCCAATTTTATCTAAACGACATCAAATCACTGATGCAGTCAGTCTGGTGCGCCAACATTGCCAAGTGGGTGGCGCGCGCGCCGGTTTTAGGTCCGCTGGGTCATCGATCGCAGGGGCACGCGGAGACGCTTGAAGATTTTGAGGTTGATCAGTTGATCGTTGCGGAACGGTTGTTTGATTGGACCATTCGCAATATTCAGCTCGAAACAACCATCCCCTATCCGTTTGACCCGATTGAGCTTACGACGGGGGCCGCGGCAAACCAGAAACGTCTCCTCCCGCCGCCGATGCGAGGCATCCCCGGTCCTGGTTACCAAACGCATCCATGGCAGAGCCTGCTATATGGTCGAGGTGATTCGCTGGCTCGAGCGCGAGTCTTCATGCAACTTGCTCGTCAGCAAGAAATTGACGTCGCGATGTTGGCGTTTCCAGGTCTGACCACACCGCCCCGCGCACGTCCGTGGTTGCCTGCGGTGCTGATTCGTGATCAGTTGTACCTGTTCGATACTGAGATTGGTTTGGCGCTCCCAGGGCCGAAGGACGAGGGCATCGCAACGCTGCAACAAGTTCAAGCCGACACGTCGCTTCTCGGCAAACTTAATATTGGCACCGATTTCAGATATCGCGTGGTTGAAGAAGACTTGAAGGAGGTGCTCGCGTTGGTCGACGCCTCTGAGCAAGATCTGTCGCGTCGAATGCAGTTAGTGCACCAGAATCTGACCGGCGACGGTCGGCTTGTGCTAACGGTGGATGGAACTGAGTTGTCAGACCGATTAAAGAAATGTCCCGGCGTGGGAGATGTACAGATTTGGCCAATTTCGTACGAAACAACATGGTATCAGACTGCGACCGCGACCCCCGCTTACCTGGAGAAGCTGCAGGCAGAAGTAAGAGAAGATCCTGAATCGCAACGCGATTATTTGGACAAGTACGTTGTCTTCGCGGCTCGCAACAGATTGGTGCGAGCACGGCACTTGCATTTTCGTAACAAGTTCGGCAACGTCGGCGACGAAAAAGGTGCCAAGATGTTGTATCTGGAGTCACGGATTCCCAACGCCCAACTCGACCAGATCGAAACTTCCGATAGGGTGCAAGAGCAACTCGGCCTGACGCGCCAGGATGACGAACGACAAGTCTACTTCCAAGGCCGCATGGCGATGGCCAAAATGGTTGTGACCAACACCAAACACCACGCCAGTTATTGGCTTGGGTTGGCGCAGTACGACGATGGTCGGCCGGAGGCGGCCGTCGAGTGGTTTGCGCGGCGCACCTTGGAGGCGTTTCCCGATGGGCCCTGGACAGGCGGCGCCCGGTACAATCTGGGGCGAACTTACGAAGCCCTGGACGATATTGAAAAAGCCCGCGAACAGTATTTTCAGGACGAATCGCCTCAAAAATATGGAAATCTACTGCGTGCGCGATACTTGGCGCGCACGCTCGCGGCGAACGAATCCGATTGACCACGGCCCAACACACAAGTTGGCATTGAGCCGTCAGCGATCATCTCTGCCAAGCCCCCGCCACGTACGCTCCACACCCTCCGCGCTACTCTCATCTACTTCCAAGCGAACGCTTTGCCGGTCAATTGCTCGTAGGCGTCGATGTACTTTTCACGTGTCTTGGCCACGATGTCATCCGGAAGGGCAGGAGGGAGGCTGTTCTTATCCCAGTTGGTCGTCCCCAACCAGTCGCGTACAAACTGTTTGTCGTATGATGGCTGACTGCCGCCCGGGGCATATTGATCGGCCGGCCAAAATCTGGAGCTGTCAGGTGTCAGGACTTCGTCAATCAAGATTACTTCGCCGTCAAACCGACCCCATTCGAATTTCGTGTCGGCAATGATGATACCGCGCTCCAAAGCGTAGGCCGCACCGCGCTGGTAAATATCAATGCTGCGATCCCGCAGGTCCGTGGCCGTCTCTTCGCCGATGATCTCGACCATCCGCTCGAAAGAAATATTGATGTCGTGGCCTTCGTCCTCTTTGGTGGCGGGTGTGAAGATCGGCGTCTCCAACTTGTCACCTTGCTTCAGTCCAGCTGGGAGCTTGATCCCACAGACTTCACCTGACGCCACGTATTCCTTCCAACCCGATCCATCGAGGTATCCACGCACCACACATTCGATGGGCACGACCTCGCATTTTCGCACAAGCATACTGCGGCCAACCAACGGTTCCAGATCGGTCGACGCAGGCAGGTCGGCACCGTCCAACTCGAGTGAGAGCAGATGATTTGGTGTTTCCAGCATGTCGAACCAGAATCCGCTGATTTGCGTGAGTACACGTCCCTTGTCTGGAATGCCAGTAGGAATGACCCAGTCGTATGCGCTGATCCGATCGGTGCTGACCATCAACAACTGGTCTTTGAGTTCGTAGATGTCACGGACCTTTCCACGGCGAACAGGCAGATCTTCCAGCGAAGTTTCTAAAACGGGTGTATTCATGGCCGTTCCTTGCGATAGCGGGCATCCGGATGACAACGGCGGCCTGTGGCAGCACAAAGCAGTCGCTGATGATACGGCGCAAACAGCGTTTCGCCTAGCAGGCCATGGCGACGCAAATCGCCGGCTGAAGATGTTGTCTGCTATTGCTTCAGCACGATCCGTCGGCGGATCAGTGCCTCATTAGACCGCGGCTAATCTTTGAAGAGGTCGGCGACCAACTCCAGTGAAATCGATGCTCTGTTTGAAGATCCTGCCGTTTCCAGGATTGCCGAGACCCCTCATAACCTCCTGGCTTCAAAAAATCTCCTCATACTCGGCTACGATTCACCTGATCTTGCCACTTTCAGGCGATTAACGCCTTACTGTGGAGGGGTTCCGATCCTCAGGTTGGTACAGCACGGACGCACTTTGAATCTGGCTGTTGTAAAACAGCGATTGTGCCTACAATCCGCCCTCGCTTGGCTCGGCGCTTACCGGGCAAGCTGCTATTTGCGCGAGGAATCTGTTGTGGCCAAATTCATCTACCGATCGATTGCGGTTGTTATCTTGATGCAAACGGCTGGGTGCGGCAACGCGATAAACTGGTGGGGCCCCCAGGGGACGATGCGACAGCAACAGTTGGACGCATCGGTCTACGATCCGTATGCCGAGCCTGACGTTGGGCCGGAGGTCGTAGGTTCACGTCCCCGCGATTTCCAAAAACCATTCGCGGAACCCGTTCGCAACAGTCGGCCCGGGAACTCGCTCTGGGGACGGTAGTCGCCCCGATCGGCGGCCCTCCGCGGCACGATTGTCTGACCTGGCCCGTAACGAACAAAGGTCCGGCATCAAATAAAGCTGTCCGCTGAACCTTGCCCAGCGATGCCGTTTTGGCAACAATAGTGGCACATTCCTGCCTGCGGCGATTTTAGACCTGCGATGCCGCTTTCCCCCGCCTAGTGCCTCATGACACGCAACATTTTACGCCGGCGTTGCATTCCGACCGGGAATACGGACGGAGTTCAACTTGGTCCTGCCGAAAAATCAAGATGTCAGGACGCACTCGGGCCTTTGCCCACTTGCTACATAAGGAAGTCCTTCATGTCTTCTCGACAAGCTTTCGGTCTATGGTTGGTTGCCGTGTTGTGTTTCCTGGCAAGTCTCGGTGCGCCTGCCGTGACCAGCGCCCAGGATTGGCCTCAATGGAGAGGCCCTAACCGCGACGGCATTTCGACCGAGAAGAATCTGCTCAAGCAGTGGCCCGTCGGCAGTGCCCCAAAGGTCGTTTGGCAAGTCGATAATGTTGGTGCTGGCTATTCGTCCGTTGCTGTCAAGGATGGCCGTGTCGTTACCCAGGGCGATCTGAACGGCGTCGAACATGTGATTGCGTTAAATGCAGATGACGGAAGTCTGCTGTGGGCGGTTCAGCCCGAGCCCGTGTTAGGGCAATTGGACGAACGCATCCGGTCGGAAATGAAACGCCTCGATCGCAATCAAGATGGCGCGGTCGACGAGTCTGAAGCGTTGGCCGGTCTCTCGTGGCGATTCAACACCTATGACACGGCCGATGGTGGCGACGCGAATGCGGTCGCAGCCACCGCGAACAATCGGGCTCGAACGATGTTCGACGCGCTTGATAAGAACGGTGACGAGCAACTTACGTTTGACGAAGCTGGCAGACTGTTTAGCGAATACTTTGCCCGCGTGGATTCGTCCGATGGATCGGCCGATGCGGAGGCGCTGGCCAAGTCTCGCGCGGCAGCGTTGATTAGAACATTCGACAAAGACACGAATCGAGCGGGAGAGAAAGTTGAACTGGATGGGATGATTTCGCGTGACGAGGCGCGCCAATCCCCTTTCAACCGCTCGTTTCGACGCGCGGATCTCCGTGATCCGACGACGCGCAAGGGCGACGAGTTGCTCACGGTTGACGAGATCGAAGAGTACCTGCTGAAAAGCGAGCGTGGCAAGGACGGTCTCGTCTCGCTGGATGAACTGGCGACGTACTATGCCAGGAACCTACCAAACCGCGATGGCCAGTTGACGGCCGCCGAGCTTCGTGGCTACATCGGTGGCTATCGAAACGGTCAGGGTGACGGTCCGCGGGGAACGCCCACGATAATGGATAATCGTGTTTATGTCGAAGGTGGAAACGGTGACGTGAGCTGTTTGGATCTTTCCACCGGAAGCACCTTGTGGCACGTCAATCTTGCCGCGGATCTCAACGGCAGACGTCCGGGTTGGGGGTATTCCGAATCACCGTTGATGGTAGGTGATCTGCTGATCGTAACACCCGGTGGAAAGCTCGGTACCGTTGCGGCGCTGAACAAGAACACTGGCGAGGTTGTGTGGCGTAGCGAAGACATACAGGAATCCGCGCAGTATTCGTCGCCTGTCTTGGCGGACATTCTGGGCGTTCGCCAGATCGTACAGTTCGCTCGAGAAAATGTGTTCGGCGTATCGCTCGAAGACGGAAAGCTGCTTTGGAAGTACGGCAATGCCAACAACGGCACCGCCAACGTTGCCACGCCGATTGTCGAAAACAACCACGTCTTTGCGTCAAGCGGATATGGCACTGGCGGCGGTTTGGCCAAGATCAGCGAGGACGGCGGCGGGCTCTCGGCGACGGAGGTCTATTTTGACAAGAAGATGGCGAACCATCACGGTGGCATCGTAAAAGTTGGCGATCACATGTACGGTTTTGGTAGCGGAGGGCTGATTTGTATGAACTTTCTGACAGGCGAAATCGCCTGGCAGGATCGCAGCGTCGGTAAGGGGTCATTGTTGGTCGCCGACGGTATGCTGTACTTGTTGGGCGAAAGGCAGGAAGTGGCGCTGGCCCATGCGTCGCCGAAAGAGTATGTCGAAACAGGTCGGTTCAAGATCCCCAGTCACGGTCGCCCCAGCTGGGCGCATCCCGTCGTCGCAGGGGGGAGATTGTACATTCGCGATCAAGGGTCGCTGACGGCATACGATGTCCGAAGCAACTAGCGAGGCTGTGCCTCGGACCAACGCGAGCTATCGCTGGGTTGCGGCGACCCGTTCCCCGACCAACCTGCGGTCGGTGCCCGTCGCTGAAAACCTGACTCATTTGTACAGAAGAACTTGATACAAGCTTTCTAGGGACTGCCCGATCAACAACGGTCGAGTCGTATTAAACGGACCCCGCCCCCTGTTTGCACCCGCTGTTTGATTCTCCGACGGGCGGGTATCATGGCCGTTGGCTTGGTTCTTTCCCGTGCTCCACTCGGTGGTTACTCATGTCGCCGCGACGTCATTCTCAGCGATCTCACGACGACGAGCCCAGCGGCCTTGATCGATTGCAGAAAGTGCTGGCCGCGGCGGGTATCGGAAGTCGTCGGGAATGCGAAGATCTGATCACCGCGGGTCGTGTTGAAGTCGACGGTGAGTTCGTGACCGAACTAGGCCGCAAGGTCGATCCCACGGGACAGAAGATCCAGGTCGATGGTGTCACTTTGACGCAGCCAAAACGGGTCTATTTTGTCCTGAACAAACCCGTCGGTGTCGTATCGACGAACTCAGATCCAGACGGCCGCCCCCGTGTGATTGATCTGATCAAATCGGACGAGCGTCTGTATCCGGTTGGCCGCTTGGACCGCAGCAGCGAAGGACTGATCCTGGTGACCAACGATGGCGAACTCGCCAATCGGCTCACGCATCCTCGCTATGGCATCGAAAAAGTCTACCGCGTTCGCGTCACTGGTAATCCGACGCCACAGGAGTTGGGCAAGCTGCGAAAAGGCGTCTATCTGTCCGACGGCATGGCCCACGTCTCCTCGATTCAAACCAAGCGACGATTCAAGCAAAGCACGGAGCTGGAGATCGTCCTCGGAGAGGGGCGTAACCGCGAGATCCGCCGCATCCTCGCTCGTATCGGCCATAAGGTGGTGCAACTGAAACGCGTCGCCATCGGTCCGATCCGGTTGGGCACGATGCCTGTCGGCGCCCACCGGATGTTAAGCCGTGATGAAGTGCAAGCTTTGCGACGGGCAACCAAGGGCCGGAAGAAGAGCGATGCGGACTCGAAGCCGGCTGCCAAGGAAAGACGCGGGCGAGCGCCCAACCAAGCCGCCCTACCGACCGCCTCTGGCGAGTCCAAAGTCGCCAAGCCGCGTCGTCGCAAGACCGGTTCGTCTGCAATGAGTGGTTACACTCGGCCGACGAAGAAGGGTGTCAAACGCAAGAAGACATCGGCGGATTCGCAGCGAGGAAGTCAGAAAAGTGGGTCCATCTCGAAGTCTGCGAGATCTTCGCAGCCGGACGCCAGCCCGGGAAAGAAAACGGTCAAGAAGTCCGCGCGTCCCATTAAGCCGGGCGTAACAAAGAAGAGGGCGAGTCGACCTGGCAAAAGCACTGGAAAGCCCTCGTCGGCTGTTGGCAAAAAAAAGCCGGGTAGGAAACGTCGCCGATGAGCAACCCGTTGCACGCTGAATACTACGCGGACGCGGCCATACAACAGCAGGTCGAGGTCGTTGAAAACGTGAAGTTGGCTCGAGACACCTATCGTGTTCGATTTCATTGCCCAGAGATTGCGGCACGGATTGTCCCAGGCCAGTTCTTGATGTTGCGGTTGGCAGGTATGACAGATCCACTGATCGGTCGCCCCCTGGCGCTTTATGACACCGTGCCCGCCAGCAGTGGGGCCGATTCTGGCGCGCAAGAGATCGACGTCGTCTATTTGGTCAAGGGAAAGATGACCAGCCGTTTGGTGGGATTTCAGCCCGGCCAGTGGCTGGATGTATGGGGCCCGCTGGGAAACGGGTTTGCTCCGCGACCAACTGGGCATCTGATCATGGTGGCCGGTGGAATCGGACAGACGCCCTTCGTAGCGCTTGCGCAAGAGGCACTCGGCAAACGGCGGTACGGAGACAGGACGCGTCAACCAACTCGATCCAACCAAGTGACTCTGTGTTATGGGGCGCGCACCGCGGAACTCCTGGCAGGCGTGGAAGATTTTCAGTACGCAGGTGTCGACGTTTGCATCGCGACCGATGATGGCTCGCGTGGCCACCACGGTTTGGTGACCGACCTGCTACGGCAGACGCTGGCTGAATCCGACGATGATCGGCGAATCGTCTGCTGCGGCCCCGAGCCGATGATGGCAGCCGTGGCGGGTATGGCCGCCGAGACGGAGACGCCATGCCAAATCTCGTTGGAAACCCCGATGGTCTGCGGGATTGGCATCTGCTTCACCTGCGTGGCCAAGGTGCGCGACACGAATGGCCAATGGGACTACAAGCGAACGTGTGTCGATGGTCCCGTCTTTGACGCAGCCTCGATCGTCTGGTAACACGGTGACTGGTTGGCGTTGCCTGGCCAGTGTGTGTTCGATCTGGTGCGTATTCGATCTGGTGCGTATTCGATCTGGTGCGTATTCGATCTGGCCGGATCAAGTTGCTTGACAACGCAAATCCACCACCGACAATGCGGCAAGCGAAACGCGGGGCCTTCAAATCTCTTGAAGTACGGGCCCCGATTCAAACTCGTACGTCGCAGGCGACGGCTTACAGGCCGACGCGAGGATGACTTGGTATGTCGGATGCAACGGCACCGGTGGCAGCGACCGAAATCAGCGATTCGGTTTCCGCTGTAGAAAGTCCGACGGCGCCTGTTCCAACACCTCCAAGCGTGACGGACCGTCGTTCACAGTTGGTCGAGCTGTTTGTGTTGGCCGTTGGCCTGCCCGCGGCAATGGCATACGTCGACGAACTCGTTCTGGGGCGGTGCGTTGCAGAGATGTGGCACGGCCTGCCCGTCTATCTGACGTATGCGATGTTGGTCTTGCAAGTCACGTTGCTCGGTTCGCTGGTTGGCAAACGAATACAGCGGCCTCACATCAAGTGGTCGGTCTTCCTGTGGGCGATCGTGCTGATTGATATGCTAGTTTTTTCCATCACCGCGGTTGATACCGAAGCGACCCGCATGACGCGGTGCCTGGCATTTGCCTTCATGTCGGGACAGGTTGGATTGCTTACGGTGTGGGGCATATTGTCGCCTGTCTTTTGGGCAGTTCGACTGCCGATGGCCGCGCTGGGGTTGGCGCTGGTAACATCGTTTGCTGCGTCGTTTAGTGGTGGCAGTGACCTCTGGTTCGCCATCCTATGTTGGCAGAGCTTGGCGACCGCGATCTTGTGTGGCATTCTGTGGTTTTTCGGATTTCGCGTTCGGCGGTTGCGTCGCGACCAACCGACGGACCGTCGCCTGCAGTTTTCGATGCGGCATCTGTTCGCCTGGACGACAACCGTGGCATGTGTGGTAGGCGTTGTGCGATTGATCGATGTTGCTTCGTTTCTGTTGCTAGGAAGCGATTCTCTGTTGGCCTGCATCGGCTTGGGAGGCTGCTTTGCGATCGTGTCGATGGTCGCGGTCTGGTCCGCGCTGGGTGCCGAAAGATTGTTGATTCGGCTAATTGGTCTGACGGTTTCGACGCCCGTCATTGCGCTGTCCATCGGCGCAGTTGGGCTCAGCCGAATTCCCGCTTGGATCTCTGAATCGCTGTTCTTGGGCAGCGTTTACAACCCAGTTCTATGGTTTACTTGGACATGCCTGGCGACGTTTTTTCTGGCGGGCCTGTTGGCCATTTTTCGCACCAGTGGCTACCGGCTGCTGCGGATCGCGGCATCGACCAACACGTAGCATTCGTGGTACGTGCCAATGGATTGTTGGCCGCAAGCACAGAAGCGTGGACAAAGACGGGGATCGGGCCGAAGCCGACACCGGAACGGTTCTACTGCTTTTCGGTGCCCAGTTTGATCGCCAGCAAATCGAGCTGGCTCTTCAAGTCCGCCAATAAGAGGTGCGGTCCGGCACCGGACGCCATGTGCGAATAGAACGATTGCGACGGGCCGGAGTGGCTGGTCGAAAGGAGTGTGGTGGCGCGGCGCAATTCGTCGAGTTGATTGTCAAGTTCGTGAACTGACTCGGCAGAGGCTTGATTGCTTCGCCATAACCCGTCTAACTGAAGGGCCAGGCCGATGACCAAGGTGGCCTGGCCAGCCAACGTAAACGGCATCCCTAATCGCCACAAATCAGCTCGACCCATCCAAAACGACCAGCCCAATAGGACAGCACCAAAGGCAAACGTCATCAGGCCCAACGACAAGACTGACCAGGACATGAATGAGCCTCGACGGGGCTTCCGCGCAGCTCTGGTTGCGGGAGAGTTGGTAGCAGGTTGTTGGTCCGTAGGCTGAATTCGCGGCTCGCTCGTCATCGTCGCTGAGTCCGTCTGAAGTTTATGAGCGGCATCAGTGCGGCGAATACCCAGCGAGTTTACCAAGCGGTCAGCCGCGCGAAGATCCTCCGCCAACTCCCAGCTTTCCCAGGATCGTAGTGCGGCATCGATCGAGCCGTTCGATACGTCTGTTTCCAGGGCAGTGTGGTGGTCCTTAGGTGTCGCCGTTGTTGTTGGCGAAGTGTGGACTTCTCCATCGTTATTAACATGTTGCGCCGCTGATAACTCAGAATGGCACCGCGCGCATTGCATCGTAGCGTCGCTGGTCGACGCCACTGCTGGCACGTCTTGTTGACAACTGCGACACCACATGGTCGTTGCTCGCATTGGATTCCGTGCCCACCACTCAACTCTAAAGCACGGCAGGTCGTCAGCTAGTATCGTCGTGCAGCGAGTTAAACTGTACCGATTCCGTCAAGTTTTCACTTTGAGCGGAGTTTGCCGATTGGCATTCCGGCAGAGCTAGCACGGTAAAGATGCGTTCGACGTCTGATTTGCGTAGCCACACCGACGATGCCACCGATCACAATCGCCGCAATCCGGAAAACGAAGTCGCGTCGGGGGCGCCGCGTAGGAATCAACTAGCGCATGGCCGAGCGCACAACGTCCAGAACTCGCCTCCGAACGTCGTCCAACGAGCCCTCCAGAAACGCGCCGGCGGCCGCTTTGTGACCGCCGCCATCAAAGTTCTCCGCGATCGCGTTGCACTGCAACGCACAGCGGCTGCGAAAGCTGATCTTAAAGCCACCCGTCTGTTGTCCGACAAAAATCACGGCGAACTCGGTACCAGAGATGGCCAGCGCCAGATTGATGGCGTCTTCGGTATCACTCGGTATTGCTCCAGTCCGTTCGAAGTCCTCTTTGGTGACATAGGTGTGTTGGAGGCGTCCGTTCACCTCACTCTCGATGCGGGACAGGATCAGACCACGCAAACGCACGCGCCCCGCCGAGTCTTGTTCGTACAGTTCGCGATAGATATCGCTTGGGTTGGCGCCGGCGTCGACGAGGCTGGCAATGACGCGATAGGTCTCGCTGGTGGTCGAAGCAAAACGAAACCAGCCGGTGTCGGTGGCTATCGCGGCAAAGACCGGCATCGCGATTTCCGGCGTCAATGCGACGCACAACTGTTCGGCTGCCTCGACGACCAAGCGTCCGGTTGCTTCGGCGGTCGTATTCTTGAACAGCTCCGCGCCCAGATCATCCTCGTTGACGTGGTGATCGATGATGATCTTCTTTGCTTTAGTGGCGCGAATCACGTCGCCCATGGGACCAAGCTGTGCCCAAGCACTGGTATCCAAGACCATCATGATGTCCAGGTCAAGCAGTTCGTCGACTTGCGTGTCAGTGCCCAAGACCTTGATGCGCCGCTGCGGATCGATAAAGGACAGGGTGGATGGCGTCGGATGGCCGTTGACGATGGTGACTTCCTTGCCTAAGCCCTCCAGCACGCCACACATGCCCAGTTCGCTCCCCAAGGCATCGCAGTCGGGACGAATGTGACTGGTGAGCAAGAAACGCTGATTGGCATTGATTACGTCAACAAAGCGAGTCCAGTCGGGTGTCATGGGATCTGTCATCAAATGCGACAATTATTCATTGGTTGGCTCTACGGCACGTGCGGCCTCGACATCGCGGGCAAGCTGCGATTTTAGCTGCTCGATTGAATCAAACGACCGAATGTCGCGTAGGCGTTGTAGAAAGTCAACCTCCAGCGCATTGCCATACAGCGATCCGGTGTATCCAATCAAGTGGACTTCGACCTTCAGTGCATTATCGCCAAACGTGGGATTCGGTCCAATATTGACGGCAGCCGGCCATTGCCCTTCCTCGCAGATTGCGCGGCCCGCATAGACTCCCTTGGCGGGCAAGAGTGTATCGATAGCGTCGACATTGGCGGTCGGGAACCCGATTTTCGCGCCGCGCGCCGCACCATGCGTTACCATGCCACGGATTCGGTACGGGCTGGTTAGCAACGTGTTGGCGGAGGCCACGTTACCGACGGACACCAGCTTCCGCACTCGACTGCTCGAGACGTACTGGCCATCGACTTTCAGCGGCGTGACGATCTTCAGACGGATTTTGGAAGCTCGGCAAAGCTCGCTTAGCATTGTGATGTTTCCGGCTCGTTTTTGGCCGAAGAAGAAATTGGGGCCTTCCGCCATGGCCCGCGCCTGGAGTCGTTCGATCACGATCTGATCGAAGAACTCGCCGGGTTCCAGCGCAAGCAGCGCTTCGTCGGTCGGATAAACGACGATCGTATCGACGCCCAAATCGTCCAAGAGTTTGGCCTTCCGGTCTGTCCAGGTAAGTGGCGGGGGAACTGCATCTGGCCGCAACAGTCGTACGGGGTGTGGATCGAACGTAAAGACGACGGCGGGGCCGCCGACTTCTCGAGCCAGCGCTATCAGTTGTTCGATAATCCGCACGTGCCCGCGATGAACGCCGTCAAAATTACCGATCGTGACAGCGCCGTGCCGCAAAGTAGGGTCGTCAAAATCCAGATTGCGGACCAGTTTCACCAGATCAACTTTCGAGTTGCAAGAACGCTGCAGGCAAGTGGCGCAGAAGGTCGTTGGCGTTCAAAGAAACTTGACCGACTTCATCGGCTGCCAGGTCCCCAGCAAGTCCATGCACATGAGCCGCCAACCGCATGGCATCCAGCGGCGTCAGACCCTGGCAGAAAAGAGCGGTCACGATGCCTGTCAAGACGTCGCCACTGCCGCCAGTGGCCATTCCGGGGTTGCCAGTCAAGTTGTGTGTCGACTGGTGACCATCGGTCACAAACGTTCGGTGTCCCTTTAGGCAGATGATGATCTTGTGCGAGGCCGCCATCAGTTCCGCACGCAGTTCCAGTTTTTCCCGCGACAAGTCATAGACGTTCAGCAGTTTCTGGAATTCGCCCGTGTGGGGAGTCAGGATGCGAATGCCGCCCGGTTTGGTCAGCACATCTGGGTGTTCTGCCAAGGCGTGCAAGGCATCTGCGTCGAATACGATGGGCTGCGGCAACAGCTGATACATCCAGGTGATCAAGTCTGTGATCTGAGATGAACGCCCCAGTCCCGGGCCACAGCCGATACAGGTCGCTCGGTCGGCAAGTACCTTCAGCGCGTCTTTTGCCGCAACGACTAGCCGGCCCTCGGCATCACAAGCAAGCGGAGCCGTCATGAAAGCCGGTTCGAAGGATGCCACGGTTTCAAGGCAGTTGTCTGCGACGCCCAATGTCACCGTTCCAGCGCCACTGCGTAACGCCGCCATCCCAGCCAACGCGATTGCACCGGCCATGCCACGGGATCCACCGACCAGCAAGGGCCGACCATAATCGCCTTTATGAGTATCGATGACCCGTGACGAGAGTGTGGGCAATTGCGACGTGGTGTCTTGGTGAGTCATGACGTGTCGCTCGAATTGTGACAGCGACGGGCGATCAACCCAGCCACGTAGCCGCCCTTGAATCCGGCGTCGACGTTCACGACCGTCACGTTGGCCGCACAACTGTTTAGCATACCCAATAATGCGACAATGCCGCCCAGATTAGCGCCGTATCCGACGCTCGTCGGCACCGCGATCACGGGACAGTCGACGTAGCCACCGACGACGCTTGGCAGGGCCCCCTCCATACCGGCGACGACCACCACTGCATCCACATTTCTCAGTGATTCCAGCTGTGCCGGCAGCCGATGGGGCCCCGCGACGCCGACGTCATGGACCATTACCGGTTCCACCTGCATCCACCGCAGTGTTTCCCTCGCCTCTTCCGCCACTGGCAGGTCACTGGTCCCGGCCGTCACGATGGTCACGGCACCGGATGGCGGCTGAACGGCAGGTTGCCGTGATCTGTCCAAACGCCAGGTGCGTGCCAACGAGTTGAATTGTCCATCGGGATACGGGCCGGCCAACTGTTCGGCTTTGTCGGCATCAAGACGCGTCACCAGCACGTTGGTTCCGTTTGTCTGCAGCTGGGAGATGATCTTCGTCAGCGTGACGAGATCTTTCCCTTCTCCATACACAACCTCGGGAAATCCGCAGCGCTGCTGCCGATCCAGATCGAGTGTAAAGGGTTCAGGCGGCTGGTCTTGCATGTCCCCATCCTATTCACGATAGCCGCCTGGCGGTAGTGGCCCCGGCCCTGTACGGACGCGGTGGCCGGTGAAAGCTGGGCCTTGTCAGCTCGCCGAACGCGAACCACAATCTGAGTTCGGCGTCTTCTGTTGGCGGTCGCCTCTTAACGAAGCTAACGAGGCAGGGCCTCGAACCAATCCGAGCTACCGCTCGGTCTTGTTGACCCGCTCCCCGACCAACCTGCGGTCGGTGGCCGTTGCCAAAAATTGACTCGAATACGACATGTTTCCGACCATAATGAGACTAAGGAAGGACGATTTGATATGCCCAGTTGTGTACTCGCCTATTCCGGTGGACTGGATACGTCAGTCATTCTCGGATGGCTGCAGGATGAAGGCTACACCGTGCATTGTGTCTACGTCGATTTGGGGCAGCCCTGCGAAGATCGCGAAGCAATTCTCGAGAAAGCCGACCGTAATGGTGCCGCGAGTTCACGGATTGTCGATGCCCAGGAAGAGCTCTGTCGCGACTTTGCCTTTCCGGTCATGCAGTGGAACGCCAAATACGAATCCATTTACCTGTTGGGCACGTCGATTGCGCGACCCTTGATTTCCAAGGTCTGCCTCCAAGTGGCTCGCGATGTGAGTGCCGACGCATACGCTCACGGCGCGACCGGAAAAGGTAACGACCAATGTCGCTTTCAGTTGGCCGCCGAAGCCTTGGACCCCGGCGTGAACGTTGTGGCACCCTGGCGGATTGAGCGATTTCGACAGTTGTTTCCGGGACGCACCGAGATGATCGCCTATTGCGAGAAAAAGGGGATTCCCGTCAAAGCATCCGTCGCCAAACCTTACAGTTCCGACGAAAACTGCCTGCACATCAGTTACGAAGCGGGTGAACTAGAGGATTTGACTGTCAACGGCGTCGAGACGGTTGATTTTGGGATGAGTGTTTCTCCCCAAGAAGCACCAGACGCCTCGGAAGCGGTCACGGTCCAATTCGACCAAGGCGTGCCAACTCATGTCAATGGTAAGGCGTGTTCGGCGCTGGAAGTCGTTACGACGCTCAACGACATCGGCGGACGCAACGGCGTTGGTCGCATCGACATGGTAGAGAATCGTTTTGTTGGCATGAAGAGTCGCGGTGTCTACGAGGCTCCGGGCATGACCGTGCTCTATGAGGCTCACATGCTGCTCGAACAGCTGACCGTCGATCGTGACCTTACGCATCTTCGCGATCGCTTGTCTGCCGAGGTGGCCGAGATCGTCTATAACGGTTTCTGGTACACGCCCAAGTTCGATGCCCTATTGGCATTTGTTCGTGAATCACAAAAGACGGTCACCGGCGAGGTCACGCTGAATCTCTACAAAGGCAACATGATTGTCGCCAGCCGATCCAGCCCCAACAGTCTCTACGACGAAGGCATCGCCACGATGGAAGGTGGCGGTTCGTATAACCAAACCGACGCCGAAGGATTCTTGCGAATTCAAGGTCTTCCATCCCGCGTTCAAGGACGCGTGACACCTCGCGCGTATTGAGCGAGGTTGTCTTCTGACCAAACGGCAGCGTGTTCGATGGCCGCGTCACTTCGCTGGTAAATGTGGGAGATCGCTCGATGACGTCCCCCAAATAGAGCGAGGCTCCAGCAGTTCTTAGCCCTGGAGCCTCGGGACCGAAGAATTCAGGAAATTAACCGTGCGACTCGGACTAGCTGGCGTCGTTTGCGGCGATCGCCACGATGCCGCCCGCAATGCCGAGTCCGATGGCGATCTTCAGCCAATGGGCTCTCAGGAATGATTGGGCATCCTGTGCCCGCACCGTGTGTTCTGGCTGAACCAACAGCAAGCCATCGCTCGCAGCAGGTGGCGCGGTCCGAGGTGCCCAAACGCGGACCATCTTCGCCGTGCCAGGTGCAGAGGCGACATAAACACCAGCCTGAAGGTTGTCGATGGAGAAATAGCCAAGTTCGTTCGTGGTTGCCAGGGCTGCCTTCTGACCTGACGCGGTGATTTCGACTGCCGAATTCGCCACGGGCTTGCCACTGTTGTCAACCACTTGTCCCACAAGACTGCCCGTGCGGGTCAAACCCACGTCGGAAATCCGTCCGGGAGAAGCACCAAAAGCGGGTTGAAACGTCGGTAGAAGTAATGCTGCTACCAAGTAGAAAGCCGCCACGCGATTCGTAAACTTCATCTTGGTCATGTCGCCCTCTGCCCCTTTGAGTTGCCGTGCTCTTGTTCAGAATAGGATGGTGGTGTCCGCACCGTACTGGCCCTTGCTGCCGCGATCGAAACTATGCGTCAACATGCGTAAGTCGCTAACCAATGTTATTTAGATGTATTCGACATTAACGACACGGTCCTTTGGAATATGCCCAGAGCGTTCGCCAGAAGTAGGCGAATTCAGTTGATATCGCTGATGGTCACGACGATTGTAACGGTCGGTCGGAATTGGGTGAGATGAGAATGTACGTAGAATCGGCGGCTTGAAATGGGCTGGCAATCACCATTCTTCGCGAAATGGTGTGACAGCAACGCCAGCAATTGGATGGGCGAGAGCCAGGTCCAAAATGGTTGTGAGCGTGATGACTGAGGACGCGCTGATGGTAAATGGTGTGGTATCGGCGGTCAGTCAGGAAACCAATTACGCGCAATCTTGGCTGCCGAAGCGATGACACTTTGCCGGTCGAATCGCGAGAAAACACCCTTGTGGGCCTGCCGATATGGCTTTATCCGGCCATCGAGTTCTGTTGAGGCGACTTGGAATCGGCTCTCGGAGCGGTTTTAATTGCGCGTGCCCCATGTAGACCGGCAAATCCGATTGAAACCCAAATCAACTCGATCCAGCATCCTCCAGTGGAAGGTGGACTCGCGCAGGTTCGAGTGTGAGACAAATAGGGGGCCGCCTGCAGCGCGGCCAGTCACCGCCATGTATGTTCTGGAAAACCCCGTCTTGCAACGCGAACTGCTGGTCAATTTGCGCATGCCGCGCGGGTTTATCCTGTTGTTTGTGTACCAGGCCGTGTTGGCCGCATTGGTTTTTTTCTGGTGGCCACAGGACACTCGCCTGGATCCAAATCAGAAGGAAGCCCGCGCACTCGTCGATATGTTCTTTCTTGGACAATATGTCCTGGCATCAATGATGGCACCGAGTTTCGCCGCCGGGGCGATTACGGGCGAGAAGGAGCGCAAGACGTATGAGATGCTGTTGGCCAGTCCGCTACGACCCGCAGCGATTGTGCTAGGCAAGATGGTGGCATCGCTAACTCATATTGGTGTGCTGGTCTTTGCGTCATTGCCGATCGTGCTGTTGTGTCTGCCGCTGGGCGGTGTTTCACCCTACGAAGTATTGGCGGCCTATTTGGCATTGATCGTCTCCGTGATTACCTTTGGTGCGATTAGCGTCGCCTGCAGTAGTTACTTCCATCGTACCGCGGCGTCTTTAGCCGTGTCGTATCTGCTGATTCTACCCTTGGCAATATTGTCGGTCCTGGCCTGGTGGTTATTGCGAGAACAGGGGGAATTTCGTTTGCTGCTGACGGTTACTGTCGTACCCACTCTGGGCGCGGCGATCAGCACGGCCCTCTTGGCAAACACGAGCGCGAGGCTGATGCACCCGCCCGATGTCGGCAGCGAGGGGAAGGAAGTCGTTGACCTCGAACAAGAGGCTCAGGAAGCCGTTGGTTTGGTTATCCAGCGTGATCAGTTTCCCGATCGCTTGTTTGCGCCCGCCAAGCACGAGGACATGTTGGAAGACGGCGTCAATCCAGTCTATGACAAAGAAATCCGCAGCGAGATTTTCAGTCAAGGTACGTTGATGTTGCGGCTCGTAATCCAGATGAGCATGGTGTTGGCGATCCCGTTGATGGCCGTTTGTCTGTACATCTGGGCCGAATTTGCGGCCTGGTATATCTGCTATGCCATGGTCTTCAATATGCTGGTTGGCCCCGTGTTCTCCGCCGGCAGTGTGACCAGCGAACGCGAACGGGAAACGCTTGATTTGCTCCTCACGACGACAATCACTCCCTGGCAGATTTTGTGGGGAAAGCTGATCGCGGGGCTTCGTGTATCCAGCGTCTTGACGATGTTCTTATTGTGGCCCGTCTTGCTGGCCTGTGTCATGGTCCAATCGTACTGGACGAACTTGTTGAGTATCGGGGCATACTTGATCATCGTATTGCTGACCTGTTTGACAAGCGCCCACATCGCCCTGTTTTGCTCGGTCCTCTTTCGAAAAACCTCGACAAGTTTGATGACGTCCTATTTGCTGATCATCCTTTTGTTCTGCGTGCCGATCGCCGTCAGCTCTTTTGTCGCGATCAAGTACCACTTTTCCGAAACGCATCCAATAGCCGAACGGATCGAATGGGTCGGACTTACCAGCCCGTTTTCAGCTGCGTTCGCCGTGCCATTAAATATGGATCTGACGGCCGAACCAGACGAGATAGACCACGGCAATTGGCCGTTATTCGGTGCCTATGTTGGCTTCACGCTCTTGCTGAACATGTTATTGCTGTGCACGATGATTTGGCTGTTCAACGTGCGATGGCGCGTCGCTGGATAGGTGCCGTTACACTCCGGTTACGATCGCAGGGGCGACTGCTGCCGTGACGACGCCGGAACCACGATTGGGTAAGCCGACGGCGGCGCTCGAAACCTGGCACATCACCCGGAACAAGATCGCGACGATGCACGCTGACTCGAGAAGGCTAGCGCGCCAGCGGACCGGCCAGTTTCTTGAACATCCTGTCAAATGACGTTGACGAGTCTTGCCGGACAACGAGCAGATCGTCCGGATGAAGTGCATAATCAAATGCAGAAATCACGTGATTCCGTTTCGCGTCGTAGCGGACTTCCAGCTTATGCCGTGAGCCGTCTGGCAGCTTACGAGACAATTCGATGTACATGTTCCTGAACTGCTTGACCAGACCGGTATGTTCGAGCACTTTCTGCACATGTGTGGCGTCGTCCAGTGACATTCTGATTTTTTTGGGCTCTTTTCCCGAGGCCCGAATTTCGACGTAGCAGCTGGGCGCATCGGATGCGTCTTTCGTGCCCTCGTCGGCAGTTGCCAGCGGATCCGCTGGAGGAGCGTTGGTGGAGGACGCTTCCTCGACCGCGGGCCGAGGCCGCGGTGCTTCGGCAGCGAAGGCGTCCTGCACTTCGGACCGCAAAACGCTGCAGCCGGAGGCGGCGAACAAACAGACGCCGCACGAAAGAACGAGCAAGTTGCGGGTGACGGGGCGCCACATGGATCGAACTCCTCAAAAGCAGTGCTGGCAACGATCCCTCGGCATCCCCTTCCATTATGAAGGCCGCTAGCCTGGTCCCCCTAATCCTTACCACCGGCCGTATCGACAGAACCACTACGCTGGCTTGAGCAGGAAAGCTATAGAAACTCAAAAAAGCGAAACAGTCTGCTAGCCCCGATCGCCTTCGCCAGTGGTGGTATTGCCTCCAGCCTGTTTGGACTTACGCAGTGCTTCGTCCGCGCGGCGGTACAGAGAATCCACAGAGTCGTCTGACCGTGCACACGCATATCCAGCGCTGGTGGTCACGGGCAATTCGTCAGAGGAAGTCTCACCCGTCGCCAGGTAGCGGCTGGTCGAACACCGAATCCGGTCGGCGATGCGGTGCGCGGACGCAGGGTCGATGTCGTTCAAGAGCACGCCAAACTCGTCGCCGCCCAGCCTGGCCACAAAATCCTGATCACGGACGCTCGTGACCAAGGCGTTGGCGCAGGTGCGAAGCACCGAATCACCTTCGGCGTGCCCCAGCAGATCGTTGACCTGTTTCAGTTGATCGACGTCGAACAATGCCAGGCAAATCGACCCTTCTGGTGAAAAACGATCGTCCCAGCGCTTGGTCAGTTCCTGGTCCCAGGCTCGGCGATTGGCGACGGCAGTCAATGAATCCTGGAATGCCAGCTGCTGAAATTCATCGCTCAACTGGTCTTGGGTGCCATAATCGCGACGGAGCCGGACGATCTGCGTCACCAGCATGACGGCCAACTTCAGCTCTCGCGCAGTTGCATCGGCGGGCAAGGAGACGGATGCTGGGCCAACGATGGGGTCCTGCGGTGCCACTGCGGACGACGGATCGGGTTCGGCCTCGCCGACCTCGATGAGACCGCCATCGTAGCTGGGCGGCGCGTCCTCGCAATCCTTGACGGGCGTCGCGAGTTTGATCAGTGACGCGTCGTCCATTTGCTGATCAGTGATCACCACATCGACGGGTGTTTGTATTGCTAACTCGTCGAATTCGGTGACGCAAATCTGTGTTGAAGTCGACAGAAACGTGCGCCACAACTCGCGACGCATGGCGGAGTCGGTACGCAAGAAAATCCGAATTGGAGCTGACATCCTACCCAATATACACTGTCGATCGGACTTCGCGTCCGATAAAGCAGCTTGTTGGACTCGTTTGGCCTGATAGAATCAAAGCAGTATCGCCACAACCTAAACGTAGGGAAACGATGGCCCGCAGCCTGATCTCGATTGACGATCTGAGCACCGGCGAAATCGAAGCGATATTCGAACTGGCCGATCGTTTCCTGGACGAAATGGCGACCCCAGGCAAGCCGTATCGCGTGCGTGGACGCCGCACGTTGGCACGGGACTTCATTCTTTCCACGCTGTTCTACGAGCCCAGCACACGAACTCGGCTGTCTTTCGAATCGGCCATGCTACGCTTAGGCGGGCAAGTCATTTCGTCTGCCGAGGGCGCGTCCTCGTCCGCCTCGAAAGGCGAGACCATCGCGGACACGGTGCGGGTCGTGGAAAACTATGCCGATATCATGGTGATCCGGCACGCCCACGAAGGGGCGGCGATGGTGGCTGCCGACTACACGGACTTGCCCGTCATCAATGCGGGTGACGGTGGTCACGAACATCCCACACAGACGTTGTGCGATCTTTACACACTGCGAGCGGCACACAAACAAAGAAACAAGGGCAAGGATCTCTCATTCAACGATGTGACGATCGAACTGCGAGGCGATTTGAAGCACGGACGGACAGTCCATTCGCTGGTCTACGCGTTGGCTCGGTTTGGTGCTCGGATCATCCCCTCGCACGCACCGGGTTGCGATCTTCCGGCGCACGTCAAGCAACGCTTGGCACGGGACTACAATTGCTTTCTGTTGCGCAAGAAAGAGATCGATGACCTGAATGACGATGACCCTAGCAGCAAGGATTTTCCCGAGTTTGTTTACGTTACGCCAAAAGAGCCTCATCAGCGCACGTTGTGGACCGGTGCCGAGGCCAGCGTCTGGTTTCGGCTCAGCCTGGAACAGCGAAAGGCGCTCCGTGAAATGAAGACGGTCGATTTCTTTTACGCCACACGGATTCAAAAAGAACGTCACGAATCGTCCAGCGAAGACGACGTTGCCGAAGACTACCCGGCGATCGACGCCAAGATGCTCAAGGAAAAACGCTATCGGCAAACGCAAGTCATGCATCCGTTGCCACGCGTGGACGAATTAAGCTACGAGATCGACCAGGACCCTCGCGGTGTTTACTTTAAACAAGCCGCCTACGGTGTGCCCGTCCGCATGGCGCTGGTTGCGGCCTTGTTGGAGTTGTTCCCGTCGCTGCTGAAGAGCCCTGTTGAGCCACGGTATCAACTTTTTTCCAACGTCAAAGGTGTTCGCTGCGTCAACGCGCGCTGCGTGACACAAGAAAAAAACGAACAAAGATACTTGTCACCCAAATTTGCCATCGTCAACGAAACACTGTTGACGTTGCGCTGCGCCTATTGTGATCTTGAATATGAACCACGCATCGTGAGCCGTTCTTCGAAGAAAAAGTATACTGACGACGTGTCCGAATGGCGCGAAATTTTCGAACGAACACCGCAGGATCTGGTTCTCTTTGCCAGCGAGCAGGAAGCGATCGACGCGGGCCATCAACGTCGACGCGGAAAGAAACGGTCGGCCACACAGAAGGTGGCCGAGACGCCGACGGCGAAATGATCTTTTACACCTAATCACCTTCGCCCGTAATGCACGGCATAGTGCCAACCACAAACGGCTTTTGGCTCCTGCGATTCGACATCGCTGACTGACTGGATGCGTCGTTTCTGTTGGATTGTCTGGACCACGGACGATCGAGAAAACAAAAGAAATGAGCCGACCGCCCAATTACAATGGACGGTCAGATATCGCAGCAGCAATCTGGCACGGGAGGTTTATCATGCGGATGTTCATGTTCATCGTAGTTACAATCGGTTTGCTTGCGGGGGTGGGGCCGACTACTTTCGCACAGCCAGCAGCCACTCCAGCACCGGTCAGGCAGGTTGTCGAATTGGAGCAACTTGCCGAGTTGGGGAAATCCGTCGCTGCGATCCGTTACGAAAGCGACAATGTGTTTATCTACACCGAGCTGAGTGACGCCTTGCGCGAGACCGCCAAGTCGATGGAAGGTTGTCAAGTCGAATTCGTGGCCAAAGTGATGCGTGTGAACAGCACAGAGGTGGTTGTCGAAGTCGAGCCCGCAGGCAAGACGCGATTGGTGCTAATGCACTCCACGGCACCAGTATTTGGGAACTTGCGGACGGTCAAATATCGCGGTCCCGCATCGACCCAGCGGTTACACATATTTTCCGCGCACGTCGGCTTGCGAATTGGATCGGAGATCAAGCTGGAAACGGCGAAGACCCTCCGCCGGCGCGAAAGGCTGGTCATTCGCGGCACGATCGATGCATTGCCCGTGTGGATCGAATCTGTCTTTGCGCCGGACGCCGTGGCCTTGATTTCGGACTGGAACGTGTTGGAAGTGAATCCTCAGCCAAGCTATCCTCGATGAAGTCGAGGTAGTATTCTTGTCGGCCTCTTGCCGCGAGCCTCCTGCTTGCCAGACTTTTTCGCTTTGGAGGTTTAGGAGAGCCTTGAACATCTCCTTCTCCCTTCGCAGACTTTCTGACTTATTATGCCGCGATTCTAGGCGTATTCTCAACGGCTGACTCCCGTTTCTTTTGATTTCGAAGTTTGGCGAGCAGACGGAGGTTATGGCTGAGAACGGTCAGCCCCAGTTGCGT
>MPMF02300193.1_pt1 | contig 74578 bp, 66 predicted proteins | sample 1617271 | NCBI WGS metagenome assembly MPMF02 (sample SAMN05944812, study PRJNA350692) | marine metagenome | biome: marine; feature: ODZ; material: water; isolation source: 120 m water sample prefiltered with 30 um filter, filtered on to 0.2 um... | place: Pacific Ocean | collected 2012-04-09... | reverse complement strand
GTTCGGTTCTGTCATGAGAAAGCCCATATAAATGGGTAGAGTACAAGTTGCTGTAGAAGCATGTTTAATTCGTCTGATCACAGATACTTTATAAAGTATTTTAATACTTTTTTGAATCCGTCAATGCGTAAGTCCTATAATGGTTGGTTTGGTAAAAAAGCTAAATATTTTTCGCGTGATAGTGGGCCAATTTGGATTTCAATCTTGCCATCTATCTGCTCAACCGTATCACCACAAAAAGTATTCACACCAAGTAAACTTGGGTTTGTGCCCCCTAGCGTTGTTTTCTGATCTTCGCCTAACTTAAATTTTTCTTTTATAAATTCCTCAACATTGACTTGTTCATTAAAAACACAGGATAAAACGGTTTTCAAAGCGTGAGCCGTGTTGTTTTGCCCTTGCATCAAACCAGAAAATTCAGCGAAATATTCATCTAAATCATGTTGTTGATGCTGAGCACGAACATAGCCATTCAAAGCATGCAAGATATCAAGATAATGATTTTCTTGTTCTACTTCATAACGGATAGGTAAATTATAAGTAAGACTAGCATCTACGTATTTAGCGGTGAGATTATGGTTAAATAAACCAAGAAATTCTTTAATCTCAAGTCGTTGTTGTCTTGAACTTTGCTTTATCTTATTGGTATATGTATATGGCAAAGCTCCTTGTGTTCCTGTTAAACCGACAATCAAATTAGTCAAATGAATACGATCATCTTGATAACTTAATTCTTCAATTTCTGTCGCAGGAAAACTTAAGCTAAAAGAAGTGTCGAACTTAAAATCAGTCGACCAATTTTTTACGCTACTGCTATTGGGCACATGACGCAATAATCGTGTTGACTGAATAAACTCAAATGTACTCGATCGATTAAAAACCTGATCAACTACAGAAGCGTCTTGCCACCAACGTTCTGAACGCATTGGTACATCTCCTGTTGATGAATACTGTCTTTAACCACGACATCGACGAAACTATTGATTTGGACTTTTAGATTAAAAATATGACTTAATAATTGAATGAAAATATATAAGCTATGTCCTCTAAATACACTGCTATTCACAGTCAATTCAGCTTGAACACCTCGAATAAACATTGGAAAAGGCTTTGCATGAACGAGCTTATTCGTTATCGAGAAACTCAGACTTTTAAGCGCATCAATTAACAAAATATTTTCTTTGGAATGTGGCAAGTTATACAAAGCAAGCAACTCTTTAACATGACTCAATGCATCCCCTTTCATCAAAGCCAAAGTATTCAAAGACAAATGTGAAATGATGCGCCACTGTTCATTTTTATTTTGATCAAAATAAAATGGCGATGTCGGGCGCTTTAAAATCAGAGCACGTCTTGCCAGACTACTATCATTCAGATTTAGAATATTATTACTTTGACTCAAAGCTTCATGTGGTAAATCACCATTCGAGCAAAGTAATTTCGTACTAATAAAATCTGATTTTATTTCATAGGGTTTTAGGTCTTTTGAAATGATTGAATATCCCATTTGCTTATGTTTGTTTTGGGAGGATAAGTAATTCAATGAATAGAAAAATTGTACTTTGTCATTGTGATAATGACTCATTGCAAAAAAAGGTAATACAGGAAGATGAGTCTGCTCCTGATTTGTCTTTTCTCGTACCATATTCATTTCAACAACTGAGTAAACATGGTAAAGATCAGGATGATGAGCATCTGTAATCAGTGGATATTGCAATTGTGTATAAGAAATTTTTTGTGGTTCAGCCTGCTTTTCAAATAAATTAATCGCAGGTGTAGTAAATAATTTGAAGTTTGCGACATTCAATTCGGAGTAATTACGAACAACGGCTTGATCATTTAAATTGAGCTTAAGATGAATCAAGATTTCAAAATGATTGCTATTCCCTACCAGTGCCTTGAGTTGGCTTAGATCTAAGTTTAAATAATTAAACTTCTCTGGGAAGCAAAAATACTCCATCAATAAACGATAAGCATGGTGGGTATGCTGATCAACAGGCAACAAACTTTCTTGCTCAGTAAAGCCCATCACTTCAAAAGGATTATCAATTTGGACTAGCCGCTGCCCGACACGAACTGAAAAACCAGTCTCTTTGCGAAAAATACTATCTAAAACCTGCAATGGGAAATTAGAAATCGCATCTAAATAAATCGGTAACTTTTCGTCTAAAACCCAATTCTGCGCATCATTAAAGATTTCAAATTTTAAGCTAAGTGATGCATTTTGATTTAAATGCATATGGCTACTTGGAGACGTTAAAAACTCTAATCCTGAAAGTGTAATCGGCAATAATCGAACAGCATTCGTACTATTAAATTCACACTGAACTCCTTTAAAACTTCGAGATTTCAATGCAGTTTTTTGAGGAATGATATGTGCTGTTGTAAGTTGCTTAATTTTATTTATATCTTCAAAACTAACCACTGTACATGCGGGGAAATGGCGTAAATATTGAGGAAACATAACCTCAAATAAAGAATGGGTAAAAACGTCATAACTATCCGCTAATTTTTTATCAATACGTGCGGCAATAAGTGAAAAAGCTTGAATAAGCCGCTCAATATGTGGGTCGTCAATTTGTTCTTGGTTTAATGACAAACGTTGCGCAATTTTGGGATATTTCTGCGCAAACTCTCTAGATTGCTGACCAAATTCTTGTAATTGTTTTTCATAATACGGTAAAAGTTGTTCTATCACGGTACGCTCACACTAAGTTCTAGCAGAAATAACATACTGCTGTGTTGTCGGTTTCAGTAAAGCGTCGAAAAAAACAGGTTCGTATAATGGATGAATGTTTAAGTAAGCTTGAATACTTAAACATAGTGATCCCATATTGTGACCATCTAATAACATCTCAACTTTGATCTGACGTAACCGTGGTTCATGCGCAGCGATAGACTGTTCGATAGACTGACAAATTTTATCTCGATCCAAAGGGTTCGCTGTTGAGAGTCCTACGAAATCAATAATTCCAAACTGCAAAATAGATTGTTTTGCCAATGGATAGTCATCCATGTCTTCATCAAACTGTGCAATACGACTATTAAGTAAATCCTCTAAATCACGAGCAACAGATTCTCGTAATTGCTGAATAGATAAACCTCTTAGATAGTCTTCATGCTCAGGAACTAAACGATCAAATAGTGTTGATCGAAATCCGTAGGGATATAAATGATCTAGATTCATGTCACAAAACAAAATATGGGAGAAATAGAGGCTAATGAATAATTAACCTCTATTAGAAAATCACTATAACTATTATGCAGCGTATGAAGCTGTGTTATTAGAAAGTGACCATTTCTTAGTAACAGCACCTTTCGCAGTACCGTTAATATCTTGTTGATTATATGTCCACTCAACAGCAGCATATTTCAAACCAAATGCTTCTGTTGGTACACCTTCTTCATTTACAGTTGGCGTTACGCTTGATACAAGCACATGCTTCAATTTGATTTGTAAGTACTTGATGCGCTTATCACCATTTGCACGGTAAAAATCGATTTGTACTTCATCAAATGTATAACCAGCAGAACATGCTTCCCAAAGTTTAGGACTTGTAGCATCTAAATCTTTAACGAAGATCATGTCTGAGTGTTCAACACGTTCAGCAGTATGGCCACCAACACTACTCGAAGTAGCAGATTTTGGTTGGCGGATGTTGTGCGACCAAGAGTTAACTTCTAGCCAACCTTTGTGCTCAGAGTCACGAGACTCACCATCCACTTTATATTTGCCGCGAAACTCAACGTATATATCTTTCATTTAAAAATTACCTCTATTTATTTAAAGTTATTATCTAGCTGATCTCATTTTTAATTTGAGGACTGCGGTAGTTCAGTCACGAGTCGCAAAGATACGGACAACTCATCCAGCTGGAAATGCGGTCTTAAAAAGACCACTGATTTGTAGTGACCTGGTTGAGCAGGATCTTCTACAACTTTTACTGATGCTTCACGAAGTGGGTATTGCGCCTTCGCCTCTTGAGAAGCACCATCATCAAGCAATACATATTGAGAAAGCCATTCATTCAAAAAGGCTTCAACATTTCCTGCTGATGCAAAACTTCCTACTTTGTCACGCATCATTGCTTTTAAGTAATGAGCAATCCTTGACACTGCCATGATGTACTGAATTTGACTTGAAAGTGCTGAGTTCGCATTTGCGGTATCGTTATCATATTTCTTCGGTTTTTGGGTAGATTGGGCACCAAAGAAAGCGGCATAGTCAGTATTTTTACAATGCACCAATGGAATAAAACCAAGATCACTGAGCTCTTTTTCACGACGGTCAGTAATTGCAATTTCAGTTGGGCACTTAAATACCACTTCACCGTCTGAAGTTTTGAATGTGTGAACAGGAAGTCCTTCAACTAAACCACCACCTTCAACACCACGAATCGCAGCACACCAACCATGCGAATCAAATGCATTGGTTAAACGTGTACCAAATGCATAAGCAGCATTCATCCAAAGATAATCATGATGATTTTCACCAGAAACATCTTCAGCAAAGTTGAAGCCTTCTGTCGCAGTTCCTTCTTTTGGATGGTACGGCAAACGACCTAAAACATGTGGCATAGTCAAAGCAACATAGCGAGAGTCTTCACTATCACGGAAAGATCGCCATTGAACATATTCAGCAGTTTCAAAAATTTTAGATACGTCACGAGGTCGGTCGATATCAGTAAACGATTCAAGACCTAAAATACTTGGGCTGGCTGCTGAAATAAATGGCGCGTGAGCTGCTGCGGCAACATGCGATACTTGTTCTAATAAATACATGTCAGATGGCGTACGATCAAATTCGAAATCACCAATCAATGCAGAGTATGGCGCACCACCAAATGAACCATATTCTTCTTCATAAATCTTTTTGAACAATGTGCTTTGATCAAAATCCGTTGCACCTTGAAAGTCCTTAACCAATTCTTTTTTCGTCGTATTTAACATACGAATTTTGATCATTGGATTAGATGGTGTTTCTTGGCAGAAATAATAAAGACCACGCCAAGTAGACTCAATTTTTTGAAATTGTTCGTGATGCATAATTTGACTTAATTGATTTGAAATCAATGCATCAATTTCAGCAATACGTTTATCAATCGACAAAGTCATATTTTCAGAAACAGTGATTGTTCCTGCCATCACTTCTTTAGCTAACTCACCAATTAAACTTTTAGCGCGAACATGCTCATCATCATTACGTGCGATGCGACTTTGCTCAACGATTGAATCTAATAAATTATTAGAATCTGCGGCTACTGCTGTTGCAGCTAAGGCTTGTGCATTACTCATTTTCAGCCTCCGCACTTAATTGACGTACTTGATCTGTATTTTGTAAGACCTCATCCAACAAATCTTCTAGACGCTCACTGTTAGAGATTTTGTTACGAAGATCTGTTAAACGTTCACGTGCAGCAACTAATTTGCGTAATGGATCAACCTGCTGAACAACTTGCTCAGGTCTAAAATCTTCCATTGAGTTGAATGTCAAATCCACTGACATGCGACCACCTTCCTCAGTCAAAGTATTATCGACTTGAAAAGCAGCTCTTGGTGCTAAAGACTCCATAACTTCATCAATATTATCTAAATCAACATTGATAAATTTTTTATCTTTTAATTTGGTTTTTTCTAATTCAGAAGCCGCAGAGAAATCACCCATTACACCAACAACAAAAGGTAATTCTTTTGACTCTTTTCCATCCCCAACTTCAACATCATATGTTAGCTGGACGCGTGGTGGTCGAATGCGTTGCAGTTTCTTCTGTACACTTTCTCTTTTCGCCATAACTCTATACCTCTGATTGTTATTTCAACGAATCGAATGGATTCGAACCTGTCTTTTGAACAGTATTTGGTTGTTTAGAAACAGTTGGGGTCACTGTTGTTTGACGTTTCGTAGTCGTGTTGACCTGATTTACTGTTTTTCGGGTTGATTGTGTAGTCCGAGTTTTCTGCCTATTGGAGGTACGGCGAGAATTCGTAGTTTGCTGAATTTCTTTTTGAAGTGACTCATCCGTAATTGCTTTACTTGTCGATGTATCTGGTGCCGGAATTGCACTGCGAATATTGTCACTCAATTGCTTTGCAGGCGGATAAGTTGAGTCATTACTGAGATAACGCATTTCTTCAGAACGCATATGCTTTAAAGCATTATTTGCAATTTCTACACTGGCAAGAAAAGTTACATCTGTGAGTGTCGCGCCTCGCACGTTTTGTTGTTGCAATTGATTTGCTAACTGCAATGCATTCATGGGTTGCTTTAACTGATACATACGCATGGCCGCTTGAGCTAACAAATCATTAACTCGCGAAGCATTGTCTTTATCACACACCTGTTGGTAAATATTTAATAACTCTTGATCCGTCTGATTCGCAGCTAATGGGTTGTGTCTAATACACTTACTTTTTAATTTAATTGGCTTAATTTCTTGATCTCCAGCATAAACAGAGCTGTCTACTAGACAAATCGTTATACAAAGAGTTGATATTAAAATACCTTTTTTCAAAATATGCCTCATCATTATTTAGTTTATAATTGAAGAGTGGACAATTATTGTTAAAAAACCCTCTTACTCGTCAATTTTTATACACACAGAACATTTCGGCGAATTTAACAAAAAAATCACACAGAAAGTCAATACTAATTACGTTTATTAACATTATTATTTTTTGATAGAATTTTTTTTAATAATTCTGATGCAATTTTTGTTTAAAAGTGACAATTTTTGTAGTAGAATAATCTGTATACCTTTGCAAGGTTTAGATAAGTTTTTGATTTTATTCAAAAAATATATATTCAACATAACAAACATATCAAGTCAAAATTTATGAACTAGTGCTTGGTATTCGAAAAACTTGTGAGTCTTAAATGAGTAACCTTAAGGTTTTAATTACAAAACTATCCCAACCTACTCGTTCAGCTTTAGAAAAATCTGCAAATTATTGTATTAACCAATTGAATTATGAAATAGAAATAGAACATTTATTTGTAGAATTATTAAATCAAAAAGAACCCAATGATTTACTTATTTTATTAAAGAAAAATAATATATCTTACGAAGCATTAATTAATAATTTAAAAGAAACCATTCTATCCTTACCCAAAGGAAATACTAGAACCCCTATTTTTGCAAAATCTATCGTTAAATTATTTGAACAAGCATGGTTATTAGCCTCTGCGGAACAAACACCTATCATTCGCAGCGGCCACTTGCTTGTTGCATTACTAACTGCACCTGATTTGCAACAAATTGCCGCGAGAGCTTCAAGTTTATTTGAGCTATTCCCAATAGATACAATGAAACACAAGTTCCTTGATATTTGTGAACAAAGTAGCGAACAAACCCAAATAGAAAATAGCCTTTCAATAGATGGGCAACAGAATAAATCTCAAAATGCTCCGATCCCTGTTAAGACGCCAGCCCTAGATCAGTACACAATCAATTTGACCGAAAAAGCGCAAAAGGGATTGATTGATCCAGTGATTGGTCGTGAATTCGAAATTCGTTTAATGCTAGATATTTTGATGCGTCGTCGTCAAAACAATCCAATTTTGACAGGTGAACCGGGCGTAGGAAAAACGGCTGTTGTGGAAGGCTTAGCTTTAAAAATTGCTCAAGGTCTGGTTCCAGATGCACTCAAGAATGTACATATCCATGTTTTAGATATGGGATTATTACAAGCAGGCGCTAGCGTAAAGGGTGAATTTGAAAACCGATTAAAACAAGTGATTCAAGAAGTTCAAGCATCAACACATCCTATTATTTTATTTATTGACGAAGCGCACACATTAATCGGTGCTGGTGGTCAAGCGGGACAAAATGATGCTGCAAATCTACTTAAGCCTGCTTTAGCACGTGGTGAGTTAAGAACGATTGCCGCAACAACTTGGGCTGAATATAAACAATACTTCGAAAAAGATGCGGCACTTAGCCGTAGATTCCAAGTTGTCAAAGTTGAAGAACCCACAGAAGAAGTTGCTATTGATATGCTACGTGCCATGATCCCAGTCATGCAAAATCATTTCAATTTACATATTGATGATCAAGCAATAATTACTGCGGTTCAAGCCTCTCATCGTTACATTAGTGGTCGACAACTTCCAGACAAAGCAGTTAGCGTATTAGATACGGCAGCAGCCCGTGTTGCATTAACCCAGAATGCTCAGCCAGTTCTTTTGGATCAACTTAAAGCACAGCAACACAACCTAAACCTTGAGCAACAGATTTTAATTCAAGAACATCAGCATTTCCCAATTCATCATGAACGATTAGAGTCACTTAAACAGCAACTTGCGACTTTAGATCAAGATATTCAGGCAACAGAGGAAAAATGGCAGCAAGAATTAAAACTTGTACAAGAAATTAATCAACTAAATACTCAATCTGAGGATGAATCAGCACATTCTAAAATTGAGGCTTTAAGGACAGAATTAGAGCAACTGCAAGGCCAAGCACCATTGGTATTTGAACGTGTAAATGCACGTATCATTAATGAAATTATTTCTGACTGGACTGGTATACCTGTTGGAAATATGGTCAATGATGAAATTAAGCAGATTTTAACCCTTGAAGATAAATTAGCAGAACGAGTTATGGGGCAAGACTATGCCCTGTCACAACTCGTACAGGGAATCAAAACTTCTAAAGCAAAATTAGAAGATCCAAATAAACCACAAGGTGTTTTTTTGCTGGTTGGTCCAAGTGGTGTAGGTAAGACAGAAACTGCGCTCGCGCTTGCAAATGAACTGTATGGTGGTGAACAACATTTGATTACGATCAATATGTCTGAATATCAAGAAGCACATACTGTTTCATCTTTAAAAGGTGCGCCTCCAGGTTATGTCGGTTATGGACAAGGTGGTGTCTTAACTGAAGCTGTGCGCCGAAACCCATATAGCGTGGTTCTATTAGATGAAATAGAAAAAGCACATAGTGATGTTCAAGAACTTTTTTATCAGGTCTTTGATAAAGGTATGCTTGAAGATGGTGAAGGTCGTATTATTGATTTCAAAAATACCACGATCTTGTTGACCTCAAATACTGGTTCAAGCGCGATTATGCAAGCCTGTTTAAACCAGCCTGTTGAAGATTGGCCAAATGCCGAGGATCTGATTGAGCATCTAAAACCAAGTTTATATAAGCAATTTAAACCTGCTTTTATTGGACGTATGCGAGTTGTTCCATACTTTCCATTACATGATGACCTACTTGTTCGAATCATTAAACATAAACTTGGCAAAATTATTCAACGTATTGAAAACCAATATGCAACGGCTGTTGAATATTCTGATGACCTCATCGAATTACTTTTAAGTCGTTGTACTGAAGTTGATAGTGGCGCACGTAATGTCGATAACATTTTGAATTCAAGTGTATTACCTTCTCTCGCGACTGAGATTTTAGTGGCATTAGCTGAACATAAACTCCCTAAACGTATCGTAATTGATGTTAAAGATGATGATATTAGCTATCAATTAGATCCAGCAGAGAAAGTCACTAAAAAGCGCACTAGTAAGAAAACTAAAGCTGATGTTTAGTAATTTAAAGATTGAGTCAACATTGTTATGTACATGGATATATCATCTCTCCTCACCCCAATTTACGAACAAGCGCCGTGTGGTGAGGATTTTTCTTTTTCCAATGAGTTTCATGCAATTAAAAAAGCAAAAACTCAAGATGACCTACTGTTAGATCAAGGTGATTGGGTCACTGAACCCAAACAAGCAGATTGGGATTTTGTCGCATCTACTTCAGTCGATTTACTTCAATCCAAAAGTAAAGATATTCGTTTACTTACTTGGCTCTCTGAAGCTTGGTCCAATCTTTATGGTTTTGAAGGGATCTCGAAAAGTCTTGAATTAAGTCATCAACTCCTTGAGCAATATTGGTTAAGCATACATCCAGAAGTAGAAGATGATGACTTAGATCAACGCATAGGTTTATTACAAGGCTTAATTAATCAACTTCCTTTATTAATTAAGAAAGTCCCGTTAATCAATCAAGCTCCTTTCTATCATCTTTTAGATTATGACAACTTTCTCTATCATGAAAATATTCGTCGCAAACAGAGCGATGAATATGAGAGTTCACAAAATTCAACAGAGTTAGAATTATTTGAACAAGCTGTATCGAATACCGATAAAAATTTTGTTATCAAAAACTACCAATATTTTAATGAAATACTCCAGCAATGGTCTGTTTTAAAACAAGTATTGGATGACTTATTAGGCTTAGACTCACCAAGTTTTGCTTCAATAGATTCAAATTTAGATAACATTCATATCAGTCTGAAAAAAATTTATAAAACAGAGAACTTTGTGCAAACCTCTCAGCAACACACAACTGTGACTGAAACAATAATAGCACCGACAACAACCGAAATATTGACGCAACAAAGCATTCCTCAAAACCAAATGTCTTTTCAGCCTCAAGTTCAATCCCACATTGAGAATCGTGAACAAGCAATGCGAGTGTTACAGGACATTGCAACTTACTTTGAGAAAAATGAACCTCATAGCCCTGTTAGCTATATGCTGCAAAAAACAATCAAATGGAGTCAAATGCCACTTCATGAATGGTTAACACATGTAATTAAGGACGAACATCCACTGCAAATGTTGCAAGACACATTAGGTGTTCAACCAAAGAATGAATATGAATAAAGATTGGTAAGTAAAGATGTTTAAAGCAGAAAAAGTATTGTGGGGTGAAGGATTATTTTTACGCCCTCAACATTTCCAGATCCAAGATACCTATCATGAGCAGCGTTTGAATCATACTGTTCGAGCAATGATTCCTCATGCTTATGGCGTACAGAAACTAAAATTTGATTCAATACAACTTTCTACACACGTACTTGCTTTAGAAGATGTCGAAATTATTTGGCAGGACGGTGAAATCTACCACGCCCCTGCCCAAGATCTGTTACCTGAACCACTTTTACTAGACGATTTAAATCTTCTGGGTGAAATGATCGTTTATTTGGCTTTGCCAATGTTACAAGCAAACAAAAAGAATATTGCAGATGACACTCGAACCGTATCAAGCCGTTATCATAATTATTTAACGGAAACCCATGATTTATTTACAGACGCAAGTCCTGCAGAACTCAATTTATTACGCCGTAGAGCTGAATTCAAATTACTCGAACCACATATTCAACCCAGCCAAAATTTGGATGGTTTCTTATATTTAGCGATTGGCAAATTAAAACGTCAAAGTTCTGGCAGCTTTGAACTTGATCAAAAATTTATTCCACCCATTTTACATATTGCAGCTTCAGAGTCTCTAACTGGAAATCTAAAACGTACGCTGAATGTCATTAAGGCAAAAATTAAAACGATCCAAAGTAATAATCGTGAGAATGAACAAAAGCTGATTGAGTTCCGTTCTGGTGATATTGTCTCTTTCTGGTTAATTAATGCCTTAAATACCGCTTATGCAGGTTTAAATCATCTTCAACAATATCCATTGGTGCATCCTGAACGTTTATTCGCTGAATTGCTGAGACTTGCAGGTTCACTGCTGACATTTTCCACTGCTTATGATGTTGATCATTTACCACATTACCAACATCAACAGCTGCAAGACAGCTTTCAAAAACTGGATATTATTTTAAGAGACTTGTTAGACACTATTATTTCAAGTCGTTATTTCAATATTGCATTAAAAGAAACTCGACCATCTTATTGGGTCGGTAGTCTTGAGTCAGACAAAATTACCCGAGATACACGGTTATATATTGCTGTTTCAAGCAGCATGATGCAAACCCATGAACTTATTCAAATCGTTCCTTTACGCTTTAAAGTTGGCAGTACCATTGACGTGGAGCAAAGGGTTATTGCTGCACTTCCAGCTGTACCAATTCATCACTTAATGCAAGTTCCTACCGCAATTCCTGTGCGTTCTGGAGTGAGCTATTTTGAAATTGAGCCACATCATGAACTGTATCAACGAATGCTTGAATCAGAAACGATTTGTGTCTATGTCCCTGCGGGCTTTCAAGACATTAGCATTGAACTGATTGCTGTAATGAATACCTAAGAGAATAGCAATGACGCAACATCCTACAGGCATCCCGTCTTTATTTGATGATGGTAAAATTGGTTCAGGACTTCCAAGTTCTGATCACACGCAAAATAAAATTCAAGCAACGAATTTAATTGATTTATTGCATGATGGCTTTTACCTCGTCTTCTTGCTCCGAAACAAATATATTCCTTCAAATCCAAATGATTTTCGTGAAAAGATTTTGGATTTACTCAATCGCTTCGAACAACAAGCAAAACGATTACAATTCCCTGCTGATGATATTCACGATGCAAAATATGCCTTTTGTGCTTTAATCGATGAAACTATCGCGACACAACAAGATGCCGCTTACTTTAATCTGCAAAACACATGGTTAATTAGCCCATTGCAGCTTAGTTTGTTTGGCTCACAACTGGCAGGCTATCGTTTTTTTGAAATTCTCGAACAACTCCGTAGTCGAGGAAAAGAACGTTTAGCATCGCTAGAAGTTTTTCACTACTGTTTACTTCTTGGTTTTCAAGGTAAGTATCGTTTGGAATCAGTGGAAAGTCTAAACCATCTAGTTGCTCGTGTCGGTGATGAAATTGATTATTTAAAAGGGAAAAAAGCCGCTTTCTCACCTTTTGCTGCGATCCCTGATCAAATTAAAAATATTATCCATCATGAGTTACCATTTTTGTGGATTTTGATCTTCTTATTAATATTCAGTGTACTGACATTTTTAGGACTGAGATTTATGTTGTCAAAACAAAATCAAAGTGCTTTATCGCCTTATCAGAATGTTATTTCAGCACCAGCTGAAGAAGCACATATCACCATCCATTTACCTTAGTTGATAGCGCATGATTCAGGAAAAACCAACTTCTTTACGCTTATTACAAACCAATAAGAAAAAAAGTCTATCTCCTATCGTTTATGTTTTGATTGGATTTATTTCAGGTGTAGCTTGTACTTTATTGATTGGCTTTGTTTTCTTTATGACGCAACAGAAAAACAAAACAGAAGTAGATAATGTCCAAACGGAGCAAGAACATTCTGCATTACCAGTTGAAACGCAAAAAGAATTATCAAAAGAAATTGTTGTAACCCCAACTCATGATGATGCTATAGGAGCAGAAGAGGACAATAATCTCGTACAACCTGGCAGTAATGACTTAAATAAGTTCTTCCAGCATGCACCAGCAGTACCTACCGCCCCAACAGAACAAAGGAGCTCTCCATTTGCAAATGAACCAAATAAAAAAGTAGCACATCCACCTTTAGTTGTTAAATCAACTACGACAGCAAACAGAACAACCTTACCGCAAAATAACAATATTTCGAAACCTGTCCAAACAAACGAACCTAAATCACAAGTTACCGAACCAGAAGTTGAAGCACCTCAAGCAACAGTTCAAATTAAAGTGACGCAAAAACCTTTTACAGTGAACGAACTCCATTAAACAATGATTTGGTTTATTGCAATCTGCTTCATAAGTGTCGTCATTACACTAATACTATTAATGTCACACGAATTGCGTTTTAAAGTTAAGCAAAGTTTGCTGTCTTTAATTCCTGATAGTAAGAAGCGATTAGCAAATGCAATGCAGTTTGCTGAAAATATGCATCAAGCGGCATCTCCTTCACGAATCCAGTCGGATTGGCATTTACAACAATGGTGGATCTTAATTGCAGGTTTCTTTTTATTTTCTAGTATTCTGATCTTTGCATTTACACGGCCGATTGATTCTACTCGAATCGAAGCAGAATATTTGAAGGAAACTGATCCGCAAATATATGCGTTACTCGATGGAGAAATACTCAGTCCTCCACCAGAAGTAGATGAAACACTAGTTCAAGATGCAATTGTTGAAGCAACTCGATTAGAGCAAGCATATCAGGCTCAACATAATATGAGCATTGATGCATCTCAAATCGAGATTCCAATAACACACTCACATGGCAGTTTAGACTCGCCTCTTGTTGATCGTAAATGGGATAAAATTAATCCTCGTTATAAACAACGTCTACTTATGGTCTTTAAAATCATGAAGGAACAACATGGGTATGACCTTGTGTTACTGGAAGGTTATCGCAGCCCAAGTCGACAAAACATGCTAGCAGGCAATCCAAATACAACACGTGCTAAAGGTTATCAAAGCTATCACCAGTTTGGGCTTGCTGCCGATGTCGCATTTAGACGCAATGGAAAAATTGTGATTACGGAACGAGATCCTTGGGCAATGCGCGGCTATCAACTTTATGGGGAAGTTGCAGAATCTGTAGGATTGACTTGGGGTGGCCGTTGGAAGTCAATCAAAGACTATGGTCACACTGAATATAGAATGCCTGGTTTAAGAAAAACCAAAGAAATGGCAGAGCAACTTATTGCCGAAGGCCAGTTAACAGCAAGTCAATCTTAGCTTGTGTTTTAAATAAAAAATTAAGGCTTGTAGTTCATCAAGTATTTAAAAATATATCTATCTAAACTTATGTAAATAGATATATTGCACAAATAGTTAGCTATCAATCTTATCAAACTGACGATCAACCAGACTCAATCGACCACGTACAACATCTGACAACATACGCCAATCTGAAATAAAGCTGTAAAGCGGTTGCTTGAAACTTGCTGGCTTATTATGTTCAAAGAAGAAATGCCCCACCCATGCACAAGCGTAACCAGATAATAAACCATAAGCCAAATATTTTGCCTTGCGTTGGCGGATTGCTTTACTCCAGAAATACAAACCGATCGAACTGCCTACAACATGCAAACGGCGGCTCGTAATATTTCGATGCTCAGTTAAATAAAATCGGTAAAACTCATTGTAGTTTTTAATAGGCAAAGAGAATTCCACTGGCTGAGGTAAATTTGCTGGCGCATTCATTTTATGATCATCCTAATCTTATAAGGCTTAGCACACGTTAATGCATTTTTTGTTCAAAATAAAGTCATTGCATACCATCCTTTTCCAACTTAAAACAACTTTACAATAATTGTTAAGATCAACAGGTTATACTCATTTTATATTTATCAGTCTCATTGATCAGGAGTCGTTACATCATGGAAATAGAGTTAAAATTTCAACTTCCTGAATCTAAGAAAAAAAATGTCTTACAAACTTTAAATAAGCAAAAAGCACAGAAAATTCGTTTACAAGCTAAGTATTACGATACGGCAGACCGCCTACTTGCGAAAAATTACGTTGCGATTCGTCTACGTCAAGAAGGTGAACATTGGGTACAGACATTTAAAGCGGCGAGCAAAAATCATTTACAGCGTATCGAAGAAGATATTTTCTTGGGTAAATGCGCAGAAGAACCTGAACTCGATCTATCTCTTTATAAACATAACCAAACTGTTCAAAGTGTCCTACGTGATATTTTGGGTAATAATGCTCCAGAATTAATCTTGCAGTTTCAAACTGATGTACAAAGAAGCTTTCATGTATTTGAATTTGAAAACTCAAAAATAGAAGTCTGCTTAGATGACGGAGAAATCCGTACACCTACCGATCAAGCAAAAATCTGTGAGGTAGAATTTGAACTGAAACAAGGTTCTGCTCAAGATTTAATTCTTTTCTCTAAAACTTGGGTAGAAAAATATCAGTTATGGCTCGATGTCCGAAGTAAAGCGGAACGCGGTAATTTATTGGCTATTGGCAAAAGGGTTTCTCCAGCCACCAAAGCGAAATCGTTAAATTTAGAATCAAATGCCAGTGCCGAACAAGCAATAAAACAGATTATTGAAAATACCTTGAACCATATTCTGCCTAATGCAGCTGCAATTGCAGATGGTGTTGCCGAAGCGACTCATGTCCATCAAGCGCGTGTTGGATTACGCCGCTTGCGTTCTGCTTTGAAACATTTTTCCAATTGGTCAACACAAATTGATCCAACATGGGAAAGCCAATTGGCAGAAATTTTCCAAGCTCTAGGGCAATCTCGTGATCTTGATGCAATCAAAGACGCTGTCATTCCTTTGGTTCAACAGGTATCGCATTTTGAATTTCCGCTGATCGCCAATCAAACAAAGGACATTGCTCAACAGTTTAGCCATCCCAAAACAACGCAGTTATTTTTATCATTATTGAACTTTGTGTATAGTGAAAATGAACATAAAGCCAAACTATCTAAACAGGCAGCAAAAAGCTTATCGAAATTGTACGCCAAAATTCTAAAAGACTCAGCTCAGTTTCTGGACCTTCCTGTTGAGCAACAACATCGCACTCGTAAACGTGTTAAACAATTGCGTTACTGCATCGACTTTATTGCAGGTCTTTATCCTGAGAAAAAAGTCCAACCATTTTTAGACAAACTACAGCCTATTCAGGAATACTTAGGTTTTTATAATGATCTCTATGTTGCTGAAAATATCTTTGAGCAACAGGCAGTAAAGCAACCAGAATTTCTATTTGCATTAGGTTGGATCAAAGCGCAACAACCTCACGTACTCAAAAAAGCCAATAAAAAGCTGCAATGTTTATCAGCTAAAGATATTTTTTGGGGATAAGAGTATTATTAGCTACTAAAGAATTATAGTGCTGGCGGCATAAATGCCGCCCGTTTGGCTGTGATACAAAGATGTATCATCAGCCAAACACAGGATTTTTATTACTTTTCATCCGTGAAAAGTAAAGTATAACAGATACCAGCGGAATCAAATTACTCATAATTTTCTAAGTAATACCAACTTTAACGAAAAATGGAAATTAATTCTTGAGCAGACAAATAATATCTTCATGTTGAGATTAAATCATTTACCGATATTTCCCAAAAATTCTCCAAGTCCCATTATCTGCAATCGGATCACTATAACTATCATTACGCTGCTTACGTAGCTTATCCCGTGCATCTACTAATTTAAAATGTGGCTCAACACTCAGAATCACGCCATTCATATAAAAACGTGTTCGTGTATATTCACTTTGTCCATGCTGAAACACATAAGTTCGTAAATCAATAAATTCACGATGAGCAACCAAAGCTGCCGTGTCATCACTTCCCAACCATTCCTGCATCGCAAAAATTTGATCTGTATCAAATTGCCCACACTTCTCCACCAAAGCAGCCACACCACGAAAGGTCTTTGATTCTTTAGCTCGCGTTTTATTAATACGTATTCGATCTACATGAAAGAAAAACAAGGGCAAATTTAAATGGCTTGGTAGATGAATCGCATCCACAGCCTCATCCTCCATAAACGGCTGACACAACTGCTGTGCTCTTTCGATTAAAGGCTGCCATTGACGATAATATTCTTCAACTTCTTCTTTCAATCCATAATAAATTGGCAAACCCTCGACATGCTGCAAGTATTGTGGTGGATAAATATGTTGACGAAGTAAGGCAATATCTGTTTTTAGACTTTGAATGGCGATCGCATCTTGCATCATCTTGATCCGAATTGCTTAGGCTATTTTAGATTAAGGCAAAGGTTTAGTTTCGACAAGGCTTTGTCTATAATAATGTGTCTTATTTGTTGTTTGGAATTACCATGTCTCAAAAAATTAATGCCACTGATGTAACGGAAGAAGAAGCTTTAAATGCGGTGTTTTTTGAGCGTGCGGATGAGTTTATCAAACAAGCTAATGATTTCTGTCGCCCACCGAAAGGTCAACAAGCAAAGCCAGAAGAATTACGTGGTCAAGTTAGCGCGGCTATGTTATTTGCCACTGCCCGTTTTAATACGTGGGTTGCTGCCAATAACTTTAAAGATGGCGAAGAAATGCGTGAAGCGAAAGAACAAGTGATGTCTTATTTACTCCAACAATTCCAAATGATGTTAGAAGATAATTTTGATGAATATTGCGAACAATTTGAAAACTATCTTCGCTTCCGTAAAAACGAAGACTTTCACGCGCATAAACATGATCACTAATTCGAATATTCGGGAAGGACTATTTCATTCCTCAATAAGAAAAAGGCATTGAATATTTCAATGCCTTTTCATTTAAAATGCAGTATTAATCAAATAACATGTGTATGCAACAAAACTAAATAGCCAGATACTACCTTTAACGCGTCCAATCCGCCCTTGCCCTTTAAAGCTCAACGTGAAAAGTAACAAGCTCAATGTCAGTGTGCCCATGACAACCATATCGCGCTGTAAGACTTCTGGTGGCACTATCGTTGGATGAATTACGCCAGCAAGCCCAACCACAGCAAGTGTATTAAACATATTTGAGCCGATCACATTGCCAATCGCAATATCAAGCTCTCCTTTTCGGGCCGCTGCAATAGAAGATGCCAACTCAGGTAAGGATGTACCAACAGCAACAACGGTTAAGCCAATAATCAGCTCGCTCACACCAAAAGCTTGAGCGATTTCCACGGCTCCCCAAACCAATAGTCGCGAACTAATCACTAAGACAATCAGACCAAAAATCAACTGAAATATTGATGTTTTTAAAGGAACTTCTTTCTCTTGTAATTGGTGATCAAACTCATGACTTAATACATCACTTTGGTTTCTCATTCCTTGCCAAATCGTCCAGCCCATATATAGAACAAGCATCAACAGCATAATAATGGCATCATTTCGACTAAGCACACCATCAAAGATCTGGAAAATACAAATACCTGTCACAAGCAATAACAGAGGAAGTTCTTTACGCACGACAGCGGAATGCACCATGATCGGTTGAATTAGAACAGTAACACCAAGTATTAATGCAATATTTGCGATATTGGAGCCATAAGCATTGCCTAATGCCAGTCCTGGATTGCCATCTATCGCAGCCATCACAGAAACAACAATTTCAGGTGCAGACGTCCCGAAGCCAACAATCACCATACCAACCAATAATGGTGGCATACCAAAATGACTTGCGGTTGCTGAAGCACCATCAATAAACTTGTCTGCGCTCCAGACTAATAATACCAATCCGAGAATGACCGCGATCACAGCCCAAAGCATGATTTTTTTCCTCTATTTATAATGATCAACATCATAACAATTGATTGTACGCATAATAAAATGCAAGCAGAAAGAAACGATCTATCTACTTGCATCTAAGTAAGGTTGCTAGCTAAAGCTAACCCACTATATTCAATAAATTATTGAGAGTTCTGAGCCTGTCCATATTGATCAGCCATCACCTCAACAAAATGATCTAACTTGATGTATTTTTTAATCACTGCATCTACATCTGCTTTGGTTAATTTAGCAAGTGCTTGATCTCGAGTAGCACGATCAAGTAGCGTTTTATTACGCTCTAATTGACCAGTGAGCATCCCATGAATATTTCGTTCATCTTCCAAAGAAGTCACACGTTTTTTCATAATGTCTGCTTTTGCAGCTTCAACTTCTTGTTCAGTCACACCTTTACTCAAAAGCTCATTCAACACTTTATGTACAGATTGAGAAACTTGATCAGAACGACCAGAAGTATAGTTTGCCGTAATACTTAGCGTACCATCATTCACATCTGGATCTAAGTCTAAGCCACTACCAAAACCGTAAACTAATGCATTTTTCTCACGTAGCTCTTGCGCTAAACGAGAAGACAATTGCGAATTACCTAGAATATGGCTGAGTACGATCAATGCTGGTGCATCTTGATGATATGAACCTACAGGAAGTGCCAAAATACTTTGATAACTACCAAATTCACGCTGTTCAGAAAGCGCATGAACTTTCTGTGCTTTATAAACGGTATATTGCCCAGTTACCTTTTCATAAGGTTGTTTTGATTTCCAAGAACCAAAAGCTTTCTGCAACGTTTTTTGCATTTTCTTCGCATCAAAATCACCTGTCACAGCAATCTGAGCATGATCAGTAACAAAGAACTGATCATAGAATTGTTTTACTTGAGCTTGAGTCGAATTACTGATTTCTTTTTTCGCAAGTTCAGGTTCAAAGTGATAACGTAAATCACCCGGCTGATAAATCTCTAGAATTTTAGAGAGTGTCATTGAAGCCACTACCGCAGGTTCAGTATATGGTCGATCTAAAACAGACAAGCTTTGATTTTTTGCTAAATCAAATTCAGTTTGCGAGAATTTTGGTTGTTTAATGACATCAATAATGAAGTTTAAGAAATCCTCAAACTTATCTTTCTTCGCTTGAACAACGATCGTAAAACCATTGCCATTTGAACTGACTGACGCACCACCACTTGCAGCAATGGCTTTATCAGTAATTTCTTGCAAGGTATGTTTCTCTGAACCGCGCAGCATTAAATAACTGGTTAAATCTAAAGTAACACCTTTGCCAAACAATGATTTTTCGTTACCGAAGTCTAAGCTAATCGTCGCATAGGTTTTATCATCACGAGTCGATGTTGGGAACAAAGCGTAGCGAATCCCATTCTTTAATTCACCGCGTTTGATCTTCTGCTCATTCTTTTGCAATTCTTGTGCAGACTGGGCAACAAACTGAGCAACTTCTTGTTTATACACGCTTGGATCTTTCATTGGTTCAGGCTTTTCAGCAGTTTGATCCAAAGTTTTTGGTTTATCCTGTGTTTTCAAAGTCATCGCTTTCTTTTGATCTTCAGGCGTAGGTAATATGTCGCCTGAAATACGATGTGATGACACTAAAAACTGTTTCAATGTCTTATTCGCATCATCAAGTTTTAAATCTTGAACTGCTTGTAAATCTTTAAAATATTGATCCCATTGACCATGAGATGAAACAGCATAATCACTTAAACGAGAACCTAAAGCCACCGCATCATTCATAATTGTATCAGCAGAGTTTTGGGTGATATTTTTAATGCGTTGCAATTCAGCTTCAGTAAATGGCTGGCTATTTTCAACACCGACTTTTAAAGATTCATCGACTTTTTTAGCATCATGATTTGGTGCGTAAATTGCCCCCATAAACACAACATTAAAATCTTGATCTAACCATGTTGTCGATTGCACAGCGGTGCTTATACCCGTTTCAACCATACTCTTATACAACACTCCACTTGGTTGCATTGTATATAGTGCAGGTGCGAGTGCTAAAGTTGGTTGTAATGCTGTATTTTTTCCATTCATGTAAATATGGAATTTGGCTAAGTCACTGCCCTTTTGAACGGTAAACTGACGTTGTTCAATTTTACTTGAATCTAAGACTGGCACTTGGACTGGTGCAGGTACAGGACGAGCAGCAATCGGACTGAAATATTGGTCGATTTTGCTTAAAACTTCAGCCTTATCAAATTTTCCTGAAATCACCATCACTGCATTATTTGGTGCATACCATGTTCTATAAAACTGATTCAGCTCATTCATTTTTATAGATTTTAACTCTGGTAAATCACCAATCGGCAAACGACCTAAATATTGATTGCCATAAGCGGCTTTCCACATCTGATCTAATAAAACAGCAAAAGGTTGATCCATACGGATTTCACGTTCACGTTTTACGATTTCAATTTCAGAAGGAACGAACTTTTCTTGCAACACCAATTTATCCATACGCTCAGACTCAAGGTATAGAATTTCATTCAATGCATTTTTTTCAGGGCGAACAATATTTAAGTACTTAGTCGAATAATAATCCGTACTGGCATTGGTCATTAATGTGTATTGATCTAAACGGCGCTGGAACTCTTCACCTTTAACATTTTGTGTGCCTTTAAATGCCAAATGTTCAAGTAAATGAGCCAGACCACCTTTACCTTTTGGATCATTTAACGAACCTGTTAAATAAACGGTATTTACATAAACTTTATTTTCTTTATCGTTTGGAGCAAGAATAACTCTAAAACCATTATCTAATTTATATTCCTCAATATTCTTTTCACTTTTTACGAGCACCGTCTGAGACCAAGACGCTGCACTCAACCCGATTAAACAAAGAGAGAGAGTAAGCTGCTTAAACCGCATTAACATAGATTATCCAATTATTTTTGGTGATTTAAATAAAAATGACAGACTATAGTAGAGAATGATTCGCATCTTTAATAGTTATGTTTTGAAAAAAGCTGCTTATTTAAACAGCTTTTTTCTTTGTTTTTATATTGATTTAGTTAAAAACTTAAAGCGTAAGTTCCGCTTGCATATACAGATGTGCATAACCTGAGATTTCAATACGATCTTCAGATGCGATAACACATTCTAAAATCCCACCACGTTTAGAAGCTTGTAAAGCAATTAATCTTGTCTGATCTAATTTTTCAGCCCAAAGAGGTACAATCGCAGTGTGGATTGAACCCGTTACAGGGTCTTCATCAATCCCAATTGCTGGCGCAAAATAACGGGATACACAATCAAACTGCCCTTCTCCTCGTGCTGTAATTGCAACATCTGGCTGAGATGCCGTAATCGCTGTACGGACTTGTCCCAATAATTTGAGTTTTTCCAAGTCAGGTCGCTCGTCCAATACATCTTGCACTGTTTCATACTCAACAATATAAGCTTGAGCATTTCGATAAACTGCTTTAAACGGCTTGGTTAATCCATCACGTAACGCTTGTGGATACTCAGAAACTAATTCAGCTTTACGAATCGGAAAGTTCATTTTTATTTTGCCATCTGCATCTTGGCTAACAATAAAAATCCCCAATTCACGTACATGGAATTGAATTGTTTTCGCCGTGGTAAAATCCTTAAAAAGAACAAAAGCACTGGCTAAAGTGGCATGACCGCAGAATGCAACTTCATCCGTTGGAGAGAACCAACGAATCTCATAGTTGCTCTCATCAAGCGTTTTCACAAAAGCCGTTTCTGATAGATTGTTTTCCATGGCAATATTTTGCATCAGCTGTTCATCTAACCATTCATCCATCACAAAAACTGCCGCTGGATTTCCTTTGAATAATTCTTTTGTAAAAGCATCAACTTGATACATTTTCATGTCACAGCACCTTCTCTAATTTTCAGTTATTTTGAACGTTTGGTAGATAAATCATAGATACAGTTTTTTCTAAATTTTCGATACACCTACTTTTTTAAATACTTGGTCTCTCGAATGTTCAAAAAATCTTCTAAATTCAGGCATCGCTTGCTATCAGATCAACTCAAAAGTCCAATGATTTAGCATAAATAAAAATAAGCAATACAGTTATTCACACATAAAAATAGGCAGCTCTTTATGGTGTTATGCAGATTAAATCTGTGAGAAATAAAGTGCCTATTCCAGTAAATGCTATCGTATTTGATGACTTTGAGACGCTCGATATTATGGGGCCTGTTGAACTCTTTGGCTTACTGCAAACCCATTATCAAGTGCAATTCTATAGTCTACATGGCGGATTAATTTCCAATAAACATGGGGTCACAGTTCAAACTCAAGCTTTTCAGGCAATGGAAATCAATAGCCAAAGTATTTTAGTTGTACCAGGGGGTATCGTCACTTTTGAACTGCTTAAAAATCAAGCATTCCTAGATGAGCTAAAAACTTTAGCTTCACAAAGTGGCTCTGTGCTGAGTATTTGTACGGGTAGCTCACTGCTTGCTGCGACAGGTATTCTTGATGGAATCAAAGCCACTTCGAATAAAATGGCCTTTGAACTCGTCAAAAAGTTAAATGACAAAGTGTTATGGCAAGCACAAGCACGTTGGGTAGTTGATGGAAAATTTTATACATCTTCAGGTGTGAGTGCGGGAATGGATATGACCCTTGCATTTATCCACGAGACTCAAGGTGAAAAAGTTGCGCAGTTATGTGCAGAAGAAGCTGAATATATTTGGAATAATGATCCAAATGTAGATACTTTTTCTAAACTAACAACCACTGAAATAGTAGGCTAAAAATTACGACAGGAATTCTTAACTGAAAATAAAAACAGAGCGGATCATAGCGCTCTGTTTTCTCGACTGAATAGAAATCAATCTTCCATATGTTCAATGATCGCTCGACCAAACTCTGAACAACGTAACAAAGTTGCATTTGGCATTAGACGCTCAAAGTCATAAGTCACAGTACGAGCGGAGATTGCACCAGAGACCCCTGTGATAATCAAATCAGCAGCTTCTACCCAGCCCATATCACGTAACATCATTTCAGCTGACAAAATAATCGACCCCGGATTGACTTTATCCTGTCCTGCATATTTCGGAGCTGTACCGTGAGTTGCTTCGTAAACCGCAATTGCACCACCAATATTTGCACCCGGCGCAATGCCAATTCCCCCAACCTCAGCAGCAAGTGCATCGGAAATATAATCACCATTAAGGTTTAATGTCGCAATCACAGAATAGTCAGCAGGTCGCATCAAAATTTGTTGCAAGAAAGCATCTGCAATCACATCTTTGATAATGATGTCTTTGCCTGTTTTTGGATTTCTAATTTTTACCCAAGGACCACTATCTAATAACTCACCACCAAAACGCTCAAGAGCCAATTCATAGCCCCATTCTTTGAATGCGCCTTCGGTGTATTTCATGATATTGCCCTTGTGAACAAGCGTCACAGAAGGTTTGTCATTATCAATTGCGAACTGAATAGCTTTGCGTACCAAACGCTGAGTACCTTCTTTGGAAACAGGTTTGATTCCAATACCACAACCCTCTGGGAAGCGGATTTTGGTTACACCCATTTCCTCTTGTAGGAATTTAATGACTTTTTTGGCTTCTGGAGAGTCGGCCTTCCATTCAATCCCAGCATAGATATCTTCTGAGTTCTCACGGAAAATTACCATGTCTGTTAGTTCAGGATGCTGTACTGGTGATGGTACACCTTCAAACCAGCGCACAGGACGAACACATACATACAAATCTAATTCTTGGCGTAAAGCGACATTCAATGAACGAATACCACCACCAACAGGTGTGGTTAATGGGCCTTTAATTGATATAATAAACTCACGTAGAGCTTCAAATGTTTCTTCTGGCATGTATGTGCCATAAATTTTATCGGCTTTTTCACCGCAGTAAACTTCCATCCATTCGATTGAACGTTTACCACCGTAAGCTTTTAAAACTGCAGCATCTACTACTGCTTTCATTGCTGGTGTAATATCCACACCAATACCATCACCTTCAATGAAAGGAATGATTGGATGATTTGGAACATTCAGTGACAGGTCTGCATTCACTGTGATTTTGTCACCATCTGCAGGAACCACGATCTTCTGATAACCCATTTTGCAGGTTCTCCCTCATGTATTTAGCGAATTTATACATGCCTTCTATGGCATACTTTCGTTTTTTATTACATGAAACAGTTTAGTTCAAAACAAAGGTTGTTTGCGATTTATACGGGAAATAACAACATTTTCCCTATAAATAAAAACCGTTACTTTTGTGATGCCGCCTAAAACCCAAGTAGTATATTTATATGAAAATAGTCGTATTTAACAAACCTTTCGACGTATTGTCGCAGTTCCGTGAGGATGAGGCTCATCTCACGCTTGCTCATTTTATTCACGACCCAGATTTACGTCTCGCAGGTCGATTAGATCTTGACTCAGAAGGTCTGATGTTTCTTACTGATCACGGCGGTTTAAATCAATACATTACCAACCCAGTGAATAAGAAATTTAAAACTTATCTCGCTCAAGTTGATGGTGATGTAACTGAAGAAGCACTTGAGCAACTTCGTAAAGGGGTTGAACTTGCTGATGGTATGACTTTACCTGCAAAAGCGATCAAGGTTGATGCACCTGAATGGTTATGGGAGCGTGATCCACCTGTTCGTTACCGTGCAAATATTCCGACGAGTTGGATTGAACTACAAATCTGTGAAGGTCGTAATCGTCAAGTTCGTCGTATGACAGCTGCTGTTGGTTTTCCGACTTTGCGTTTGATTCGTACTAAGATTGGTTCTATTGATTTAGTTCGTATGGGTTTACAACCGGGCGAGCAAACCGAAATCGAACCTTTGCTATATCCTGATTTTAAAGATGTGCCTGAAGATAAGCCTTATCGTTCTCGTTCTTACGTGAAAAAACCAGGTGGTACTGGCGGTAAGCCAATGCATCAGAAAAAGAAAGATGGCGATGCAAAAGGTGGGGAAAAGAAAAAGTCAGGTACAAAGCGTATTTGGCAAATGGATGAAAGCGAGAAACCACGTCGTAAGACCAATGGTACGACGCGTCCAAATACCAAAGCACCACGCGGTCGCACCCGTAATGGTCGTTAAGCTTCTGGCATTTGTTTTAGCTTAAAACCTAAACAAATTAAAAGTTACACTAAACAATTTAATCATTAACACATTATCCAAAAATTTACCTGTCTGAGCTAAGCTAAAAATAGCCTCAACTCAAACAGGTAAATTATTTTTTTAAGATGTATGCTCTGAGCTAATCTAGATAATTTTCAATCATCGAATATGGGCTGCTTTATTCAAAAAGCTTAAGCCAATTAGTAGACAAAAATTGCTTATCTTCTTCTTTAATAAATCCTGATGATTTAATTAAAATATTCTCAGCGGTTATAGCCAATTCAGGTATAGATGAATCAAAGTCAAAAATAAATTGATATTTTCCACTTCCTAAATCCACAACACTATATTTATTGATATAAAATTGCCCACTACCCAAGTCATTTATAATGCTAAATCTATCAATTGATGCATTTTCAAAAACAACTAATGCTTTCTCAAGAGAGTACGTTTCCAATTCGAAATTAAATTCGGAAAAAATATGAATATATAAAAGCACATTTAATTTACATAACTTTGAATCCCAGTCTAACAAAAACCCATACAGTCTAGAATCGTGTAATTTCTCAAGATGTTCATCAAACATTTTATTCACAGCACCTCTCTATCTCAACTGAGACATTTTATTTATATTAAAATTAATTAAATAAAAAATATTATCATGCAAGTCAGAATCTAAAAAATTACTCTTAATATTCCTATAAAACAAAAAACCGATGCTTACGCATCGGTCTCTTTACATTACCAACAAGCTTGTTAGTTCTGTATTAACACTTAAATTGTTTCAAGCGCAGCATTAAGCGTAGCACTTGGACGCATTACAGCATTTACTTTTGCAGTATCTACTGCATAATAACCACCGATGTCCGCAGCATTACCTTGCACTTGAGCAAGCTCAGCAACAATTTTCTGTTCATTTTCAGCCAATGCTTTTGCAAGAGGCGCAAATTTAGCTTTTAACTCAGCATCTTCGTCTTGAGCAGCCAAAGCTTCAGCCCAGTACATTGCTAAGTAGAAGTGGCTACCACGGTTATCCAACTCGCCTGTACGGCGCGATGGAGACTTGTCATTATCAAGAAGTTTACCAGTTGCTTGATCTAATGTTGTAGCAAGCAATTTAGCGCGGTTATTATCTTCTTTGATACCAAGCTCTTCTAAAGAAACAGCAAGCGCGAGGAACTCACCTAAAGAATCCCAACGCAAATGATTTTCTTCTACAAGCTGTTGTACATGTTTTGGCGCTGAACCACCCGCACCTGTTTCGTACATTCCACCACCAGCCATCAACGGCACGATAGACAACATTTTCGCTGAAGTACCCAGTTCCATGATTGGGAACAAATCAGTTAAGTAGTCACGTAAGATGTTACCAGTTACAGAAATCGTATCTAAACCACGAGCTACACGCTCAAGCGTATAACGCATTGCACGAACTTGTGACATGATTTGGATATCTAGACCATCTGTATCGTGATCTTTCAAGTACTCTTCAACTTTCTTGATCAACTCATTTTCGTGTGGACGGTATGGATCTAACCAGAAGATTGCAGGCATACCAGAGTTACGCGCACGCGTTACAGCAAGTTTCACCCAGTCACGGATTGGTGCGTCTTTCACCTGACACATACGCCAGATATCACCTTCCTCAACATTTTGAGACATCAAAACTTCGCCAGTTTCTAGGTCAGTGATGTTTGCTACACCTGCTTCAGAAATTTCAAAAGTCTTGTCGTGTGAACCGTATTCTTCTGCTTTTTGCGCCATCAAACCAACGTTTGGCACTGTCCCCATGGTACGTGGGTCAAAGTTACCATTCCATTTACAGAAGTTGATCATTTCTTGGTAAATACGTGCGAAAGTTGATTCAGGCATAACCGCTTTAGCATCGTACTGCTTACCATCAGCACCCCACATTTTACCACCCGCACGGATCATTGCAGGCATAGATGCATCGACAATGATGTCGTTTGGCGAATGGAAGTTAGTGATGCCTTTTGCTGAATCTACCATTGCTAATGCAGGACGGTGTTCTTGGCAAGCGTGTAAGTCTTCGATAATTTCTTCACGGAGTGATGTAGGTAGCGTCTCAATTTTTTCGTAGAGACCAGCCATACCGTTATTGACGTTAATACCTAATTCGTCAAATAACTTGCCGTGTTTTTCAAAAGCATCTTTGTAGTAAATTTTCACACAGTGACCGAATACGATCGGGTGTGAAACTTTCATCATGGTTGCTTTGACGTGTAATGAGAACAAGATACCAGCTTCACGACAATCTTCGAGTTCTTTCTCATAGAAATCGCAAAGTGCTTTTTTGCTCATAAACATTGAATCAATGATTTCACCGTCTTGAAGCGCAACTTTCGGCTTAAGCACAATGGTTTCACCATTTTTAGTGATGAGTTCCATTTTTACGTTACGTGCGCGATCAAGCGTCATTGATTTTTCACCGTGGTAGAAGTCACCTTCTTCCATGTGTGAAACGTGAGTTTGTGACCATTGCTTCCACTCGCTCATTGAGTGCGGGTGTTTTTTAGCATAATTCTTAACAGCAGTTGGCGCACGGCGATCAGAGTTACCTTCACGTAAAACAGGGTTTACTGCTGAACCAAGACATTTACCGTAACGAGCTTTGATTGCTTTCTCTTCTTCAGTTGTCGGGTTTTCTGGATAGTCAGGGATTGGAAAACCTTTTGATTGAAGCTCTTTGATACATGAAGTCAACTGAGCAACAGAAGCACTGATATTTGGAAGCTTAATGATGTTTGTATCTGGATCTTGCGTGAGACGACCTAGCTCCGCAAGGTTGTTAGTCACTTTCTGCTCGTCGCTTAAATAGTCCGAGAATTCTGCAAGTACACGTGCAGCTACAGAAATGTCACTCTTGACAATCTCGATGCCAGCTGGCTTAGTAAAGGTCTCAATGATCGGCAGTAGAGAATAGGTCGCCAGTAGTGGCGCCTCATCAGTCAGTGTGTAAATGATTTTTGACTTTCCACCAGCCATATATAGCCCCTTGTGTTAGGTTGAGTTTTTGAGGAGCGAGCTTTTGACCCAGTCCTTTAAAACCGGTTTGCTTAAATAAGGTCTGAGAGTATCAGCCCTGATCTTGTCGCAGTCAACGCAATATCCCGTGATAATGACATTTCGCTACGAAATAATAGTATAAAGCTTAAGCTTTACCACTAACGAACCGGTTAGATTAAATAAAACATGAGAGTATCAGCTTTGATTACTTCTCAGTCAATGCAATATATCGTGATAACGACATTTCGCTACGAAATACCACAATATGAATATTTTTTATCCAATTTATGGATTCATCTTTGAACTTATATTTGTACATAAATATATGTCCAATCTTTTACAAGAAATATCTATTCATAATAGATTGTTTAAATCGAAACGAATATTCGACTCTAGTTTCATATACATTTTGTAAACCTAAATTTTGAACAAATGATTAAAATCATTTTTTTATTTTTAGGATCAGAAACATGATTAAAGCGCTTGTTCCACTTTCAGCGATTTTTATTTCATCTTTTAGCTTTGCTCAAAACCCGCTAAGCGTACACGTCCTCAATTTAGAGAATGGTCTGCCCTCTGCTGGTGTAAAAGTGATTCTAGAAAAACAAGAAAAGAATCAATGGAAAGAACTAAGTGAAAGCACAACGAATCAACAAGGTCGAATCACTGCACTATATCCACAGGACACACCTTTTGAAAAAGGTATTTATAAAGTGACGTTTAAAACAGGTGAATGGTTTCAAAAGAATAAACAGAGTTCATTTTTCCCAGAAGTTCCAGTTATCTTTTCTGTTGATGGAAAACTTGAACACTATCATATCCCACTGCTCATTAGTCCTTATGGATATTCAACATATCGTGGAAATTAAATCCAATTAGAAAAAAGAGGGACTCTAAATCGAGCCCCTCTTTTCGATCAAGATCTTGATCCTAAAATTTAGATCAACTTTTCAACCAAGCGTCTAACTTCACTTGATCATCAATGTTAAATTCAACTGTTGGTAGTGAATTTTCTCCAGCTGAAATTTCAAACTGCAACAATTCATCACGACGGAAAGCAAACACAGTAAATGTGCCTTGTTGCTTTGCGTACTTCGCTAAAAGCTTTTCAGATGCCTTTAAACCATCAATGGCAATAATGACATCGTTAGCAGATAAGCCAGCCTGAGCAGCGGCACTCTCGCGACGCACTTGTTGAATCACAACACCTTCCGCCTTATCTGCCACTTTTAAACCAAATGGCAAAGCCTTGTCATTTTTAATGCTGTAACTTAAACCAAACTCAGGAAACAACTGATCGAGTGGTAATTCATCTGTAGTATTGATGAGGTGATTGATTTGTTCAATCCAATTATCCCCCGTCAACTCATTGCATAGCTCAACAATGGTACGATCATTTACTTGCATCCCATTTTGAGTATTTTCATATAAACGACGCATGAGAGAGTCAAGATTCGAACCACGCAAACGCAATCCTAAATCTAAACACAGTGCGACTAAGCTACCTTTGTTGTAATAACTCGTTCCCGCATTATTTGAGTTCTCATCTTGGCGATAGAATTTAATCCACGCATCAAAACTCGACTCAGAAACTGACTGAATAAAGCGACCAGGATTTTGCAAATAACGATCAATTTGTGCTTTGAGTAAATCTAAATATGACTTCTGAGAAATCACACCGCTACGCAATAAAATTAAATCATCATAGTAAGAGGTGAAACCTTCAAAAATCCAAAGTAAGCTGGTGTAGCCTTCTTTGTGCAAATCATAATTGGCAAAATTTTCAGGACGAATAAATTTAACTAACCATGAATGGAAATACTCATGACTACATAAGCCTAAGAAACGTTGATAATCCTTGGATGGTTCTTCAGCTTCGCCTGCTTTTGGAAGGTCATCGCGTGGCGTAATTAAACTCGTACTATTACAGTGTTCTAATCCACCATAACTATTACCAGTCGCCATAGTCATAAAGGTATAGTCTTTAAATGGCGCAGAACCAAACAGGTTAATTTCCGTTTCACAGATTTTCTTGATGTCTGCTTTTAAACGATCTAAATCGGTACTGTGTTTACCAGAAATCACAAACTCATGTGGAATACCATTGGCTTCGAAACTAAAACGACTTTGATCAGCAAGTTCAAATGGACTATCAATCAACTGATCATAATTTTCAGCTTTCAATGTGAAACGACCTTTGACGAGGCTCTTTGAAGTTAGACCTGTTGCAATCTGAAAATGCTTTAGCTCATCAGGTAGGAAGACCTCAACTTCACAAGGCGCTTGTTCTTGATCTTGTAAACCTAAGCAAACACATGCTGGGTTGATATATAAGCGAGTTTGATCAACATAAGCACCACGAACAGATAGATCATATGCATAGACATCATATTCAACTGTAATCAGCTCATGATCCGTATTGAATAAACGCCAGCGATTCTTTTCTGTCTTTTTAATGCTCAGTATGCGCCCTGCTTCATCAGAAGCCTTCACTGATTCGATATGCTTTGAAAACTCTCGAACCAAATAACTACCCGGTATCCACGTTGGCAACCAAAGTTCTTGGTTAGGATTTGCTAGAAAACGAAGGGTGACATGAACAAGATGTTGGCGATAATCGTCGAACTCAATTTGGTAGTGCAACATAGCTTTAGATCGTAAAAATAAGAACAATTTCTCACAGCTTAGCATTTTTTTACAAAGTCATGCGTAGATGTCGTAATTGTCAGCAAAAGTCGCTAGCTTCCATAGCCAAAAAGTCATAGGATGCTTCTTTCGCATTTCTTGCTCCTGGATCGGCAACACAAGGTGTTTACGTGAAATTCATCCTCTCTCTCTTTACGTTGTTTAGCTTGCTATGTGTCAACTTCGCGCATGCAAATTTACTTAATATCGCACCAGAATCAGTTGAAGCACAGGCTTGGTCTATCATCGATGCTCAGTCGGGACAGATTATTTCTGAGCACAATAGTCATGTACAACGTGCCCCTGCTTCACTGACAAAAATGATGGTTGCTTATATCGCGTTAAAAGAGATTGAAGCTGGAAAATTACGTAAAGAAGACGTTATTACGGCAACGCCTGTGGTGAATACCATCATGTGGGATGAGTCTCAGATGTATTTAAAAGCGGGCGAACAAATTTCTGTTGATCAGCTTTTAGCAGGTCTGATCGTGATGTCTGCTAATGATGCAGCAGTTACACTTGCGGAAAAGATTTCGGGTAGTGTTCCACAGTTTGTTGCCCGAATGAACCAAGAAGCTCAAGCACTTGGTATGAAAGATACTCACTTTAGTAATCCAGCTGGGATTACGATGACGGATCACTACTCTACTGCAGCTGATCTGAGCATGCTTGCAAAAGCAATCGTGAAACAAACACCAGAATATTTATACTATTCAAAAATGCCAAGCTTTAGCTATAACCAACATTTCCATCATGCAACTAACCTTGCATTAAAAATGGATCCAACAGCAGATGGTTTAAAGACAGGTTATACCAAAGCAGCGGGTTATAATTTGGCACTCACTGCTGAACGCCCAACCCTTAATCCTCATGTTGAAAAACGCCGCCTGATTGTTGTGGTTCTAGGTACGCCAAGTGCGGAAAAGCGTGCGGAAGTGGCGCATAAGCTTATGAACCTAGCTTATACCTATACGCGTGACGAAGAAGTTATTCCACAACAAAGATTGATTGCTGAGTTGCCCGTAATTAAATCAACGTTAAAAATGTTTAAGGTTGAAACTCAACAACCGACGATTGTAACTACCTCTTTATACGCTCCAACGGCACCCATCGACTTAAATAGCTTTGACTTAACGACACAACGTATTCATTTAGTGGATGCTAACCAGCAAGTAACATCGGTTGAGCCATTACAAACAACAAATACGCATATCAATATTGAGTTGAATGAACAGCATTTAACTGCACCATTGATGCAAGTGATGAACTTGGCAACTGTGTCAATTTATCAAAATAATCAGTTAATTCGCAGCTTTCAGATTGAGAATGATGTGCATATTGAAGAGGCTAATATTTTCCAGAAAATTATGATTTGGTTCTCTAATTTATTCTCATTTTTTTCAACCAATGATTCTAAGGTTGCCAAACTTTACCCTCTAAATCAAGGATAAAAAGTCTACTATTTTTATCAAGATTGACCATACAATCGTGAAAAAAGGATGGCATAATCCAACCATCCTTTCACAAAAATAATTAGGTTAATCATGAGCAAAACCTTACATCATATCGTGATTGTGGGCGGTGGCGCAGGTGGTTTAGAGCTTGCAACACAACTAGGTGAACGTTTTGGTAAACGAAAGAAAGCTAAAATTACCCTAGTCGATCAAAACCTCACACACATATGGAAACCTCTCCTACACGAAATAGCCGCTGGCTCTCTCAATCCTCACGAAGAACAAACCAATTATTTTGCCCACGCTGAAAAGCATCATTTCGAATTTGTACTCGGCACACTCATTAAGGTCAATAAAGACCAAAAGCAAATTGTGATTTCTCCCCCACAGCTTTCCAAAGAACACACGCCTCAAATTCAAAACCTCACATACGATACCTTAGTGCTTGCTGTCGGCTCGGTATCTAATGATTTTGGAACAGAAGGTGTTCGTGAACATTGTCATTTCCTAGATAGCCGTCAACAAGCTGATATTTTCCAACAAGATTTATTCCATCTTTATATCGAGGCGCAAAATCAAGCAGATGTACGCGCTTTGAATATTGGAATTGTCGGTGCGGGTGCAACAGGCGTTGAACTTGCTGCTGAGTTAATTGAAACCACCAAGAACTTCTACCGTTATGGCTTGAAGAAAATTGACCCTAAACAAGTCAAAATTACGCTGATCGAAGCATCTGACCGTATTTTGCCAGCATTAAATGAAAAGACTGCTGCGCATAGTGCAAAACAGCTTAAAAAAATGGGCATTGAAATTTTGACTCAACATAAAGTCCAAAAAGTGGATGAATCAAATGTCTATTTTAGTCATGGTGAAGTCATCCATTCAGATATCACAGTCTGGGCAGCAGGAGTAAAAGCACCTAAGGTTTTAGAAAGTTTCGAGGATTTCAAACGAGATAAGATTAATCGTTTGATGGTTTACGCGACGCTACAAACCTACTCCGATCAAAATGTCTTTGCTTTTGGTGACTGCGCGAATTGCCAGTTAGATGCACGTCAACCACCACTGGGTCCTCGTGCTCAAGTAGCCAGTCAGCAAGCAACGTTTCTAGTCGATGCAATGGCGGCTCGTATAGCAGGCACACCACAACCTATGTTTAGCTTTAATGATAAAGGTTCATTGGTTTCATTGAGCCGTAATCAAGCTGTAGGAGAATTGCTCGGCGATGTCAGCGTTCAAGGCTTTATTGCAAAAACCATGTACGTCTCCCTCTACCGACTGCATCAAGCGAATATTCATGGTTATACCCAAGCAGGTATGTTAACCATGAAAGATTTTCTGACGCGTCGTGTACGCCCAAAAATTAAACTGTATTGAGTTGAAATCTCAAATTTCGTTCCCATTTATAGTTGAATAGTGTCAAAAAGTGGAAAAGAACCTATTTTTCACTTTATGATGTACACCTAAATTGATTGAATGGATCAAATAACATGACTGCTATTGCAAATAACCACGTGGTTTCATTCCACTACACTTTAACAAACGCTGAGGGTGAAACACTTGATCAATCTCAAGGTGAACCACTTGCATATTTGCACGGCGCGGGCAACATCATTCCTGGTTTAGAAAATGCACTTACAGGTAAAACTGTTGGTGAGAAATTCACTGTAAACGTTCCAGCTGCTGAAGGTTACGGCGAATACAATCCTGACCTAGTTCAAGAAGTTCCAGCTCAAATGTTCCAAGGTGTAGACAACATCCAACCTGGTATGCAATTCCAAGCTCAAACTGATGACGGCGTTCAAATCGTTACGGTTAAAGCGATCGAAGGCGAAAACGTTATCGTTGATGCAAACTTCCCGCTTGCTGGCCAAGACCTTACTTTCGAAGTTGAAATCGTAGAAATCCGTGATGCTTCTCAAGAAGAATTAGATCACGGTCACGTACACGGTGTAGGTGGTCACCACCACTAATTCATTTTTTGAATTAGATTTTAAAAAAGCAAAGCTTCGGCTTTGCTTTTTCTTCACATAGACTTAGATAAAATAATAATTAATCTTTTAAATTGAATTTTAATACAGTCATTCTATGTCAAATGCTTATCAGTTAATTTGGTTTCGCCAAGATTTAAGAATCCATGATCATGCTGCGCTATGGCATGCAACTCAAGCTGGTCCTTGCATTGCAATCTGTATTTTGTCACCTGCACAATGGCAACGACATGATGATGCAGCGATTAAAATAGATTTTTATTTACGCCAATTACAAACATTGGAACAACAACTAAACGCACTCAATATTCCGCTGATTATAAAAAACATTGATCTTTGGAAAGACATTCCTGATTACTTCAACGCACTTCTGCAAGAGATTCAGATTGAAAACATCTTTGCCAATATCGAACTCGGAGTCAACGAGTTAAAACGAGATAAGGACGTACAGACCCTATTCAATTCGCAAAATAAAGAATTTCATCTTTTTCATGATCGTACTCTATTCCCTATTGCTTCGATCCGTAATCAATCAGATACCCCTTATCAAGTTTTTGGCGCATTTAAGAAAACCTGCTATCAACGTCTAGAACATGGTTTACCGCAATGCTACCCATCACCCTCTTCTCAGAAAAAAATACAAATTGATATTGCTCAATCCTCAACATCGGATATCGAAACATTACGTTCAGTTTACTTGCCCCAAATCAAGGATCGCCATTTAACAGAATGGCCTGTTGGAGAATCTTATGCTTTATCGTTGTTAGATCAATTTATCAAAGATCATGTCACAGATTATAAAACGGCAAGAGACTTTCCAGCTCAATCTGGAACGAGCCAATTATCCGCTTACTTAAATATCGGTATTATTTCGATTCGACAATGCATTCAAGCGTTGTTGAGACAACAACATGGTGATTTTTTAATTGAGTCTGAAGGTCAACAGACATGGTTAGATGAGTTGTTGTGGCGTGAATTTTATCAACATATCTTATTTGACTTCCCGCAAGTTTCTAAGCATCAGCCATTTAAAGCATCTACTCAAAAAATCACATGGAATGATGATCCGAGTGGACTGGAACGATGGCAACAAGGGCGAACAGGGATTCCAATTGTTGATGCGGGTATGCGTCAACTCTTAGCGACTGGCTGGATGCACAATCGTGTTCGCATGATCTGTGCCATGTTCCTCAGCAAAAATCTACTCATTGACTGGCGCAAAGGTGAACAATGGTTTATGCAACAGTTGATTGATGGAGACTTGGCAGCCAATAATGGTGGCTGGCAATGGTGTGCCTCAACAGGAACAGATGCTGCTCCTTATTTTCGTATTTTTAATCCAATCAGCCAATCACAAAAATTTGATGAAAATGGTGATTATATTCGACATTGGGTACCTGAACTTGCCCACTTAGATGCTAAAACCATCCATGAGCCTTATGCAAAAAATGCAATAAAACACTTAGATTATCCACGCCCTATGGTTGATCTAAAGACATCAAGAGCAAAAGCGATTGAAGTATTTAAGACTTACTTATAAGTTGCCTCGCATATCATAAATTTAATAGATAAAAAATTTATGTTACTGTTTTATACAATTATTTTAAAAAATAAATAACATAAAACAATCGAATGCATACGGCTAAAATGCTAAATTAATCACAGAATAATTTAATAAAATTAAAACTATTATGCAAAAAAATCCTGCTCCAGCCCTCGTCTTATGGATTATCTCCTCTCAAGTTTTTATGGGAATAATCGCATATGAGTGGCTGCCTGCAACTTATCGCGGTAGTTGGATTTTCCTATTGCTCTTATTAATCGCGGGTGCTTTTTTAAATGTCGGTTTCGCACTGATTTTAGGCTTAGTTGCATTCGTAAGTATGGCTGTTTATTTTGCCTTAGATTTAGCCAATCAAACCTATATTGAAAGACAGCTACTCTTACTTTTTGTGATTCCAATGGCACCAATTTTTATGAGTGCAGTACGTCATAATATTCAAAACGCTCTTAAAACTTATCGTGATATTCAAAGTTATGATCGCAACTATCAACATGATATTTTACCGTTAACAGCTTTAAATCATTTTCAGGTTGAATTACGCAAGTTATTGAAACTCACTCAAAAAGATCATTATAAAGTTTTTAGCATACATATCACTAACACTGTTCTTATCCGAGAAATGTTAGGTGAAGATATTTGGAAAGAAACTCAGAATAAGATCATGGAGATTTTATCAAGTGATCAAGACAGTGTCATTTATCATTTCATTAGTGAAGAGCTTAGTGAAATTAGAAGCATTGTCATTCATGAAAATAAATCAGATGATGACCTCTCCCCCCCTCTATTTGTACAACGCTTACAAGAACTAAGCGTGCTTAAGCTTCAAATTGAACAACACAATGAATGCGTTGCTCCTATTAGTGGAGATGCATAAATGTCAGTGATCGTAAACATTTGCGGAATATTAGTGGCAACCGCTAATTTCCCAGATCAAACCTTACAGGATTTTTATCAAGAATATTATCACTGTAAAATTGAGCGACGTTATGATGACTCATTAACGCAAATCCAATCTACTCAGGCAATTCCGCACTTTTTTTCAAAGCCTCCGACATGGTGGCCAATATTTACTTCCGATCAATTACAATCTGAAAGTTTTCAAAAGTTAGTTGAACACGGTATTAAGCCTGGTGTTATTTTACCCAATGAATATTTTAGTTTAATTGATTATATAAGAATTAAAAAAGCAGTGAGTGAAGGTGCTATTCCTGTTGCTTACTATCAAATGAAGCAATCAAGATACTTTGCATCTAAAGCGACTTTTTCTACTGCAATTGGTTTACGACCATTGGTTGCGTTTGTACAAACAGGCTGGGATGAAAACATCATTTCACAACCTGCGGGGAGTTATATCATCCAATCACAAGACGATGATTTAAATATTCCAGCTCGTGCCATCCAACGTAAACAACAATATTTTTATAATGCGACCACAGATGCGACATTAAGTTCAGGTTATCAAGTGATTATCAATCCTCCTGAGAATATGTCTCTAAATAATATTGAATATCCACAGCTTGGAATTTCTTGGAAAATACACAAGACCAAGTTTCAAAGTACACCTGAGGGAGTAAAAACCAGCCCATCGGGTTACTTTTTAATAGTGATGAGTACCGTGGTAATTCCACTCGATTATATCTTTTCTGCCCGTTATCCAAGCTTATTAAGTACATTTGGTAGCTCGATTTCATGGATTTCTTTATTACTCGGATGCACTTTATTGCTGATCCTGATTATGTCAATCATTCGTAGGAGAAGAATAAATGCCCGCAATTGATGTTCTTTTCTTATTTGGTTTTTTAGGTATTTGGATTCCCCAAGCCTTTTGGGCATGGCTCAGTTATCAAGCTTGGAAATACTCAAAAAATGCCGCACGCGAACTCGAAAATATGCCTGTACCCGAGCAATGGCCATTTTTAAGTGTCTTGATTCCCGCCTATAACGAAGGCGTTGTTATCGAAGATACTTTACATGCAATTGCACAACAAGATTATCCAGCTCATGCCTATGAAGTCTTACTGATCAATGATGGTTCCAAAGACAACACCTTGGAAATTGCGGAGCGCATGGCGGCAATTTATCCCTGTATTAAAATCGTCAATGTACCTAAAGGCATGGGAGGTAAAGGCAAATCTCGTACCTTAAATAATGGTTTACCTCATGCCAAAGGTGAATTAATTGTTGTTTATGACGCTGACAGCACCCCTGAACCTGATTGCGTTCGTTTACTTGCTCAGACCTTACTTGCCGATAAAAAGCTGGTTGCAGTAAACGGTAAAGTTCGAACACGGAACTGGCGAGATAGTATTTTGACTCGCTTTATTGCGATTGAATTTATTTTCTTTCAGTGGATTTTCCAAGGTGGACGCTGGCAACGTTTTGAGCTCTCAACATTGATGGGAACCAACTATGTGATCTGGCGTGATGCTTTAGAAACCTTAGGTGGTTTCGATGAAAAATCGCTGGTAGATGATACAGAAATGAGCTTTAGGATTTTCTTGGGTCAGCGAAGAATCAAATGGGTGCCTTATGCCGTAGGTTGGCAACAAGACCCTCCTTCACTCAGCGTATTTATTAAACAACGTTCTCGTTGGACTCAAGGTAACTTTTACGTGACCAGTAAATATTTACCCGTTGCATTAAGAAAACCTTTTCCTATTGGGATCGAGATCTTTAATAACATCATGTGCTATGTACTGTTTGTGCCAGCACTAATATGGAGTCATATCACCTTAAGCTTAGGCTTACTCGGTATTGCAGGGATCACACTTGCGGGTCCATTCACCTTACTTTGGGGCTTATCATTTTGCTTATATGTTGCCCAAATGTGGTTCACGCTTTCATTAGAAAGAGCAAAACCACAACTGTATTTCTTCTCAGTTTTATCCTACGTAACCTATTCTCAAATTTTCTTATTCATCGTTTTCAAAGCAGCATACGATATGTTGAAAAATAAAATACAGGGAAACTCATTACAGTGGTACAAAACTGAACGTAGCAAAGAGAGAAAATAAATGAAAAAAAATCCATTACATCATCAAGTATTGAAAGTTCTTTTAACCAGTGCAGCGCTCTCTTTGCCGGTTTTATCTAATGCAGAGACATGGAATACTTGGACTTTTGACAATATTGATACCTCAAATAAATACACCATTGAGCCTCACTATTTCTATATCGGAAAAGGTTCAGAATGGCAAAGTATTCGTTTTAGCAGTGAATATGCAACTGAACACTACACATCTCTACTGGTGAAATATGATGACAAACTCATCTATAACACTATGCTCAACGGCACGGGTGAACTGAGTTTTAATATTCCTGCGAGTAAAAGTGGTTTCCATCGCCTTGATTTTATTCTGCAACAATATTCGCCATCAACATCACCCGCAGCGAATCGCACGACATTCTGTAGTGAGGATGTGGATCAAGTTACCTACCTAACCAACTCAAAAATAGATTATTTACGTCATCGCCCAGTTTATAAACTAAAAGACCTACCTGATGCCCTTTTCAATCCACAAATTGTGCGTCCAACACCTTTTATTGGTGTTTTAAAATATAACCCAGCCAATTTAACTGAAGCTTCGATGCTTGGTCGCTTAGTGAGTGCATGGACGCCAGTCACTCAAATCAAATGGTTTGAACAAAGTTCACCTCCTGAACAACCTGCTAATTTCTTTATTGAACTGAAAAAGTCAGCGACACCTTTACCAAATGGCACATTCGCTCAAATTATTCTTAAGGATGATATTCCTACTTTAGAAATTCAATATGACCAACCTGAGAAACTAAAATCGGCAATAAATGGCTTACTCAATACTAATTATTTAGATCAGTTAGATACTTCGGCAACATATCTTCCAAATAAAATTGCTGCACCTAACTGGGCACAGTTGAAAGAAATTAAAACGCTTGCCGATCTGGGGATTAGTGATTTTAGATTAAACCAAGCTGAGAAAAATCTATTTTTAAACTTCCCTGCTGTTTGGCAACCGACCGATATCTTGCAAGGTCAAATTGCACTTCGCGTACAAAGTGGTTTACTCGAAGGCTCAAATATCACCACATGGATTGATGGTGGATTAGCAGGCAGTTTAAAAACTGCTGACTTGGCTTCTGATCCAGTCAATCGCCAATTCAACTACTTTGCTAAAAATATTTCTAATGACACAACGTTTAGCATGAAGTTGGAAAACTCAGTGATTGTAAACTCACAATGTTTACCGACGGCAAAAGGTTCATTATGGATTGATACCCAAAAATCAACCGTAAAACTACCACATAAAATGAAAAACGGTGTTGGATCGCTCTCAGTAAGCTTTGCAACTCACCCAACCATCGCAATAGGTAGCCATCCTGGTAGTTTAGAAATGGCGATCGCAATTAGTCAGACAGCTAAGAAAATGTTGATGACCAATGATCCTGTACCATTAAACCTAGTGAAGTTTGACAATGCCAAACTAGAAGTCTTAAACGTTCAAGTCAATCCTAATATTTATCGACAACAAGTTTTAATGCACCCTGACGTGATATATGCACCAGCAACTGCACGTGGTTTTTTGGTGAGTTCACATGATCAACGTTTTGACGTTATTACAGACTCGTTAGAGGGAGCACAGAACTTCACACGACTTTGGGATAAAATTCAGCATGACATTCCAAATAATGCCAGCAAGATTTTAGTTGCCGAAAATGGCCAAGTTTTTATTTTGCAAAAAATCATCGTTGGTAATCAAAAAGCGCCTTTAGTACAACAATCTTCATTTTTCATCTTGATTGTTACTATCTCTACGATCATTATACTGGTGATTCTATTCTGGTATTGGCGAAAACGACGCAATGATAATAACAAGGCCGACTAAAAAAAAATCAATTATAATTGGCCTTATTCTCTCAGCGCTAATTGCCTCAGGTTGTATGCACAGTAGCCCTGACATACAACCTCCTCAAATTGAAGGTATGTTTTGGCAACCAGACCTAGCTACAACTGCCCCCAAGGGAAATTGGGACTTATTAGGGGTAAATACTTTTGTTCCACAGTGGTCGATTGTTGAATCAAAATCTTGGTTTGATCTCGATATGGATATTCCCAAATGGGAAAAAAATATCAGCCTAAAAAAACTGAATCAAAAACCGTGGGCAGAAAATATTATTTTAGGTCTTGCTGGTGAATATGACGAAAAAACAGCACGAGCAAATGTTGTAAATCTGGCAACACACTCAAAAAAAATTATTGAGCAAACTCAATCATACCCGCTTAAAGGATATTACTTCCCCGTAGAAGCAGATCCAACATGGATTTGTGTAGACGATCTAGCTAAAGCGATTAATATTCTAGCCAAGCCAGTCTGGATCAGTATTTATAGCGCTGAGCAAACACCACATCACTTAGATTCTTGGTTAAGAAGTTGGTTACCTGAGCATACTGGTGTGTTCTTTCAGGATGGCGTCGGTGTAGGAACTCGTACTCCTGAACAAGCAAGAAAGACTTTGGAACAGCTTCAACTTGAGTTTGGTAAAGAACATATCATTATTGTATTAGAAGCATTTAGGCCAAAGAAAAATGGACAATTTCGTTCAGCATATCCTTGGGAAATCGCTGAACAATTAAAAGCTTATGAAGGTCAAAAAGTTTATATTTTTGACGGCCCACATTACATGAACCGCTGGACTGTTTATGCTGTTACGCTATGGTATAAATTGCGTTATGGTTGATTAATCAGCACCTGATTTATCCCAAAGCAATTTGATCCAAAATTCTTAATGATGCCTTACCATCACCAAAAGGATTTGGTGCATTTGCCATCAGATTATAGTGCTCACGATCAGAAAGTAGCTTTTCTGCTTCATTCACAATCTTCTCTTGATCAGTTCCTACCAAAATACCAGCACCAACCTGAACAACCTCAGGACGCTCCGTTGTTTCTCTTAGAATAAGAACTGGTTTATGGAATGATGGGCTCTCCTCTTGCAGACCACCAGAATCCGTCAATATGAATTCAGCACGATCAATTACTGCCAACAAACTTGGATAATCAAGTGGTTTAACCAGATGAACCTGAGCATGATCACTAAATTTTGCATGCACGATATCATGCACTGCTGGATTCAAATGAACAGGCCATACAAAATGTACATCTTTAAATTGTCGTGCTAGATATTCAACAGCAGCACAAATATTTTGAATACCTTCACCAAAATTCTCACGACGATGTGCTGTAATTAATACAACTCGAGCCTCTTTTGGGAAGTTTAAACCATGCTGTTCAAGATGATTACTTTCGCTCCCTTGTTTATGGATAATCTCTCGACCTAAATACACTGCATCCACAACAGTATTTCCTGTAACAGTGATACTTTCTTCAGCAATATGTTCTTGCAGCAAATTGAGCTTAGATTGTTCTGTCGGAGCAAAATGCCATTTCGTAACACGGGACACAAGTTGACGATTGCCTTCCTCAGGAAATGGATGATCTAAATCAAATGATCGCAGACCAGCTTCAACATGAGCGACTGGAATTTTCATAGAAAATGCGACAAGACCAGCAGCTAAAACTGTCGTTGTGTCGCCTTGAATGATGACCGCATCACGCTGTTTACCATCATTAAAAATATTTTCGAGCTGACCAAGACCTTGAATGAGGAGCTGATTTAGACTTTGACCAGCATTCATCATTTTTAAACGATGATCAATTTTGATTTGGAAAAAATCAATCGCATCGCGTACTAACTCATCATGTTGCCCAGTAAAAATAACTTCGACTTGAAACCGTTGATCTTGTTGGGCCTGAAGAATCACTGGTGCTAACTTAATTAATTCAGGTCGTGTTCCAAATACGATTGAAATGAGTTTCTTCATTATTTAAAAATCCTTATAAAAAACAAGTTCGGTACGGGTATTGTTATAGCTGTCAGTACCATCCGCCAAAGCATCTTTAAAATAGTTCCCATATAGACGTTCAACACGAATTTTCACAGGTATGTAGTTAAATGGTTGCCATGCCACACCAGCACCATATTCAAATAAGTTATTGTAGTTTTCACCTTTTGAATCGGCTAAAGCATGTAATTTGCCATAGGCCTGTACCGTACCAGCTTCACCTCGATATACATTAAAACCTGAACGTAATCTCAAATCAGCAATCACGCTATAGTCCTCTCTGGAATAACTCGCTATGTTTCCATATAAGTCAGTAAAATAGTCATTCCAAACTGTACGTTGTTCAATGGTTGGATTGGCATACCATTCTTGATAACCCGTTACACCACCGACCACACTTTCACGGAATTTATCGCGATTACGATCAATCAGATCATAACTGCCACCGATTTCTAAATAAGCTCGAAGTGGTATTGATGTCCAAGGTTGGTAATTGGCACCAACACCGACAGTTACAGCATTCTCATCGATAATTTCTGGTCGAACACCACCTTTAGACTTTGTATCTCGGTTAAGGTTTATAAAACCATAAACTTGTGTACGTCCATTATCTAAGTTTTTCCCATAGCGCATTTTTAATGGAAAAATAAAATCATCATAACGTGACTCATATGATGGAGCGAAATAGATATCTTTAAATGTTGGTTTTACAGCACCACCGCTTAAATTACGTACCGCCTCTTGTGCTTTACTCGCAATTTCTGGGTTATTTGAAGTTGTTAAATCCTTAAAAATCGGCAGTGCATCTTTGTCTTTTTGGAGCTGATTCAATAGATAGGCTTGTTGCAATTTAAGTTGATCATCCTGCGGATCAAGTTTTGAGGCTTGTTGTACGCTCTGAAGTGCTAGCTTCTGCTTATTTAGTCGAATTTGTAGATAAGTTAAACTTTTCCAAACCTTTACATCTTGAGGTGTAATTTCGCTCAATTCTAGCAAAACTTTTTCAGCCTGCTCTGGCTGATTTGGCTCAAGCTTATAAAACTGATCCCAACGATCATAAATCGGGTTGCCAGGCTTATACTCAGCATCTCCCTCTTTTACAAAACCAGCCTCGGCACTGAATGAGGATTGAAAAGGAAACATTAAACTGAAAGCTAATAATGAATATGTTATGGGCTTTTTCTTAGAATAGTTCATTTTATATCTCAACTAAAAGCACTCAGCGCAACTACTATGAATAGTAGATTAAACAAAGAGTTAAAACGGTGAATTATTCACATATTATAACTAAACAGCTGTTCTGATATCGTTAAAATAAGTTATTTTATAAGTAAGTTAAGTTGATGAATCATTGATAAAACCAAAAAATAAAACTTGAAGACATCACTTTGTAGATAACAAACAATATTTTCATACGAGTAAAATTATGTCGCATTCTCACCACTCTGAAATCCATGTTATGCAGCGTTCTGGCTGGCTTCGTGCAGCCGTACTTGGTGCAAATGATGGAATTATCTCTGTAACCAGTTTAATTATGGGGATGGCAGCCAGTGGCGCTAGCTCTCATACACTTTTAATTACTTGTATTGCTGGCTTGATTTCTGGTGCTACATCTATGGCTGCTGGAGAATATATTTCTGTTAAATCACAAGAAGATATTGAGCAATCTGATCTACGTTCAGAAGCCCATGAACTTGAAAAAAACCCTCATGCCGAGCTAAAAGAATTAACTCAAATTTACATTTCGCGTGGTTTGAGTCCAGAACTCGCCCATGAAGTTGCCGTACAATTAACTGCTCATGACGCGCTTGGTGCGCATGCTCGTGATGAAATCGGTATCCATGAAAATACCGCAGCAAACCCTGTGCAAGCAGCGCTTTCATCAGCAGCATCATTTTCATGTGGCGCAGCGTTGCCAATGTTAGCGATTCTACTCAGTTCACACGAATGGGTAGCTCAGTCAGTGTTAATTACAGGTATTATTTCTCTTGCATTTTTAGGTGCTTTATCGAGTTATTTTGCAAAGACCTCAATGCTCAAAGGCAGCTTACGTATTACCTTGTGGGGAATTTTAGCAATGGCATTTTCAGCTTGGGTCGGTTCTTTATTCAACGTTCAGCCCCTATAAGAAACTATAGCAAAATCATTATGTAATAAATCACATTTAAAAATAATAATATATGTAATTTATAAGTAAGATTTTTCTAAAATTTAGGTGTATGATGACTACTAATCGAAAGTTGAGTTAGCTAGTAAGAATTACTTGAAATCTCAACTTGCTGGTTTGAAGTAACCAATGTAGAGAAGTGTCTTGATACATCGACTTGGGATATTGTTTGCTTTTGCAACAATAGCATTACAGATAGCTGTCTTCTTACAGCCTCTATTGCCAGAGAAATATCAAATTTCTCCAGCTTGTGAGACTGTAACGCATCTGTCTTCCCAAATGAAACATGAACACACTGCTCACTCAGCACATACATCACATCAAAATCATTTAGAACATAATCACGCAACAAGCGATCATGTACATTTTGATTCGACACATCATTCGCATCAACATGACTTTAACCATCAATGTCCATTCTGTTTCTTTTATGGGCATTTAGTTGCGCCTCCAACACTTGGAGTTAAAGAAGTTTTTGTTCGCTTACAAGTCCGCTTTTTACACTTATATCAAGTTTTTATCGCGTTCTTTTTCTCATTACAGCGTTTATTTCTCATCCCCCAAGGTCGAGCCCCTCCTTTTGCTTTCTCAATGTAATCATTTATTTAACTAAATTATTGAGAAAGTGAGTTTTATATGCTTTATCGAATTTCTTTTGCTGATCAACAGCAAGAGCGAGACAAACACATCGCTAAAAAAGTGTCTGTTGAACCAGTTTTACAACGATTCAGTTATCCGTTGGAGGACTCATTATGGACTTAGGTTTAACAGCGTTAGAGTTAGCACGTATCCAATTTGCCTTTACAGTCTCGTTTCATATTATTTTTCCTGCAACGTCAATCGGTCTCGCTTGTTTTCTAGCAGTTCTAGAATGGAAATGGCTACGTAGTCATAATCCAATCTATCAAGACCTCTATAAATATTGGCTCAAAATCTTTGCCGTGACATTTGGTATGGGTGTGGTTTCTGGGGTCGTTATGAGCTATCAGTTTGGGACAAACTGGAGTGAGTTTTCTCGAATTGCAGGAAGTATTACTGGGCCACTGCTGACCTATGAAGTATTGTCCGCCTTTTTCCTTGAAGCAGGATTTTTAGGAATCATGCTATTTGGTTGGGGACGAGTCAGTGAAAAAGCCCATTTCTTTGCAACGTTCATGGTAGCAATTGGCACCTGTATTTCCATGTTTTGGATTTTGTCTTCAAACAGTTGGATGCAAACGCCACAAGGCTTCAGCATCGAAAATGGCATCATCGTACCCCAAGATTGGTTTGCGATTGTCTTCAACCCATCATTTCCGTATCGCTTTGCACATATGGCAGTTGCAGCCTTTTTAGTCTCTGCATTAGTTATCGCAGCAACAGCGGCTTGGCATTTAATTCGCGGTCGTCGAGATGAGTTAGTAAAGAAATCCTTCTCTATGGCGATGTGGATGATCTTATTCGCAGCACCTGCGCAAGTCTTAATTGGCGATCATCACGGTTTGAATACCTTAAAGCATCAACCAGCTAAGTTAGCGGCGATGGAAGGTCACTGGGAAACAAATGTCAATGAACCAATGCCTCTCTATTTGTTTGGTATTCCAGATATGCAAGAAGAAACCACTAAATATGCTGTGGGCATTCCTTATTTAGGTAGCTTGATTCTAACCCATAGTCTCGATGGTGAAGTTAAAGGGTTGAAAGAGTTTGCCCCTGAAGATCGTCCAAATTCAACTTTAGTTTTCTGGAGCTTCCGTATCATGGTTGGTCTAGGAACACTGATGGTTTTACTGGCAGTGGTTGGCTTATGGTTGCGCAAAAAAGAACGAATTTATGAGAACAAATGGTTTCACAAGTTCGCCTTAATCATGGGACCAACGGGTTATATCGCGTTACTTGCTGGATGGTTTACCACTGAAATTGGCCGCCAACCTTGGGTCGTGTATGGTGTCCTGCGTACAGAGGATGCTTTGTCCAATGTTTCTGCAAATCAAGTCGGTATTACGCTGATTATCTTTGTATTGGTTTATACCGTTGTCTTTGGAACAGGTATCTATTACATCCTTAAACTCATGTACAAAGGCCCCCAATTCATTCATACCCCTGTTGAAGAACAAGGTGGTATTGGACACTTTAGAACGCCAATGCGCCCACTCAGTGCGGTTGAGGATAGCCTCGAAACCAAAGATCAGACGAAAGGAGAATAAGGATGGATATTTCTCTCATTTGGGCCATGATCATCGCGCTAGGCGTATTGATCTACGTCATTTTGGATGGCTTCGATCTTGGTATCGGCATCCTGTTCCCATTTATTAAGGGACAACAAGAGCGTGATGTCATGATGAATACCGTTGCACCTGTTTGGGATGGCAATGAAACATGGATGGTACTAGGAGGTGCTGGATTATTTGCAGCCTTTCCAATTGTCTATGCAACTGTTTTATCTGCTCTTTATATGCCGATTACCTTGATGGTAATTGCGCTTATTTTTAGGGGCGTTGCGTTCGAGTTTCGTTTTAAAGCGAGTCGTTCAAAAGCATTATGGGATATGGCTTTTATTTGCGGTTCAACCTTAGCAAGTTTTCTACAAGGTGTGATTTTAGGTGCTTACATTCAGGGTTTAGAGACTGAAAATGGGATCTTTGTCGGTGGTAGTCTGGATTGGCTAACGCCCTTTTCTCTCTTTACAGGTTTAGGTGTTGTGATCATGTATGCCGCATTGGGTTGCGGATGGTTAATTTTGAAAACTGATGATGGTTTGCAAGATCGAATGTACCAATTGATGCCTAAATTAATCTTTGCACTGTTCGTTATTTTCGCAGCCGTCAGTTTATATACTCCTTACAGCCAACCTGCTATTGCTGAAAAATGGTTTGCAATTCCACAACTGATCTATTTCAGTCCTGTTCCTATTTTAGTGGTTATTTTTACATTCTTGACATGGCAAGCTTGTCTAAAAAGAAGTGAATACAAACCTTTCATTTATACCTTGATGCTGATGTTCTTGGCTTACTCTGGCTTTGTCATCACCCTATGGCCAAACATTATTCCTCCATCTGTTACCATTTGGGAAGCTGCCGCACCGCGAGACAGTCAGGTCTTTGCATTAATTGGTGCATTGATCATGATCCCAATTATTTTGGTGTACACCTTTTGGGGATATTGGATTTTTAGAGATAAAGTCCGTGTTGGCGATCAAGGCTACCACTGAGGTGAACGACAATGAAATCATCACAAATCAAATGGTTTATCGGCTTATGGATCGTGGGTTTTGTAGGTTTAGCAATTATTGCTGGCCTATTTAAAGCCTTACTGGTTTTAGCCTATCAATAATCGATAATATTGTCAGATGTTTGGTTAATTCATTAGCCAAACATCTTTTATTTTCAGATAGATAAACCATCTATGTATCTCCATTCTAAAAAGAAATAACCAGTATTATTTGCTATTTTTTTGATATTTAAGCTATGTTGAATCAAAACCAATTAGGTATATATGACATGAAAATTTTAGAATTATTAGAAATTAAACATCCTATTTTTCTTGCACCAATGGCTGGTGTTTCTACACCTGAACTTGCTGCTGAAGTTTCTAATCAGGGAGCTTTAGGTTCATTGGGTTTAGGCGCGAATACACCTTCGGCAGCTAAGGAACTGATTTTAAAAACTCAAGCACTGACTGAAAAACCATTCCAAGTCAACTTTTTCTGTCATCAATCTGAATCACTCAATCGAGACATCGCACAGCAATGGATTGAATATATTGCGCCACATTTTGAAAAATTTGGCACAACTCCACCGTCACAACTGAACTGTATTTATCCAAGCTTTTTGGATAGTGATGATTTCTTAAATATTGTTTTAGAAACTCAACCTAAAGCAGCGAGTTTCCATTTTGGGATTCCCCATCCTCATCAAATTAAAGCATTAAAAGATGCAGGTATTATCACAATGGTATCTGCAACTAACTTGGTCGAAGCGCAGCAAATTGAAGCTGCGGGTATTGATCTGATTATTGCTCAAGGGATTGAAGCAGGTGGACATCGAGGAATATTTAATCAACATTTTGATGCTGCAATCAAAACCTTAGATCTGGTGCAGCTAATTTCTAAACATTGCACAACACCTGTAATTGCTGCTGGTGGCATCATGAATGGCGAACAGGCAAAGCAGATGTTGAAAGCTGGTGCTTCAGCCGTTCAATTAGGCACAGCCTTTGTTCAATGTAAAAGCTCAAGTGCGAATACTGAATATCGTAAAGCATTATTTAATCAAAATATTACCCAAATTAGTGCTAGCTTATCAGGTCGCCCTGCACGAGGTCTGATCGGGACTTGGCATACTGAAATTGATCGTCCTAACCGACCAAATGTACCTGCCTATCCATATACGTATGATTTAGCCAAACAGTTGATGGCGATTGCCAATCAGCAACATGATTTTAGTTATGGTGCATTTTGGGCAGGTAGTAATGTTGCTCAAATTCGGGAACTCGAAGCTGCTGATCTGGTAAATCAATTGGTTTTAGAAATCAAAAGTAACTAAGCAGACAATAAAAAACCGATCTCAAATCGATCGGTTTTTTTAAAGACATCTTGTAGAAGAATCTCAGTAAGATGTCTAATTTGAATTACTTAATCGCATCCAACAAAGTCTGTTGCGCATTATGTGGCTCTTCACCTTCAACAAGTTTAGCGCGCTCCCAAACACCATCACCTTGCAACAACCACGCTTGTTGATTGTCTTTTAGATAGTTCAATAAACCTAGTTGATAGATACGTTTTTTCAAAACTGGATCTTCAATCGGGAAGCATGCTTCTACACGGTTGAATAAGTTGCGATCCATCCAATCTGCACTTGAACCATAAATACGTGGATTACCATTATTACTAAAATAAAACACGCGTGTATGTTCTAGGAAGCGTCCAACAATTGAGCGAACACGAATATTTTCTGACAAGTTTGGTAAACCCGGACGTAAACAACAAATCGAACGAATGATCAAATCAATTTGTACACCCGCTTGTGAAGCTTCATACAATTTATTGATGAGCTGAACTTCGGTGAGTGCATTCACTTTCACAATAATCTGTGCAGGTTTACCAGCTTTTACATTGGCAATTTCATCATCAATAAAGTTAATCAGTTGAGCATGTAAAGTGAATGGTGCATGAAGCAGCTTTTTCGGCTTCGCCATTTTCCCCATACCAGTCAATTCTTGGAAAATACGGTGCACATCTTCACAGACATCTTTATCTGTCGTCATCAAACCATAATCGGTATAAATACGCGCATTACCCGCATGATAGTTACCTGTTCCCAAATGAACATAGCGTACTAATTTATTATTTTCACGGCGTACCACTAAAATCATTTTGGCGTGAGTCTTATAGCCTACAATGCCATATACAACGACTGCACCTGCTTCTTGCAATACGTTAGCAACCTCGATATTTGACTCTTCATCAAAACGAGCACGCAACTCAATAACTGCGGTCACTTCCTTACCATTACGTGCAGCTTCGGCAAGTACTTGTACAATTTCAGAATCCACACCACTACGATAAAGTGTTTGCTTGATTGCAAGCACTTGTGGATCACGCGCTGCTTCACGTAACAATTGAATGACTGGTGCAAATGATTCAAATGGATGATGCAATAGAATATCTTGCTTTTGCATTGCAGCAAAAATGCTTTCCGATTTTTTGAATGCTTTTGGAATCACAGGTGTATGTGAGTCATAACGTAAATGCGGACGTTTAAAATTTGAAAGTAAACGCGCTAAATTTACCGGCCCATCAACACGATAAAGCTGCTCTTCGTTTAAGTCGAACTCGTCCAATAAATATTCATAAATATGTTTTGGACAATTATGCGTTACTTCTAAACGTACCGCTCGACCAAAACGACGTGAACTCAATTCACCTTTTAGTGCTTTAGCAAGATCTTCAACATCTTCATTCAATGCTAAATCAGCATTACGCGTCACACGGAATTGATAACAACCTGTTGCTGTCATGCCTGGGAATAGATCAGAAACATGCTCGTGAATAATCGCAGAAAGCATGACATGGTGTTCTTTACCATCGGTCAGCTCATCTGGTAAACGAACAACACGAGGCAGTGAACGCGGTGCAGGAACAACGGCTAAATCAATTTGACGACCAAAGGCATCTTTGCCTTCTAAGGTGACAATGAAGTTCAAGCTTTTATTGACTAAGCGAGGAAATGGATGCGCTGGATCAAGGCTGATTGGTGTCAATACTGGCGCAACTTGCTCTTGGAAATACTTCTTAATCCAAGCAGATTGCGCAGGTGTTAACTCGCCACGACGTAAGAAGCAAATATCTTCTTCACGTAACTTCGGTAAGATTTCTTCATTTAAAATACGATATTGGCGTTCGATTGTCGCATGTGCAGTTCTAGAAATTTCATCCAAAACTTGTTTAGGTGTCAAACCATCAGGAGTGCGACTTTCATTGCCTAAAGTCAGTTGCTCCATCATGCCAGCAACACGAATCTCGAAAAACTCGTCTAAATTACGCGAAAAGATGAGTAAGAAATTCATCCGCTCTAACAAGGGATGGAGTGGATCAACCGCCTGTTCTAGTACACGTAAATGGAAATCGAGAATCGAAAGTTCACGATTTATATAACGATCGTTGTAACTATATTCTATGGGCGCTGTTGTCGTCACTGCAGTATTCATACCGAACCTTATCGCTTTAATTTATCAAGTGATCGTTTAAGTATGCTGCAAAATTATGTCATTTTGGTAAAAAAGCCCAAAAATATTAGGCTTTTTTTAAATAAAATGAACTATTGAGGAATTTGTGTACCATTCATATATTTTAAAATGACACGTTTGCGATATTGCAACTTACGATCATTTCTATGGTCTTGGTAATATTTAGGATTCGGTAATAAAGCAGCTAAAAATGCAGCTTGTTCACGCGTTAAACTTTTTGCACTTTTTCCATAATAAAACTGAGTTGCCGCCTCAACGCCATAAATATTTTGTCCAAACTCCACAGAGTTCATATATACCTCTAGGATTCGACGCTTTGACCACATACGCTCCATCATCCAAGTGGCTACGGCTTCCTGACCTTTACGGATGAATGATCGTTGATTGTAGAGAAATAAGTTCTTAGCAAGTTGTTGTGAGATCGTAGAGCCGCCTGCGACCACTTCACCTTTTTCACTATTCCGTTCTAAAGCATGTTGGATACCCGCCCAATCAAAGCCATGATGATGAATAAACTTCGCATCTTCACCAGCTAAGATCGCATGCTTGAAGTTATCACTAATGTCATCGTAATCACGCCATTCTTGCTGAATAGGCTTGAAATCCGACCAATAATCTAGCCGCATGAACATTGTTGTTTGAACAGGATGTGTTCTCCACCACACCAAGCTAGAAAAAATCCATAGCTGGATGAGCAGAATTACCCCAATAATCAACATGACTGTACGTGCTAAAAAGGCTTTCATTAAAGTGCTTCACTCCTTCGGACATCGGCGTTATGACATATGATCCATGTCTCGTCCCATCAATTCATGCTAAGCTATTTTTCATATTCATGGCTAGCTCAAACATATGACTGAAACGACTCCACCACAAATCAATCAAAAATTGCAAATACAAACATGGTGGTTTACTGCAATTTTAATTGCGGTCAATGTTGGATTATTTGGTTGGCAAATCCTTACAGGTGTGAATATTACCGACCCATCCCCTATGGATGCAATCGCTTGGGGTGCTGATTTTACACCACTCACCTTTTCGGGTGAGCCTGAACGCCTTTTTAGCAGCATGTTTTTCCATTTTGGATTGATCCATTTAATGTTAAATATGTGGGCACTCTATATATTTGGCAGTGTCGCTGAGCAGTTATTTGGTCGTTCCTATTATATCGGTATGTATTTTCTTGCGGGTTTGATGGGAAGTGTACTTTCTAGCTATCTGAGTATTCGTGACGGTTATCAACTCTTACAACATTTTGACCCAAGCTTACTCCCTCATATCAGTGCAGGTGCATCAGGAGCAGTCATGGGGCTGGGCGCAGCACTGACCGCTGTTTCATTATTTCCAGCATTACCAAGACAACGTTTTTGGTTAGATAAAAAATCTCTAGTTATGGTGATGGCGATCAACCTAATCTTTGGTTTTACAGTTTCAGGGATTAACAATGCAGCCCATATCGGCGGCATGATCATGGGGGCTTTGCTTGCAAGTCTTTGGTATTTTGGTCAAAAGACCCAACGTAAAGTTGCTATACAAATGATTGCACTGGTTCTGTGTAGCGTATTACTTGCTGGATTCTATTTTTATTGTACGCAGTTAAGTACAGGTCTCACCCCATTATGGGATGAGATTCTGCGTCAAAATCAACTGACTTTTTAAGATTGATTGATTTCTCTTAAACTTTGTAATGGTGGAATATCGCATAAATAACTCAGACGATATCGTCCAATTACAGTACATACCAGCATCATTGCTAAAGGTAAAATAAACCAAATTTCTGGATGCAATTGGACTGCCATTTGCATCTTATAACTTGCAATTGCACTGATTACTTCTGCAAATAAACACGCCACAACACCAGCAAGTAAGCCAATAAAACCAACCTCTAAGCTAAGCATCCGCTTTAATTTATTTTTAGCGACACCAAATGAACGCAATAATGCAACCTCTTTACGGCGCTCATCCATTAATACATTTAAGCAGGCAATTAAAACTAACACACCTGACATGCCAACAAGCACAGCCAATACCGTCACGATCTGAACCAATACATTCATCAAGCGTTTAACTTCATCCAATATCCGCCCAACATCAATAAATACTGTATTGGAAAATTGCTGAATGAGCTGTACCATTTTTGGCTGATCGACTGTCGGAACATAAAAACTGCCTAAATAACTTCCTGCATTTTCATCCATGGTTTGAGGAGAGAAAATAAAGAAGAAATTGGGGCTAAAACTTTCCCATTCCACTGAGCGAAGATTAATTACTTTGGCCTCTAATATCCCCTCAGGCAAGCTAAAGCGTAATTGATCACCAATTTTAATACCTAACTCAGTGGCTAGTTTTTCTTCAACAGAAACTTGCCCTACTGCACTGAAATTTGCTTCGCCTTGTGTAATGACATTGTCAGTCGGATATGCACTCGCTTGCGTCAGATTCAATTCGCGTCGAAGTGAATTATTTTGTTGAATCAACTCAGGAGAAAATGCCTGATTGTTCTTCGCAATTAATCGCCCTCGAATGTTTGGATATAGTGGTGTGGAAGACCAGTTATTCTGCTCAAGCTGTTGTTTAAATTGAGGCATATCAAATGGAGGTAAACCATATACAAATTGGTTTGGTGTTCCCTCTGGTAATTGTTGCTGCCAACGTTGCAATAAATCTGTTCTTAATACACTCAGCACTGTAATCAAGCTTAAACCAAGTGCTAATGCCGTGATTTGTAAAGCTGTTTGATGCGGTATACGTACATAAGCTGACAAAGGATGCTTTAATCGTTTAATGGCTTTTAACAGCAACCAGATCATCGCAAAAAGCACAGTACATAGCACAAGAATCGCTACTAAAACCAAAAGGCTTAACTGTAAGTTATCACTCAATACCAAACTGAAAACAATAAGGCTGGAAATCCCCACGGCGAACATCGCCACATAGGACTTACGAGAACGTTCTTGTTGACGAATGACTCGAATAGGCGGAGTGTTTAACAGCTCCCAAATACTTGGTAGGATAAAACCTATCAATACCATTACACTGGTAAAAATGGCGATAGGCAAAGCCATGAGTAAATCACTTAGCGCAAAGCTCAGCTGCAATTGAGGAATCAACTGTAGCATTAACTGCAGCAATCCGTATCCCAATCCAATCCCAATCAAACTACCAAGTGCAATCGAAATCAAACTCACTATCCCAAGCAAAATAATGTAAGCCGATAAAATCTGCTTCTTACTCGCGCCTAAACAGCGCATCAGTGCAATATGATCTTGATTTTGTTGTACATAACGCTGGCTCGTTAAAGCAATCGCAATACCACATAGCAGAATCGTCAAAAGATTAGCAAGCTGTAGAAAAGTATCTAAATTCTCTATGGGCTTCATCAATCTTGTATTGGATTGACTTGCATCTCGTAACTTAAGTGATGTTTGTTCGGCTGTTTCTGCTTGTGACTCTACTTTTTGATTATCGGATTCAGGGTCCATTTGTCGCTTAAATATCTTCTTATAAGCATCGACAGCATTTGGTTCTCCAGCCATCAATAAGCGATATTCGATACGACTACCAACTTGAATTGCATTAGTTTTAGCAATATCAGCTTGATGAATAATCACGGTTGGAGAAAAACCTGAGAACCCAAGCTCTTGATTTGAATCATGTTCAATCAGACCTGTGACTTTAAACGCACCATCAGCAATTGCAACGTTATCTCCCAATTTCACGGCGAGAAGATCCATCGCCCGGGGACTCAGCCACACCTCTCCTTGTTTTATTTGCTGAGCTTTTGGTGCAATCTCAAGCTGTCCACGAAGCGGAAAAGCGCCATCAATGGCTTTGACATTCACCATGACAAATTGATCTTGAGTATGCGCCATGGAACCAAACAGCGTGACCGAAGCCTGTTTTAAATTGAGTTTTTTTGCCTGTTCATGCCAATTTTCTTGAATCGGTTGATTATCAGATAGAACGAGATCCGCACCCAGCATTTCAGCAGCTTGAAGCGTTACTGCATTCTGAACTTGAGTATTACTGAACTTTAAAGCGGTTGTCGCACTAATAGCCAATGACAGTGCAATGATCAGTAAATATAAACCACCTGTGCGAAAGCTTTGTAACAGTAAAGGTTTCAGGATCGAGTTCATATTCTCTCCTCAGCCTTTACAATTTCTTGAATCTGACCATCCACAAGTTTGACATGACGTTGACACAGCGCTGCTAAATTTTGATCATGTGTTACCAACACTAAAGTCGTGCCCAACTCACGATTTAAATCAAATAATAGTTGTTCAATTTCTTCCGCTGTTTGCCCATCCAAGTTGCCTGTAGGTTCATCTGCAAAAATAATTTTTGGCTCAGCAATCAATGCTCTTGCAATCGCAACGCGTTGTTGCTCACCGCCTGATAAAACTTTAGGTGTTTGTTGAGCCTGACGACTTAATCCAACTCGCTCTAACCAAGCCAAAGCCTTTTGCTCAGCTTGTTTAAAATGAAAATCAGGCTGTAGACGCAAAGGTAACATCACATTTTCCAATGCGCTAAGCTGTGGCAACAATTGAAATGATTGGAAAACAAAACCAATATTCTCCAAGCGAACCTGCGCTCGTTGCTCTTCAGTCAACGAATGCACAGCCTTTCCACACACCCATAATTCACCGTCACTCGGACGATCTAGTGTTGCTAAAATACCGAGTAAAGTCGATTTACCTGAACCTGAACGTCCTGTAATGGCAATTTGCTCACCTGCATAAACCTCTAAATCAATCTCTTTTAAGATGGTGAGATTTTGCTGATTAATTTGAATATTTTGTGTAACTTTTTGGGCAGAAATAATCGCTTGTGGCATGATGTCACGTATCCTTTAGGACAAATTTGAAGTGCTATGCAAATATCTAAAGTTATCTTGTCGGTATCAAAAACGCTTGGAACAATCACTTTATGTTTAGTACCAACACTGGTTTCTGCAAAGACTATTTTAATTTTGGGTGATAGCCTGAGTGCAGGTTATGGTATTGATGCAAAACAAGGTTGGGCTCATTTACTCCAACAACGCTTAAACCAACAGTATCCGAAACAACATAAAGTGGTCAATGCAAGTGTCAGTGGAGAAACAACAAGTGGTGCACTGGCGAGACTGCCAAAACTACTACAAACCTATAAACCAGAAATTGTTGTGATCGAACTTGGCGGTAATGATGGTTTACGCGGTCAGCCACCGCAAATGATTCAAAAAAACTTGGCACAATTGGTACAACTCAGTCAGAAACAAAAAGCCAAAGTTTTACTGTTTGGTATGAAGATACCACCAAACTATGGAACAGCGTATAGCACTGCCTTTGAAAATAATTATAAAGTTGTAAGTCAGCAATATAAGATCAAGCTATTGCCATTTTTTCTTGAAGGTGTAGCAGGGAATAAAAGTTTGATCCAAAACGATCAAATCCATCCGAATGCGAAAGCTCAACCGATTCTACTCAATCTCGCCTACCCATACATAAAAGGTGCTTTATAAGCACCTTTTATGACGAAATCTATGAGTCGTTAGAAATCAAAAAAAATCACTTCACCTGTTTCTAAAGAATACTCAGCACCCACTACAATCAATTTCCCTTTTTCAATCAAGCTTTCAAGCACTGCTGAACCGTGACGTAATTGATTCACAGATGCAAATACATTTGAACGAACAGCATGTGCAGACAATTTTTTCAAATCATCCTTTAATTCAGTCTGCATTAAAATTTCTACAGAAGGACGCACACGATTCACAATCGACATGAGATTTGACGATGGTGGTTGATCTGGATTTTTTAAGGTATCAATCGTTGCTTGAATCGCACCACAGTGGCTATGACCCAATACAACAACAACAGCGCAATCATAACGCTCAGCTGCGAACTCAACACTTCCGACTTGCGATGGCGCAACAACATTGCCCGCAACACGAATAACGAATAAATCCCCTAACCCTTGGTCAAATACCATTTCAGCTGGTACTCGAGAATCTGAACATCCTAAAACAATTGCAAAAGGATTTTGTTCACTGGCCATTTCGGCGCGCTCTTGGTGAGAGAGTAGTTTCTGTTGGGTTGCTTCCCCTTTCACAAAACGGGCATTACCTGCTTTTAATCGTTCTAGCGTTTCTTGGGCGGTGAGCATGCTTAAATCCATCTATGATTGACATGAAAAAATAGTTTAATGTGGACATGTTCGAAAGTCACTGACAAAAATAAAAACTCTCAAGTTAAAGGCTGTCGTTTTCATCAAGGAAATAGTGGAAATTTACTCATTTCATTGGCAAGAATTTCCAGACCCTTGTAGATTATGCAAATGACTCAGCTGGAAACTTAAACAATAATCAATTGGTTTAAAAAATAAATCAAGGATAGAACAATGATGATGAATACCCTATTACCGATACCATTTCGTAAAACATTTACAGCTTTTTTACTCAGTTGTAGCCTTGGGGCGATGGCAATTCAAGCCACACAAGCTGCTGAAATTGAAATGAGTTTTCAAAATTTATTACAACAAGAACGTGCTTGGGCAGGCTTACAAACCAAAACTTTAAAAGTTGGCGATATTACGTGGTCATACAGCGAAGGCGGACAAGCTGGTAAGCCAATTGTTATTTTAATTCACGGCTTAGCTGGAAGTCGTGATAACTGGAATCGTGTGGCACATGCTTTAACGGCAAATTATCATGTGATCATTCCTGATCTGCCTGCCAGTGGTGAAACAAAAGTCCCTAAAGAATTTGATTATTCCGTTCCAAACGTCACTGAAAAATTACGTCGTTTTATAGAAGCTGCAAATCTTACAGGCCCAGCTCATATCGCAGGACATTCTTTAGGTGGTTCAATTGCAATGCTCTACGCTGGTCAATATCCATTCGAAACGAAAAGCCTGTTTTTAATCGATGCCGCAGGTGTTTATAAGTCAGCGACTACACCTTACCTAAAAGATCCAGCTCAAGTGAAAAATATGATCGTGAGCAAGAAAGGTGATTTTAATTACTTAATGCAACAAGCGATGTACTCACCACCATTCATTCCAAAAGAAATTGCGCAAGCACAGGAAAAAATGATGATTGGGCAAGTTGAAGAAACACAAAAGATGGTTGATCAAATTATTGCGCTCAACAAGCTATTCACACCTGACTCTTTTGCTTTACTTGCGAAATCAATTGATGCCCCAACACTGATTTTATGGGGCAAACAAGATAAAATTATTAATGTTGAAGTAGCACCTGAGTTAAAATCCCTGCTGAAAAATGCACAGACCCCAGTGATTTTGGATAATGTTGGTCACATGCCAATATTAGAAGCAGATCAATTGGTGGTTCAGCAATATTTACCATTTTTAAGCAAGATTCAGGCTCAAAAACCTGCAACTGCCCCATCACCATAATTTAAATCATTATCTGAGCTTTTATGTCTAAACATCCAATGATAGAACAACTGATTGATGCGCAACTTGATTTTTTAGATCATGAATTTGCACAATCTGAAACCATTCAACATGAGTTTAAGCAGTTCTATCATTGGTTGCGTTTACAACAACTTCAGCATATTTGGTCATTTGAACAGATTATTGATCTGATCGAAAAACAAATTTTAGCAACGCCTGCGAGTTCTTTTTTAGTCGAACAAATTGCTGAACATATCCGATTTGCTTTAATTCATCCGTTAAATGATCAAACTACAATCGAAGATGTAATTCCTGTACTGACCATTGATTCAATCGCGCAATACGTTGCGAGTAAAAGTGGTCATCGTCAACGGCTCATTAAAACGATTGTCAATAATCCTGCGTTCTCAGCATTAGTCACTCAACTGATCCAACACTCAATTCAAGACTATTTAGATAACTCTGTTATCTCTAAACGTGTACCTGGTGTAGGTCACTTTATGAAAATGGGGAAATCTGTTTTAGAAACAGTCACTGACTCAAACCTGAATGATACTATCGGGCATTATTTGCAAAAGAATATTTTGAAGATTAGCCAAATGAGTGAAAATGTTTTAAATCAACATTTTAATGATGAAAAACTTTATCATTTTCAGGCAAATCTTTGGCATAAAATTAAAGTCATGCCATTATCAGTTTTACGCAATTATTTAGAAGTTCAGGATTTACCCAAAACCGTGGGTATGGGGCATGAAATTTGGGAGCATATTCATCAAACACCGTATTTAAAACAACAAGTCCATGACGGTGTTTATGCATGGTATGCACGCAATCAAGAGCGAAGCTTTGATCTGCTGTTACGTGATCTCAATATTGATGAAGACTTAATTCAAAATGAGCTAAGCAAATTATTAGCACCAGTTTTAAAGCAAGTGATTGAAACAGGTTATTTAAGAGAACGAGCACGTTCTTATTTAGGAAAGTTTTATTATTCTGAACAAGTGATGAGTATTTTAAAACAAGAAAGATAAGGCAAATTCACCTTACCTTTCTTGCAATCAACTTAGAAGCTATAAGTCACACCGATATTATAACGACGACCATCTAAAACATAGTTATAGGTATCTTTATCAATCTCTTTGTCAAATAAATTATAAACACCTGCTGCAACTGCGATGTTTTGTGTTGGCTTATAGTTCAATCCAACATCAACCATCGTATAAGCAGGTTTACCTTTTGCCATTGCGGTACGACTCAAATAATCAGATGTTTTACTGCGATAGTTGACACGTCCCCAGCTTGAGAATTGATCATTAATTTCCCAGTCAGCAGTTGTATTGAACATATGCTTTGGCATTTCATTTAAAGGTTTTCCTTTATTGATACCACTTTTTTGCTCTGTATCCGTGAAGGTATAATTTGCAGATACATTTACATTTGGCAGAGCCTGCCAACCAAACGTTACTTCCGCACCACGCATGCTCGCTTTATCAACGTTCTCACGTAAGCTGACAAAGTCAAATTTTTCACCTAACCAATCGCACTCTAACGCACCAACATTTTCACCCTGACAAGTTCTAACTTCAGTGATCTTATCTTTAAACTCACTATTAAATAATGTTAGCCCAGCATTTAAGTTATCTAAATTATCCCAGTTAAATGACACTTCATAGTTCACACTTTTCTCTGGTTTTAGATCAGGATTACCGACAATAACTCCCTTACTTTGTCCACCGCCTGTTGCTTGTCCCCATTCAGCAACGGTTGCACGCAATGCTGGTGTTTTATAGCCTGTAGATACACCACCTTTGATCACCCAGTTATCATTTAAACCCCAAACGCCATAAACCTTTGGACTCCAATGATCACCAAACTTCTCGTCTTCATCTAGGCGTAACGAGGTTGTCAAAGTGAAATCATCCACAATGTTCCATGCATTTTCAGCAAATAGTGCCCAGCTATAACGATCTAAGCTAGAAACAGGTGTAGAACCACCGATGCTTAATTGATTGCCCTTATCTTCTAATTCTTCTTTTAAATACATCCCACCAAAGCTAAGACTGTGACGATCAAAATTAATTTTATTGATTGTATTAAATGTCGTATTAATCGCTTCCATATTACGTGATGGATTTTCATTTTCCTCACGTTGAATATAAGAGTGTGTTTCTACTGCACCAAGTGTACCTCGGTGTGTCAAACTGTATTCTGTACGGTAATAGTCGGTGAGTGAGTTTACTGGTGGATTTCTGCCTGTTTGAATTGGCGAAATACTCTTGCCAACCGTTGCATCACGATTTTGAATTGAACGTTGATATTCCAAATCAAAAGTATGTTGATCATTTGGCGTAAGTGTTAATGCAGCCCCACCTGCACGAATTTTTTGCTCACTATAACCCCCATAAATTTCATCTTCATCACGTTGCGAATATAAACCATTGGCCTTGAAAGATAAAAGATTTGCAATTAAAGGGCCTGCAATATATGCATTGGTTTGATAAATATTTCCTGATTTTGAGTTTTCTTGTAATGTCGTATCTAGCTTAATTGATCCAGTCCATTCATTGGTATTTTTCTTGGTAATAATGTTAATTACCCCGCCCATGGCATCAGAACCATATAAGCCTGACATTGGACCACGAATCACTTCAATTCGCTCAATCGCACCAATATTAGGTAACCATCCCTGTTCAATTCCAGAGTTATCACTATTTGGTCTTACAGAACGCGTGTTTACTTTTTTTCCATCAACCATGATGACTGTGTAAGCACTCCCCATACCACGGATACTAATATCACTTGAACTTCCACCGCCTGTTACCACAACTCCAGGAACATCTTTCAATGCATCAGTGACATCGCGATAAGCTTTTTTATTAATTTCTTCTTGTGTGAGAACTGAAATAGAAGCAGCAGCTTTTTTAATATCTTGCTCAAAGCCACTTGCTGTGATCACAATTTTTTCTAGTTGAGTAACTTCGTTTGTCTGAGTGTCGTTCGCATTTGCGATTGCAATCATATTACCAAGAACAGAAATGGCGAGTAGTGATTGACGAGCTAATTTATTGGACATATTCCCACCTAAACATGACAAATCTTAAGATTTGCTTAAAAAATTTATGAGAATTCTAACAAAAAATAAATAAAACTCAATACAAATGATAATTATTATTATTTATATATTCATCTTTTTTGTTCTACATCTTGTTATGAAACAAAGAAAAATATTTACTGATATTTTTCTGACATGAAAAAAGCCCTCGAAAGGGCCTTTTTCAATAGATGATATTTCAAGTTTTTTACTTAAAATATGCGCCTTCTGCTTGGCTATGGTCAGTTTGATCAACGACACGCTGTAACTCAGGAACGTGTTGCTTTAATGTGGTTTCAACACCTTGCTTTAAAGTTACATCAATCGCTGAACAGCCTTGGCAACCACCACCGAATTTTAATACAGCAGTTAGACCGTGTTCTGCATCATCCTGAACTTCAACAAGACTACAGTTACCACCATGCCCTTCTAAGCTCGGGTTAATTTCAGATTGAAGTACATAAGTAATGCGCTCTTCAATTGAAGCATCTGGACCAACACGTGGAACCTTCGAGTTAGGTGCACGGAATGTTAATTGTCCACCAAAACGATCTTTGTTGTAGTCAATTACAGCATCAAGCAAATATGGAATTGATGGTGCATCTACATAAGCTGGAAAGTCTGGATAATCCTGCTTATAGTCTGTTGGCACAACTTCTTCAGGTGCACTATAAGCCATACAACACTCTGCACGTGGTGTACCTGGATGCTCTACAAAAACACGAACGCCAATTCCTGGAGTATTTTGCTTTGCTAATAAATCACGTAAATACTCTTGTGCAGAGGGAGTAATCAAAAGGTTTGGAATTTCTTCTGCGACAGCAGTGTTGGTGTTCTCAGTCGACATAACAATAATCCTCAAGCTGATGTCGTTATATTAACCGAAGATGGAGGGTAATAAAAAAAAATCAACCATTTTTGTAGGAATTATATGCAAGATCATTGTTTATTAAGTTTTTAATGGCATTATTGCTTAGACACTGATCAATTTAAAACATTTATGTTACATCTACCCTTTAGCCATACTGTGACTCTTATCATTATCACAGTTGCAATTTCTTTATTGGCATTCTCCAATCAGGCAGTAATGAACCGTCTGATTTTTTGGCCTCCTGCAATGCAACGTGGTCAATTTGATCGTTTCATTACCCATGGTTTTGTCCATGCTGATGGTACACATTTACTTTTTAATATGATTACTCTGTTCTTTTTTGGGAATATCATTGAGAGTTTTTATCGTCAGTTTTTCTACGACATGGGCTTTGTGTTGTTTTATCTAGGTGGTTTGATTTTTGCGATACTACCAAGCTATTTGAAACATAAAAATGATGTACGTTGGGCAAGTCTTGGGGCTTCAGGAGCTGTATCTGCAGTTTTATTTGCCTATATTCTGTTTCAACCTTGGAACTTAATTTTTGTATTTTTCATTCCAGTACCCGCGATTATTTTTGCAATTTTATATGTCGCATATAGCATCTGGTCAGGGAAACGCGGCAATAGCAACATCAATCACAGCGCTCATCTTTGGGGAGCTGCTTATGGTGTCGTCGTCACAATCTTATTAGAGCCTAGAGTTGTTCCACACTTCCTTAATCAACTGACTAAATTACCTTTTTAAAATCTGAAAATAAATTCAATTGAAAAATAAGCCTCATATTTGAGGCTTTTAAATATCATCATTGATACAAATATTAGTTAAAAATTTCATTTTTTATCTAGTAGAAAATCGAATATACCCTTAAAGTTTCTATGGAAAAACATAAAGATTGGGATGAAATCATGAAAAAAACTTTATTGTGCTTAAGCGCATTATTCTTTGTTGGATTATCAGGTTGTGCTGTACACACACCTCACGGCAGTGTCGTCGTTGATCCAGATCATAATCATGGTGGTTCAGGTAATTTTTGTCCTCCTGGTCAAGCGAAGAAAGGTCGCTGCTAATCAGTTTCCAACCTAAGCTCATTGCAATGGGCTTAGGTAGTCTAAACTTCCTACAATAAGCATCTAAAATAAGATTTACTCGATCAGATAATTGCAAAAAACATCACTTTTTTTCTGTTCTTGGATTTCATTTCCGCAAAACCCATATACTATATAGGGAAATGTATTTTATTCATTTTTATGGGATTTCTTAGATGAATCAAATCCAGCCCTGTGTCGTTACCGAAATATTGAATAAGGTTCAACATGCAGATGATTGGATTAATTTTCTAGAACAACTCAATCTCCATTTTAATGTTCAAGCATCACAGCTTTTAGCCGTTGATCTGGAAGTACAAGCTCTGTCTTTCAGTGTCCATCACGGCGTAAATCTTGATGAGAATCAACTCGAACAAGCCGCTTTAAAACAAATCCGTCTAGCCATAGATGATGACCCTCGCTTAAAAAAAATGTTACTAGCACCAATGAATGGTTGGATGCATTGTTCACAACATTTTCAAGAACATGAAATCACCCAAACTCAAGTCTATCAACAAGTATTACAACCACTAGATTTAAGATTCTGTTCTGCGATTCAAGTCATATATGATCAAAAAGTTTGTGTTATTTTAGCTTTCCTCAGTAGCCAAGATCGAGGTAGTTTAACTTGTTCAGAATTACAACCGATCTATGAGATTTTGCCAGTTTTACAGCAAAAAATTCAGCAATATCGACATCATTTTGAATATTCAACAATGACGCTTCTCGGATCACAATTGATCCAAAAGATGAAGCAGCCGATTGCGATTATTAATCTAAATGGTGATATCTTAGAGATAAATGCTGAAGCAGAACAATTATTTGAAAATAATGAGCTGATTCAAATTAAACAGCGTCGTTTTAGCCTGAATGAACATCATCAGCAGCTGTTTGATCAAAACCTAATAGGATTAGAAAGAAATTATAAAAATCATAGACAACTTGATTCTAAAGAACAGACGAAAATCATGATGCTCAGCGATGATTTATTTCTAACATTAGACTTACTTAGCCCAGAAAAGACGCATAAAATTTTTGGATTACGCCCCGTTTTACTTGCAACATTTTCTGGGCTTCAACACCGTCCTAAATATCAGAAAGAGCTTTATACACAACTATTTATGTTCACACCTGTGGAACATAAGATATGTGAGCAATTACTAGAAGGTAAAACAACCAAAGAAATTGCGCTCTCTCATGAAATCCAATTAGATACGGTTAAAAAACATCTAAAATCTATTTTTAAGAAGACCAAAACCAATCGGCAAGCTGGATTGATCCAGCTACTAATGCAGTTTCTATAAATAGTTTAAATATCTTTTTACTATGCAATCTCAGCTGGAAATGCAATCACTTGGTCAATTTTCATCTTATTCATTGACACCATCAACAAACGATCTATTCCCAAGGCTATTCCTGAACATTCAGGCATATTAGGTAAAGCTGCCAATAAGTTGTGATCAGTCGGGATTGTTGGCAAACCTTGCTTTAAACGCTCAGTATTATCAGCTTCAAAACGAGCGGCTAAAACATCTGCATCTAACAATTCATCATATGCATTGGCAAGTTCTAAACCTTCGATATAAACCTCGAAACGCGCTGCAACAAGTTCCCCATCTTCATCTTGTTTTACCTTCGCTAAAGAGGCCATTTCAGGAGGGAAATCAGTCAGAAAAACAGGCCCATCAAAACCTAAGCTCGGCTCAACAAAATGGGAAAATAATAAATCCATATACGCTAGGCGATCATCACCTAGATCAAGATTCAATCCAACTCGATTTGCTACACCCTTCAACTGCTCTAAGCTTGCTTGTAAAGGATTAATCTCTAAACGATCTTGGAATGCATGCTTATAACTTAAAAGGTAAGGACGAACTTCACCAAAACGGTGAGATAGACACAGCTCAAGTAAATCAGCTGTTTCATGCATCAGCCCTTTTAAATCTAAAGCTGGCCGATACCATTCCAACATTGTAAATTCACTATTGTGCTTACGACCATGTTCATCATCACGAAATACTTTACAGATTTGATAAATTGCCCCACTACCACTGGCCAATAATCGCTTCATTGGAAACTCTGGCGAGGTCTGCAAATATTGCGTGTTTAACTTGCCATAAATATGACGCTGTACTTGTACTGATGCTAAATGAACATCCGTCACGCCTGCCTGTGAGAGAATAGGAGTTTCCACTTCCAAAACTCCCCGCTCAGCAAAAAACTGACGGATTTTTTGATACATTACTGCACGTGCTTTGAGCGCCTCGATAGAACATGTCGGTTGATAACGATTCATTGCCTCACTCACGCTTTAGGCCCTCCATGTGCAGCCCATTCACGACGCAATGGATAATTCTTACGCATTAGATCAAACGCTCTTTGTTCAACCTTACCCGCTTCAACACAAGCACGAAGTTGTCGATCATCTTCAGCAATATTATAAATTTGTACCAAATGCTGTTTAAGTGCAGTTTTTAAATCATGCTGCTCAAAATACTGTTCGACACTTGGCAATTGGCTTTCAAATCGTTTCGATGCCTTATAACCGAAGGTATTACAAAAGGCCTCATAGATCATCTGTGTACCTCTCGCTTTACCTTCCAAGCTATAACCTGCAATATGTGGTGTTGCAAGAGCGAGCTGATCGAGTAATTGCTGTGAAATTTCTGGCTCAAACTCAAACACGTCTAATACCACTTGGCGTTTTGTCTGCTCAATATTTTCAATTAATGCAAATTGCTGAATCACTGGTCCACGCGCACTATTAATTAAAATTGTTGAATCTTTCATTTGAGCAAAAGCAGCTTGATTAAATAAATGCTGCGTTGGATATTCGCCTGATTTTGTTAATGGTACATGAATTGAAATCGCATCAGCTCTTTTTAAAAGTTCCTCAAAAGCAACATTCTCAATACCATCAAGTTGTACATATGGATCATAACCGATCACATGCCAGCCAAGGAGTTGTGCCATCACTGCAAGACGGCTTCCAACATTTCCCAAACCCACAATAGCCAACGTAAATGCGCTATTTTGTTCTAATAGATCAATATTTAAATGCAATAAAGCAGTAATTACATATTCAGCTACGGCTTGAGCATTACAACCCGCTGCATTACTCCATCGAATATGTTTTTGCTCTAAAGCTTGAATATCTAAATGATCAGTCCCAATCGTTGCGCTACCCACAAACTTAATTTTTGTTTGGTCAATAAGATCATGATTTACCTTCGTCACTGATCGCACTAGCAATCCATCAGCATTTTCAACATCGGCATTTGTGAGTGTTCGCCCTGCTTTATGCTGAATTTCTGCAAATTCCGCGAAGAAATAATCGGTAAATGCCAAATTTTCATCTGCGATAATTTTCATGCAGAACCGTCCTATAGAAAATCAACACTTATTATCCTTAGCATAGGCAAATTTGACAATTCAAATCTGTTTAACTTGCATACAATATTGCAATAAGCACTAAAATTTTGATGCATTGTTGCGATGTATTGCCAATCTCGAATCCTATTTTTAATTTTATAATAGGCATATCCCCCTTTCTTTCTCCTTTCACTATGTCTCTTTATTCTCCTTATAAAGGCAAAAATGGTCTCAAACGAATTTTTGACGCGACAGGCTATTCACTTGCTGGATTCAAGGCTGCTTTTAGTCATGAAGCCGCATTTAGACAAGTCATTTTGCTCAATATAATTCTCATTCCATTGAGTTTCTTTGTTCATGTATCGGCGTTAGAACAAGCATTAATGGTCGCTGTTTGCCTATTAGCAATTATCGTTGAGTTATTTAATTCAGCTATCGAAGCTGTTGTAGATCGTATTTCTTTGGAAAAACATGAATTGTCTAAGAATGCGAAAGATATGGGGAGCGCAGCTCAATTTGTTTCTTTAGCCATTATTTTCTTTACTTGGGTAATTATTTTATTTAAATAACAATAAAAAATAATGCATTGATAACCATTAGCATCTTTTTGATTATTCAATTCTTTGATGTTAATGGTTATTTATAAATTACACTTATTCCAATTCCATCTAAAATGCGAAACCAATCCCTACTACAGGACCTTTCTGCTCAGTATCCCATTTAAAACTACCACTTTTATAATCCTGAGATACATAACGATATCCAACTCTAAAGTTGATAGGTGCTGAGAATACTTTTTGGCGATATCCTACATATGCTTGAGCAATTTGTGTTTGTTCAGTGCCATAAGTATATTGAGCAGCAATGTTCCAAGGAGAGTCAGTATTGTAACGAAAACGCGCACCACCAAAGTATTCAAACCAATCTTTCTCTACTGCAACCACTTTCCCCAAAGCACCTAAACTCCCCTCTAAATCCGTATAGTTAAATCCCAAAGTAGGTTCAATCACCAAACCTTTTCCCTGCGGATACTGCTCATAGGCTCGATAATAAATTCCTAAATTACTTAAATTCACTTTTGTTGATAATGCTATCGGATAGGAATAAACCGGTTTTTCTTCTTCAGTCTTCACGTATTGAATATCCGAATAAACGCCCCATTTGCCTTTAGCTATTTCAAAATGTCCCATTAATGCTTTATCTAATGAATCTAGCGTATCTTTGAATGGTTGATCTAAATGATAATTCATTCCCTGATAACCAATTTTTCCATCAATATCAGCAGCAAAACCATAAATATTTACAAACACTTTCGTATCGCCAATAAAAGAGTCTTTAAGACTTTCTGCTTGCGCATGGGGAATGAATAATCCACAACTCAGCATATACAGGCAATATTTATACATTTATTTCTCCAAAACCGTTTATAAAAATTTAAGTATGATTCATGTATTTTTAATATGAATTAATTTATTAGTAACGTTTTCCTAAAGTATTTTCTATACTAGAAACGTAAAAAATCCCTGCATTAGCAGGGATTTTTATGATTTGGACAATGATGTGATTACATCATGCCGGTTAACGATGTAACCTTCACTAAATACAAATTACATTACAACCTATCCAATTGATTTAAAAATATTTTTATTCTAACTTTACATAACAATGTGATACATGCAATTACCAATTTTTGTGAGTAAGATTGTGAGTAAGCACTTTCAAAAATACCGTTACTCACAACATATGCTAAACGATCTTAAAATCAAAAGCTTAAAACCACGTGAAGAATTATACCGCGTGGCTGATCATTCAGGACTCTGTATAGAAATCCGCCCATCTGGTAGCAAATTTTGGCGTTTTCGCTACCGATTTCTTACAAAAGCAAAAATGCTCACAATCGGTCAATATCCCGAAATTACTTTAGCATACGCTCGCTTGAAAACAATGGAATATCGAGAACAACTCGCTAAAGGAGTTGACCCAATAAGCCACCAGAAAAAAGAACGCCTTGAAGCAATCAAAGCAAATAATGGTACATTCCGTTTAGTCGCCAACGAATTTATGAATTCTCGAAAAACTCAACAATCAAAGGAATGGGAACAACGCCGAACTAGTTATTTTGAGAGAGATGTTTATCCTCTAATTGGTAACAAACCTATCCATGAGATTGACTCGATTGATATTAAAAATGTTCTTGATAGTACTATGGCAAGAATCAAAAAATCAGGAAGAGGTACAGGGGAAGTTAAGGGAATTTTTGTCAGGCAAATAATAGGTGAAGTCATGGAATATTCAATTATCACAAAACGTATTTCTATTGACCCTACCTACGTCCTTAGAGGTTACATTAAGCAGCCAGAAGTAACACATGCCAGACCATTGACTGATTCTGAAAAAAGAGAACTTATGTCTAAGCTCAATACATACGGTGGCTCTACTAGTACAAGAAATGCTATCAAAGTGGCAACATATACATGGCTTAGAAGCATTGAAATACGTCGAGGCAAAAAGGAATATATTAATTTTGAAGATAGGACGTGGACTATTCCAGCAGTATCACAGGCTGATATTTTGGCTGGAAAGCGTAATATGAAAAAGAACAGAATGCATGTTGTTCCTTTATCAAATCAAGCCATACAAATCATTAAAGAGCAATTTGCTCTTTACCCCAATAGCGAATATATTTTTGCAGGTGAAGATGGAGAAATGATGGGCAAAACTACATTAAATACTGCCCTTCATAATATGAAATTAGAATTCACCATGCATGCCCTAAGGGCAACAGCATCGACAATTGCAAATGAGAATGGTTTTAACAAGGATTGGGTTGAAATACAGCTTGCCCACGTTTCGGATAATAAAACACGGGCGACATACAATCATGCTCAATGGTTAAATGATCGTAAAACTATGATGCAATGGTGGGCTGATCATGTAGATAGTTGGGGCTTTGTTTCATAAACAACTGACGCACCTACATGTATCACTTACAGCTATATTTATAGTTTTGAAACACAAATCTAACGAGATTTAAAAACATGAATAATAAATTTAAGGGCGATCTTGATTTTTATGAATTAGAAGATATAAGTCATCGCCTTGAAGTAATTGAGCTCATACTTAGAGAGGATGAAATCCCCTTCTCAATGAAATCGACTTATGGGGCTGGAAATTCTGAAATGTGGTTATTTGAAGGCACAGCTAAAAGGAATGGTGATAATTATATCGCTGAAAATATTATCGGTAAAAAATTTAAAGGCTCAACTGGTGATGATGATGGAAATGACATCATTTTTACTAAAGTGATATATGATCATGAGTTTTTCGAGCTAGAAATTGAAGGCTCGATTCTTTGTAAAGCACAAAAGTTTAACTTTGAAGGCATCTTAGAAAGCGTTGAAAATCGTATAGAAAATAAGCATACACCTGATACACTACTTCAAGATACAAAAAAATTTCAAAATCCCAAAAAACGCAGCCAGAATAATCGTAGGAAAGGATTATTTTTTATTAAATCTGAAATTGAAGATTTGCCGATTAATTTTAAATCTTATATTCAAGCTAATAGAACTTTTATCTCAGAAATAGAGGAATATGAAAAAATTTTAAAAGGTTTAGATTTTTCTAAAAATCTTTTTGAATGGGCAAATGAGTGTAGATCTCACATTAGTCAATTTGAATGCGATATTCAGCGAGTTATTGATAATGATTATCATATAGAAACATTCTATGATGAAAAAAATTTTATGGCTCAATGCCTAGAAGAAATTTTAGATCGTGCTCCTAATGATATTTCTTTCAGAATAGATAATTTGACTGAAGAGCAACAAAATCAAATAGCAGCAGTAGATGCTTATTTTTATAGCGTATATGAAAAGCTTAAAAAGAAAGGATACTCAGTTTATGAGACTTGGATTGATGCAGTGTAAATTTATTGGTTAATCTCTTAAATACGACAACCACTGACGTACTTTTCTGTGGTTTTGTGGATTTTATTCTTGTTTTCAAACACAATAAGCACAAAGAAATTTGAGAGTCTTATACGTGATTACAGGCGAAATTAAAAGCAAAATTGACCAGATTTGGAATGCATTTTGGAGTGGTGGTATTTCCAATCCACTCGAAGTTATGGAACAAATGACGTATTTGCTGTTTATTCGCCGACTAGATGAAATTCAGATTACAAAAGAGAAGAAAGCTAATCGTTTAAAGAAGCCTGTAGAACATCCAATTTTCACACCTGAGCAAGATCATTTACGTTGGTCGAAATTCATCACTTTGGGCGATGCTGCAACGCTATATAGCACCGTTGCGAATGAAGTCTTTCCGTTCATTAAGAATTTGGGTGCTGAAGACGAAACGACATATAGCCATCACATGAAGGATGCTCGTTTTACCATTCCTACACCTGCTCTTTTAACCAAAGTGGTGGATTTGGTTGCTGATGTGCCAATGGATGACAAAGATACAAAGGGTGATATTTACGAGTATATGCTCGGTAAGATTGCCTCAGCAGGTCAAAATGGTCAGTTCCGTACACCTCGCCATATCATCAAAATGATTGTAGAGCTGATGCAGCCGAAGCCAACTGATACCATTTGTGACCCTGCATGTGGTACAGCAGGCTTTTTGGTAGCTGCAAGTGAATACCTAAACGATCATCACAGCACTGAGATTTTTGCCAATCCTGAAGCAGCCAAGCGTTTTAGTGAAGAAACTTTCTTTGGTTATGATTTTGATAGCACCATGCTTCGTATTGGTTCGATGAACATGATGCTACACGGTGTCGAAAACCCAAGTATTGAAAACCGTGATTCATTAAGCGAAGCACATTCACATATTGAAAGTAAATACAGCCTGATTCTAGCGAATCCTCCTTTTGCAGGGAGTTTGGACAATGAAAGCTGTGCTAAGAACATTCAGGCTGTAGTGAAAACTAAAAAAACGGAATTGTTGTTTTTAGCTTTGTTTTTACGTTTGCTGAAAACAGGTGGTCGTGCTGCGGTGATTGTGCCTGATGGGGTGCTCTTTGGTTCATCTACGGCACATAAGGCATTGCGTCAGAAGATTGTGGAAGAGCAAAAACTTGAAGCGATCATTTCCATGCCTTCTGGTGTGTTTAAGCCGTATGCAGGGGTTTCGACTGCCATCATGATTTTCACTAAAACCATGTCAGGCGGTACGGACAAGGTTTGGTTTTATGATATGCAGGCGGATGGTTATTCGCTTGATGATAAGCGCAATGAGCTAGATGCGTCTAAGCACGAAAATAACAACATTCCTGACATTATTGCTCGTTTTAAAAACTTAGAGGGTGAAAAAGACCGTAAAGCCACAGAGCAAAGCTTTATGGTAGATAAAGCGGATATTGCTGCCAATGGTTATGACTTGTCGATTAACCGTTATAAGGAAGTGGTGTATGAGCAAGTGGAATATGAAGCACCAAGTAAAATTTTGGCGGATTTAGAGGTACTTGAGCAGGATATTTTAAAAGGAATGGCTACGCTTAAGGAGATGCTTAAGTGAGTTTAGTTTTTCAAGACTTAGGGGAATTAGTGAATTTCAAAGGTGGAGGTACACCTAGTAGAAATGTTGAGGAATATTGGAATAGTTCGATTCCGTGGGCGACAGTCAAAGATTTAAACGAAGGTATTACTTTGACAGAAACTCAAGAGTTTATTAGTGAGTTAGGTTTAAAAAATAGTGCTTCTAATTTGATCGCTAAAGGTACAATTATTATTCCAACTCGTATGGCTTTAGGTAAGGTTGTGATTTCAGAAATTGATGTTGCAATTAATCAAGATTTGAAAGCTGTATTAGTTAAAGATAAAGAAAAGTTGGATGTAAAATATCTTTTACGTTTCTTAGAGTCGAATAAAGAAAATATTGCTTCTATGGGTAAAGGAGCAACTGTTAAAGGTAATACTTTAGACCAATTAAAAGCTATTAAAATCCCACTCCCACCACTTTCCGAACAACGCCGAATTGCGTCTATTTTAGATCAAGCGGATGAGCTACGCCAAAAACGTCAGCAAGCGATTGAAAAATTAAATGAATATATTATAGGACTTACGCATTGACGGATTCAAAAAAGTATTAAAATACTTTATAAAGTATCTGTGATCAGACGAATTAAACATGCTTCTACAGCAACTTGTACTCTACCCATTTATATGGGCTTTCTCATGACAGAACCGAAC
>MPMF02177551.1_pt1 | contig 76395 bp, 58 predicted proteins | sample 1617271 | NCBI WGS metagenome assembly MPMF02 (sample SAMN05944812, study PRJNA350692) | marine metagenome | biome: marine; feature: ODZ; material: water; isolation source: 120 m water sample prefiltered with 30 um filter, filtered on to 0.2 um... | place: Pacific Ocean | collected 2012-04-09... | reverse complement strand
GGCCTGGTGTAGAAGTTTGGCAAACTCGATCACCCGCTCTTGTTGCTCTACCTTGGGTTCGGTTTTCGGGACGTAGGCTTTCTCGTACTCGGCCCAGTCCTCGTCAAAATACCGAAACACGCCAAACGTGCTTGGCTTGAGCAACAAGAGCGGGTGATCGAGTTTGCCAAACTTCTACACCAGGCCGACAACGAAACTTTTGACCAGCAGGTCGATGACTACCTCGACGTAGATCAGTTCCTGCGTTTCCTGGCGGTGAATGTACTGCTCAGCAACCTTGACAGTTTCCTGGGAGCAACGCAGAACCACTACATTTATCTTGAACCGAATTCGAACAAGTTTCAGATCCTCCCGTGGGACATGGACCACTCGTTTGGCGCATTTCCCCTGGCAGGCACGCCGAAGTCGCGACGTGATTTGAGCATCGATCATCCAAGCGACCGAAAGAACACGTTGATCGAGCGCGTGCTCGACATTCCCCGCCATAAGAAGACGTATCACGATTATCTTAATACGTATCTGGATACCATCTTTGCGGAGGAAAAAGTCCATCAGCAAATTACTGGAGCCGCGGACTTTCTGCGCCCATTGATATCAGCCAACGGAGCCGACGCGCCGGCACGTTTCGAGAAGGTTGTGGCGGACGCTCCGAGCGAGGGGGAGCCGCACGCCATGATATATTTCGTCGCCAAGCGGCGCGAGTCGGTGAGAAGACAGTTGGATGGTCTCTCGAGCGGTCAAATCGTGTTCAGCGCGGAGATGGTCAAGTTTCCAGTCCGCAAGATCATCGGCTTTACCATCGCGCTGATGTGTATGGCCGTGCTCAACTTCTACGGATGGCTGTGGGGTATCGTGGCGGGTTTTCGCGGCAGTGTTCGCTGGGGATTCCTGAATCTGTTGTTTTACCCAATCGCACCGGCAGTTTATGGCTTTGGCATCCGGACAGAGTTGGGCCGACGTTCGGCCATGTGGGCGGTATTCTGCACAACCTGCGTTGTGGCGTGGATTGTGGCCGCCTTCGTGACCTTCAGTTGACAGCTGGTCAGGAGGGTTGTGTGTCGCGCCGTGTGGTGACCCGTCGGGGCGTTTCACGGTCTTCTTCAGTTGGCCGAACAACCACACCCAACACGAACTCTCAACGAATCGCCGAGTAGTCCGTTGCTTTCATGTAGATCGACTCGGGCCGTTCGCGGAGGAACCTGCCATCCTTTTGTGATTCCTTCGCAACCTTTTTCCACTCTGCGTCGGCTCCGAACGACTTCCACGATGTTTGTGCAGCGTCGCGGCTGTCGTGCCGGATAATGTAGATCAGTGTGTCCTTCGAATCCGGCTCGTCATCCGGATGCCAGTAAGCAACCGACTGCATCCCGAAGCGATTGAAAATGCGAATCGTGTGGTCTCTAAAACGCGCGTTCAGGTTTGCGAGTTTGCCTTTGTTGGTTCGATAGGTCCGAAGTTCGAAGACGGCGTGATCGCTCTTCTTTTCGTTGGAGAACTCTGGCGAATAAGCCGCCGCGTTCATGAACACCGACTCAGGCGCTTTAGCGAGAATCTGGCCATCTTTTTGCGATTCCCTGGCAACCTTCTTCCATTCGGGGTCCGCGATAAAGGCCTTCCACGACACTTTCGCAGCGTCGCGGCTCTTGTGCTTAATTACGTAGATCAGTGTGTTCTGCGATTCTGGTTCGTCCGTCGGGACCCAGTAGCCAACCGATGCCATCCCATGTTTCTTGAACAACCGCACCGTGTGATCGCGAAAGCGCGCGTTCAAGTTGTTCAGCTTGCCCTCGTTGGTCGTATACGTCCGCAGTTCAAAGACATCCGCCGAAGCGCTCGCCGGAACAAGAAAGATCCCTGCCAGAAATGTGAGGGCGGAAAGACGAAGAATAACTCGTTTGATCAACATGCTGTTCACCTTGGTAGTCCCAAAAAAGTACAAGTAGCGACGCACCCCATTGTGCCCTACAGTGGATGCGAACGCCACCGAGTTGCTGCAAAGACGATCGTGGGTTGGAGAAATCGCGGAATCATGCTCTTGGCACGGTCGGGAGACCGTGCCACAACACCGGTGGATTTCTCACGCCACATGTTGCGGGCTGGTCTCCCGACCGGCCCACGTTCGGCGGAGCCTGTCAGGGTCGCATGGCCGTAGGCCGTGAGTTTAAGACGCACTAAGCGCGACGCGCTGAAGCGGTGGCGGCACTCGCAATGCATCCTGTTCGGTCAGCATCACATCACCGCTTGTACTAAATATCGTTAGAACTTTGTTAATCTTGATACAATACCCCCATGCCCAGCGAGCGAGACAAAACGAAACGCTGGCGGCCGAAGTTCTCGGTCAGGACATTGGTGGTGCTGGTGACGCTGATCTGTGCATACTTGGCTTGCTGGGCCGCGACCAGAACGCGAGGCGTGGACGATGTCTCGATGCACGTCAACCTTGAGGACTTGGCGAATTTTGGAACCCCGGAGGAAGGCCCTCTGGATGCTGTGCGGCGTGCGGAAGTGTGGATGGTTACAGCCAAAGTTCCATTTCTTGTGGGCGCGATCGAATGGGATAGCATGTATACTGGTGGGCGTTATTTAATGGCGTCTTCTGGCCGTCGGGTGTACTACCTCTGGTTCTTCGGCTACGTCGTCAAGTTGCCCTACTCCCACAGAACTTAGCCGCCCAAGATAACCTTCTCCCACAGAACCTCGCCGTTGACAGTTATATGCCAACATGGCTTGCCCTGGCGGCCAGCACCTTTTAAGGGGTCACTGTTGACGGATTAGCGATCGGGTATTCTACACGGCGAACGTTTTCTGGATGACAAACTTCGTCTTAAGGAACGAAGCATGAAACCAACATTGCTCGCGTGTGCTCTGCTCGGATTGGTCATTCCGTCCCAATCAAATTCAACTGAGGCGGCCGAGCCGATCGATTTTCAACCGGATACGGCGTTCGTCAAGCTGCCGGACTCGATCACGCTGGGAGCTTGTTCGGGAGTGGCCGTCAACAGCAAAGGGAACGTTTACCTGTTTCATCGAGGTAAGAAACCGATCATCTGCCTTGATCCCCATGGCACGTTTGTTCGCGCTTGGGGTGATGATACGATTGCCACCGCGCATGGGTTGCGGATTGACTCTGATGACAACGTTTGGGTGACGGACATTGGCAACCACCAAGTGATCAAGTTCAGCCCCGCTGGAAAACTCCTGTTGGCGTTGGGCAAAGCGGGTTCGCCCGGAGATGGCATCGACGAATTCAATAAGCCAACCGACGTTGCCTTCGGTCCTCAGGGGGAAATCTATGTGTCGGACGGTTACGGTAACAACCGCATCATCAAATTCACTCCCAATGGCGGCTTCCTGGCGCAGTGGGGCGAAGCAGGTGATGGACCGGGGCAGCTCAACCTACCGCACTCCATCATCGTCGATCAAAACGGCCGCATCGTTGTGGGAGATCGTGAGAACGATCGGGTACAGGTTTTTGAAAGCAGCGGCAAACTCGTGGCCGTGTGGAGCGGTTTCGCACCTTATGGCCTGGCTTTCGACCGGCAAGGCCATCTCTTCGTGGCCGATGGTCGAGCGAACAAGGTCTTACAGCTCGACAAACAAGGCAAGATCGTGCGAACCTGGGGCGAGGAAGGCGCTCAGCCCGGCGAGTTTCAGTTGCCGCATATGCTCGCCGCCGATGCGTTTGGCAATCTGTACGTCGGTGAAATTAAAGGCGTGCGGTTTCAGAGGCTGATTCGAAAGTAACGTGTGACTGGGAGCACACCGTATTGGACTATGTGGTTGAAGTCATTTCGCAGCGTGCTCATTCAAGGCGGCTACACCTTCGCGGACGGCATTCTGATACAGCCACAGATCACCACCATAAGCCAGCATACGAAAGCCCTGATCGAGCAATGACTTTCCATCGTCGATCCCACCGGCCATGAAACCTGGCACCTTATTGTGTTTCCGGGATACTTCCAGCACTGTGTTGCAGGCGTCCTTGAATTGAGGATGATCAAACTGCCCCGGAATGCCAAGCGAGTTGGTCAAGTCAGTATGGCCAATCCATAGGACGTCAATGCCGTCGACCGCTGCGATTTCTTCGGCGTTGCGAACTCCGGCCGCGGTCTCGATCTGTGCGATCAAATGTGTTTCACTGTTGGCGATCTTGATTTTCTCGACGATATCACCGCCGCTGTAGTCGTCATGAGCAACTCCAAAGGCGGCGCCGCGTCGGCCGACGGGTGGGTACTTCGCGGAAGCAACAATCGCCTGCGCCTGATCGGCGCTTTCCACCATCGGCACCATGATCCCCATCGCTCCTACGTCGAGCACACGGGCAATGAAGTCGTATTCCGTGGTTGGGATCCGGACGTAGGGTATTATGTCCGTCGAACGTGTTGTCGCAATCAGCATCCTGATCGACTCGATGCTCCACCCGGTGTGCTCCATATCGAAGATCGCAAACTCGGCCCCGGCTTCCGCTGCGATGCGACTGATACCGGTCGTGTTGAATTCAAATATAAACGTCCCAATCGATACACCTCCGCTCTGCACTTTCTGTTTGATGTCGTTTGTTCTCATCGGTTGTTTCCCTGGAGTTGTTAGGCGAGGTAGAGTTTACCACGATTTCGGGGGAGAGGGGTTGACGGGCTAGCTGCACGTTGGGGGCGCCAGGGGCAGCGGGCAGCCCGAAATCTTCTGTTCCGACGAAATCCGAATGTCCTTTTGGGACGTCTAGTATGTCGCCGAGACGGGATTGGTCCAGGGACCTGCGGCGGAAAACGCTCGGCAACAACTACTACAATTCGCTCCAATGCGGCACATTCTCGCCATTCGGTTCGGCGTTTTTCATCAAAGGAGTTTCACCATGCGACCAAGTTTCCTGGCGACCACACTAGTTCTGCTGGCCACGGCATCCGCCGTGCCTCAACAGGTCTGGGCACGCGTCAAGCTGATTACGTTACCGGTTCGGCAACGGGTCGAGATCCAGTTGGACCATCCGCAGGCCACGCTGGTCGAAGAAGAACGAATCGTCCCTTTGGTCGCCGGCGTGAATCAGGTCGACTTCTCGTGGGCCAACACACAGATTGATCCCAATACGATTCTGTTCCGCGTGTTGGCTCGTCCTGCCGACGAAGCAAAACCGCTCGATGTAAAAGTCCTCTCAGTCAGCTACCCGCCCAACGAAAACTCGCTGGTCTGGCAAGTCGCCTCCAACGGTTCAGGCTCGGCTCGCGTCCGCATCAGTTACCTGTTGGGCAACTTGACCAAGAGCTTTAACTACCGCGCCGTAGCCACCAACGACGAGAGTACGTTGGTGCTTTCGCAGTACATTCGTTTGCAGAACCTTGCCAACGAAGAGTTCGGATCGACCGGATTGTGGGCTGGGTTTGGCACGCATTTTCTCAAGGCCGTCGGCATCAACGAGACCAAACAGATGCTGATGGAAAAATACCAGAAGGTGCCGATTAAGAAGACCTATACGGCCGATTCGCAGGCCTTCGGCTATCTGGATCGTCCCAAGAACAAGCTGACGATCCCCATGCACTACGTGCTCAAAAACAGCAAGCCAAACAACCTGGGAAAGGCCCCACTGCAGTTCGGGAAGGTCCGCATTTTTCAGGACGATGGACGTGGTTCGACGGCCTTTATCGGTGAAGACTGGGGAAAGTTCACGCCGCTGCATGACGAAATGCGGCTGTACGTTGGTACGGCGCAGGATGTGGTTGTCGTTCGCACGATCGACAAGAACGAACAGAAGCGGGTCGCCGGAAATCTGTATAACCGAGAGGTCGTGGTCAAATTCGAGATTGAAAACTTCAAGGATCGTGCCATCACTCTGGATGTCGCCGAAAGCATTCGTGCCATCCGAAACGAAGTCTCACGTGACACGGGGCGGGACGTCGAGTGGATCATCGGACCGCAGACCACATTCCCCGGTGGCATGGACAAGCAACGTAGCACCTTCGACAAGGTCGTGTTGCACACCGATCTTCCCGCCCGCGGTGCAGATGGAAAAGCGAAAAAGACCGTTCACAAACTGCACGTGATCATCAAAAACGAATGGTGACGCTAAGTGTGGATTGAATCGGAGCGCACAGTCGAGTCCGCGAATCCGCACGAGAATTGTCAGCGACCTGGAATTGCTGACCGCGTATTCACCCTTTAGCGTCAACCAGTCAGAGAATACACATGCGACACTCTATCTCATGCCTCATAACCGCCTTGATAGGTCTCGTGATCGCGGCGGAAATTTGCGCCGAAAACGTGGATCTTTCAACCGTTCCCAATCGGGACACGGTGCAGCTAACGATCTACAACTCGGAAGATATCACACTCGTACGTGAGACCCGGAAGATCAGTTTCAAAAAAGGTGGTAACCCGCTGCAGTTTAGTTGGGCTAATACGCTGATCGACCCAACGTCGGTCCAACTGCGTTTCTTGACCGATCCGGATAAACTGGAAGTTCTGGACACCACGTTTCCTCACGCCAAGCCGCAGATGCTGTACTGGAATGTGCAGAGCGAAATCGATGGCGAGGCGACGATCGAGATCACGTACTTCACCAGCGGAATCAGTTGGTCGGCGGACTACGTGTTGGTGGCCAACCGTGACGAGACTCAAGTTGGCTTTGAGGGCTTCGTCCGCGTGCATGACAACTCGGGAGAAGAATACGAAGACGCGCAGGTGCGATTGGTTGTCGGCAAAATCAATCTGGTCGAGAAGATTGCAAAGTTGGCCAGCGTCACTCTCGAAGAAGTTGGAAAACTCGAAGCAGAACTACGGGGCAGGCTAAGCAACGAGGCGAAGCGAAAGGCTATGGGTGGGTACGGTGGCAGAGCCAGCGGCGGTGTGGCCGCAGCCAAAGCTCCCAAAGAGATCATCAAGGAAGGTCTGAGCGAATACTTTATCTACACGATCGAAGGGACCGAGACGATTGCCAACGGCTGGTCCAAGCGGATGCGGAGCCTCAAGCCGGTGGAGGTGCCGCTGAAGATCCAGTACCGCTATCGCGAACCGGAATACGGCCCGCAACTTGTTCGCATGTACCTGATGCGGAACGACAAGGAGTCGAAGCTGGGGACCACACCGCTGCCGGACGGCGTAGTCCGGGTCTTCCGAGATAACGGCCGTGACGGGCTGAGCTTCCTGATGGCGCAGTCGATCAAGTACATCGCGATCGGTGACAAGATCGAACTGAACCTGGGCCCGGATCCGGAAGTGATCTTCGAACTGATCAAACTGAAGGTTTGGCGGGACAATATCTGGTTGCGGGTGGATGGCACGGACGTATACCGGCGTGTCGATGTGCTGGACATTCAGATCCAGGTTCGCAGCTCGGTTGTAGGCTGGGACGATCACACGATCTACACACAACGTGTCAGAAATTATTCAGCCAAACCGATCGACCTGGAAGTCCGCCGGTCGTTTGACGGTCATGCGATTGTTCGCAGTCAGTTGACCGCCACCAACCACGACTTCCGCACCGTTGAGTACACCGCCACGGTGCCCTCGGGTGAACAGGCCGACTTACTGTACGAACTGCTCCTGCACCAAGGCCGTAACGCGAAGCAGAACAGCGTCACACTGGAAGTCGCGGAGGTGACACCATGATTCGAACAGCACTTCGCCGAGTGACTGCCGTTATTCTCTTTGCTGGCTGCGGCTGGTTAGTCGCGCAGGCACGAGCCGAAAACGTAGACCTCTCAACGGTTCCCAACCGGGACACGGTTCAGCTAACGATCTACAACTCGGAAGATATCACACTGGTTCGTGAGACACGGAAGATCAGTTTCAAGAAGGGTGACAACCCACTGCAGTTCAGTTGGGCCAACACACTGATCGATCCGACATCAGTCGAACTGCGTTTTTTGACCGATCCCAACAAACTGGAAGTTCTGGACACGACGTATCCCCATGCCAAGCCGCAGATGCTGTACTGGAATGTGCAAAGCGAAATTGATGGCGAGGCAACAATCGAAATCACGTACTTCACCAGCGGGATCAGTTGGTCGGCGGACTACGTGCTAGTGGCCAACCGTGAAGAGTCGCAGGTCGGTTTTGAGGGCTTCGTCCGTGTGCATAACAACTCGGGCGAAGAATACGAAGACGCCCAGGTCCGTCTGGTCGTGGGAAAAATCAATCTGGTTGAAAAGATCGCAAAGTTGGCAAATGTATCCATGAAAGGAGTCAGCCGCTTGAGCGAGTCGAGACGCGGCGAATTGAGAACCGAAGCAGCGAAGCTTTTTCTTCAATACGAGCGTGGTTTTGCCAAGGACTCCGGCGCTGCCAGTAGCAAGGAAGATGAGAAAAAGATCATCAAGGAAGGGCTGAGTGAGTATTTTATCTTCACCATCGAGGGAACTGAGACCGTCGCCAACGGCTGGTCCAAGCGGATGCGGAGCCTCAAGCCGGTGGAGGTGCCGCTGAAGATTCAGTACCGCTATCGCGAAGCGGAATACGGCCCGCAACTTGTCCGCATGTACCTGATGCGGAACGACAAGGAGTCGAAGCTGGGAACGACTCCGTTACCCGACGGTGTCGTCCGCGTGTTTCGTGACAACGGGCGAAATGGACTCAGCTACTTGACCGCGCAGACGATCAAATACATTCCGATCGGTGACAGGATCGAATTGAATCTCGGTCCGGACCCAGAAGTCACATTTGACCTGGTCAAGGGTCGCATTTGGCGGGATCACATCTGGTTAAAACTGAACGGCGTTAACACCTACCGGCGGATCGACGACGGAAAGATCGCCATCGGTGTTAACGGCTCAGTCGCGGGCTGGGACGAGCACACATACTACATCCAAGATGTTCGTAACTTCACTGGCAAGTCAATCGAATTGGAGATTCGCCGGCCGTTTCCCGGCCACATTGTCTTTCGTAGCGCGCTGGGAGCGATCACCCACGATTACCAGACTGTCCAATTTACCGCTAAGATCCCATCAAAAAGGCGAGTGGAACTGCGGTATGAGGTGGTCCAGCATATGGGCCGCAACAAGAAACAAGCTAACGTGAAACTTGTTGAGGTGAAGTAACAGGGCAGGGTTAGAACGCATGCCGATTCACTGTGGCGGCTTTCCGCTGTTTGGAGTCATGAACCAAAGCGCCGCAGACGCTCCATGTCAGTGCGATACGCAGTAGCCCAAACGTCGACGACGACATTCACTCGTCGTCCAACGCCGAGGTTTCGTCAGAAGCCTTTTGGGCCGGCCCCGCATTCGCCCGAATGCCTTCAAATTGGGCCGCCCGACTTCATGTGTGGGTGTCCGATTGCGCTGATCCGACTGAAGGTAGGTTTTGAAATCACAAAACTCTGCTAAGCTGGTGTCTCCCAGCACGTAGGACAAACCCCCCAACCCTATCCAGGATTTTCGAATGAGCAAGTCTAACTTGGGCGCTCGCTTTGTGCCGGGCCGCTTTGAATTGGCTCAGATTGGTTTGACTCGGTTTCGAGCGCTCGCCGTCATTCTCTTTACACTTACTCTCATGGCCGTCGGCGCGACCGAGCCCGCCGCAGCCGCAGAGAATGGAGACTCGAAGGAAATGTCCCCGATGTTGCAGCCCTGGACCGGACCCTACGGCGGTGTTCCACCGTGGCATTTGGTTCGGCCCAATGAATTTGTAGAGGCCTTCGACGCAGCAATCGCTCAGGCTAGCCGTGACATCGATGCGATCACTGCAAATCCGAAGGCGCCGACGTTCGAAAACACGATCGTGGCGATGGAATCCGCAGGCCGCACGCTCGACCGGTTGCAGTCTCTGTTCGGCGTGCATTCGTCAAACTTGAATCTGGGCCCAGTCCCGGACGTTGAACGCGTCGTCGAACCCAAACTTGCCGAATACCAAGACAAAGTTACCCAGAACGAAAAGTTGTTTTCGCGGATTGCCGCCGTCTACGAAAGTGACGCGAAAGAGAAGCTCACGCTGGCACAGAAACGCCTGGTCGAAGATCGCTACAAGCAATTTGTACGTCGAGGTGCCAGACTGAGCGCCGCAGACAAGGCAACACTGTCTCGGATCAATAAGCGTCTGGCAAGCCTGTTCACAGATTTTAGCCAGAACGTGCTGGCCGACGAGCAAGGATATGTGACGTGGATCGAGGACAAAACCGATTTGACCGGTTTGCCGGACAGTGTCGTTTCTGCCATGGCCAGTGCGGCGAAGAATCGCGGCAAAGAAGGACAATGGGCGGTGACGAATACCCGCTCTTCAATGGATCCATTCCTCAGTTACGCCAGCAACCGAAAGTTGCGCGAAAAAGTCTGGCGCAACTACTATAGCCGCGGTGACAACGGCGACACGCACGACAACAACACGATAATCTCGGAGATTCTCAAACTGAGGGCCGAACGAGCGAAACTGCTGGGCTACAAGACACACGCGCATTGGCGGTTGGAACCTCAAATGGCCAAGACGCCCGAAGCCACCATGGAACTGATGCTCAAGGTCTGGCCGAAGGCAGTCGCGCGAGTCCGTGAAGAAGTCGCCGACATGCAGAAGATTGCTGACTCGGAGGGCGCGGGAGTTACGATCGAACCCTGGGACTATCGCTTTTATGCCGAAAAAGTTCGCAAGGCAAAATACGATCTCGACTTCAACGAAGTGAAACCGTACCTGCAACTGGAAAAACTTCGTGAAGCCATGATGTGGGCCGCCGGCGAGCTGTATGGAATGCAGTTCAAGCAGATCAACGATTTACCCGTATTCCATCCTGATGTACGCGTTTGGGAAGTCGCCGACGCGGCAGGCAAGCACGTCGGCCTGTGGTATTTGGATCCGTATGCCCGCGAAGGCAAACGGAGCGGAGCGTGGATGACTGCTTATCGTTCACAGGAGAATATGGGTGAAGCGCTCACTCCGATCGTTTCGAATAACTCGAACTTTGTCAAAGGCGCGCCAGGCGAAGTTGTTTTAATTTCTTGGGATGACGCGACAACGCTGTTTCACGAGTTCGGCCACGCGCTGCATGGACTCAATTCCAAGGTAAACTATCCGTCGCAGTCCGGTACTTCAGTGGCACGTGACTATGTCGAGTTCCCGTCGCAGCTGAACGAACATTGGCTCCCGACACCCGAGGTGCTGAATCAGTTTGCCGTTCATTACAAGACGGGCAAGCCGATGCCCGCGACGCTGTTGGAAAAGATCGAAAAAGCAGCGACATTCAACCAAGGATTCGCCACCGTCGAGTATCTAGCGAGCGCTTTGGTCGACATGAAGCTCCACTTGGCGGGTGACGTGGAAATCGATCCGGATGCATTTGAGCGCAAGGCGTTGGCTGAGATCGGTATGCCTCGCGAGATCGTGATGCGTCACCGCACGCCCCACTTTTCGCATATCTTTGCCGGGGACAGCTATTCTGCCGGCTACTACAGCTACCTGTGGTCAGACGCATTGACTGCCGATGCCGCCGAAGTGTTTGAAGAGGCGGGCACGTACTACGACAAGGCGATTGCCAAGCGGCTACACGATCACATCATGTCCGTAGGCGACACCATTGACCCGGCTGACGGTTTCCGCGCCTTCCGCGGTCGCGATGTCGACACGAGCGCGCTCCTTCGTAAACGCGGCTTCCCCGTCGATTGAACCGGACGGCTTCAGGTGGATATCCATTCGACCAGGCGGAGCCGCGCTGCACTTATTCTGTCCCAAGTACCCAGGAACTACTGTTGCACGCGGGCCTTGAGTTTTCCGACGACTGTTTGAAACTCTTCCCGTAGTTCATTGAACTTCGCTACGCTCTTGTCGCCTGGCGCTTTGACGTAGTCCAGCATGATCGCTTCGGCGCTCAGAAATTCTTCGCCGATGTCGGCGATTTCGCTGGCAAGGTGTGGTGGAATACTGGTGACGCCGTTGGCATCACCATGCAGCAGGTCGGCTTGATTGACCATCAAGCCGCCTACGCGCACTGGCAATCCCAAATGCAGCATGTGGCAGTACGCGTGCGAGCAGATCGTGTTGCCGGTGAAGACGGGAAACTTAAGTTCGCGCACTTGCTCCAAATCGCGGCCGCCGCCGTTGGTGACCAGGCCAGCCGATCCAAAGGCCTTGTAGGTCGAACACATGACTTCGCCAAAGACCGCGGCTACGGCGGGATCGTCAGCATCTTGGAACACCACAACGGCCGGACCCGGCAACTCAGCGAACTGTTCAAGTTGTCTCTGAATCGATCCGTACGCATCGCCACCACTCGGCGGCGCGTCCGAACGAAACTGCGCCGTGGCAGCAAAACCGACCATCGGCGACAGTTCGGGGAAGTCACATTTGACCCGTCCGTCCATGTAGCCCACGTTGCGCGGGCGGATGTCAAACAGTTCGATCACGTTGCAGATCGTGGGCGTATCGTACTTGGCCAGTTTGTCGAGTGTTGCTTGGGTAATAGTCATTGGTCTCTTTCTGCCGTCTCTGTTTCCTCTGCGTCCTCCTGTTCAAAACCTGCATCCAGTCATGAGTACGGATATTTGGGTTTTGAGACACAGCCTCGTATGTGCCGCCAACGTACCAGCCTCGACGAATCAGCTCAAGCCGCCGGGTCTCATGAATTCGCGTCCAAGAACGGCAATCGCCGCGCGAATCCAACATGGTCGACGATTGCATCGATACGGATGCTACGTGAGGTCCCACTAATCGCGCCGCGTACTAAGCCGTGTCGTCTGCTGTTTCTCGAACACGGCGTGCCAGTCGCGCCAAGCCTGCTGATCGAAGCCAAAGCTGACGCCGCCACCAATCTCGACTAGCGCGGCAAGTGCTTCGTGATTGGGAACACGGACGCGGATCTGCTTCGGTACTCCGAATTTAGCAATCGGGGTCCCGATATCGTCATTGGGACCGTACGCGATTCCAGTCGTTGTGGTGCCGGGTGACTTACCAGCGAGAGACGGATTCCTAATGGTGTGTTCGGTCACCAGCGCATCGATCAAAGGCACAATCGTGGTCGGATCGTTTAGTTTACCGAGCGCATGGGCGGCCCGATTGACGCGTTGGTTGTCATAATTGCGCAACGTCTTCACTAGCACTTTGACCACTGCGGGGGACTTTCGCGGCAGTACTTCTTCCAAACTGGCATGAAACACTTCAATGTCAGGATTGTCTAGACACGCCGAGACAAGCACCTTGGTCGCACGGGGGTCGTCGATTTGTCCGAGAGTGTCAACATAAAGCAGACGGATCAGCCGAGACTTCTCTCGCGCCAGTTGATAGGCCAGGGCAGGGATCGCGTTCGGAGTTCGAATGGAGCGGATGTTGCGCACCGCAGCGATCGGCTGCCCTTTGTTGATTTGCGCTCGCCACATCTTCAACTTGGAAAGCCATTCTTTGGCAGCCAACTCGATCTTGTGGCGCGATTCCATCACATCGATTTCCTGGGAGAGTCGCCAGCGACCGCGGTAGAACACGTAGCCCTGTTCGTGCAAGAACTCCTTGCGAAGAATCCACTTGCCACCCAGTTGTGAATACCCCAAGCCATGCCATGCGACTTCGTGTTGCGGATCTAACTCGACGATGCGTCGCAAGTGGCGCGCACGGTGCTCGGTCAGACTATTGGTGCGACACCATTCCGCCAACCGCCACTGATCTGCAACGGTATCACGAAACTGCGGTGCGATCTTTTCATACTGGTCGACCTTAGGTTGTTCGCGATCGGTACTGGCAATCTGGCTGGGATGCAGTGTGACGCGAATTCCAGCAGCCGTCTCAATCACCAAACGAGTTGGCGACCGTTCATCACGATTGACCCAATGACCACGAACCTGTGCGCCGTTTGCTAAGTGAAAAATGTCGCCGCGGGCGGCGGGCGTCAGGCAGAGCGCTGAGATCGTCATGACAAAAGCGGAAAACCAACACAGAGCAGGCAACCTGACGAAATGCCACGGGCGCCAAGGAAAAACCAAGAGATGTAGTCTGCGATCGTGCATGACGGACATGATGCTCGTGCGAATGGCGCTCGTACGAATGGCTAGCAATTCAATATAGGGGGTCCGACCGCCGTCAAGCAAGCAAATGGTGGCCGTTGGTGGGGGCGCCGGGGTCCAAGCCGAAGCCACGACTCTGGTTGGCTTCGCTTCTCGATTGCCCAGCTAGCAGCCTCGAATTGATCTAGGGTCAGCCACTGGTTTGCGATAGTCTTCGCAGTCTGGCGTAAAGCGTACATCAGGCAGGAAGCCGAATTTGCCCATGGAGGGGCTTTGTGCGTAAATCAACATTTTTCTTGATCGCTGCCATCGTCTCGATCGGCGGCTATTTTTTCTTGCAGAATTTCAGTCTCGAGGGACTGGAAAACGTCAAAGTTGCACCGCGGGAAACCACCGGAACCGAAAATGGTTTCGGCACCACGGCGGTTTCAACCAACGCTCCGCCTGTCGTACGTAGCGGTAAGACGATTCGGATTGCGGCCTTCAACATTCAAGTGTTCGGTCGCAGCAAGATCAGCAAGCCGATCGTGCTCGACGTTCTCGCTCGAATCATCCGCCATTTTGACGTGATCGCAATTCAAGAAGTTCGTGCGAAGGATCAAGATATCCTGCCGCTGTTTGTCGAAGCCATCAACAACGGGGGGCGCCAATACGACTATGCAATCGGACCACGGCTGGGACGCAGTGCCAGCAAGGAGCAGTATGCATTCATCTTCGATCGCGCTAGTGTCGAAGTCGACCGGCAACAGCTCTACACAATCGACGATCCCGACGATCTAATGCACCGTGAACCACTGGTTGGTTGGTTTCGAGTGCGTGGACCGGCCGCGAACCAAGGTTTTACGTTTTCGTTGGTCAACATTCACACCGACCCCGATGAGGTTGCCGACGAAGTCAATGTGCTGGATGACGTGATGCGCGTGGTCCGTGATGATGGCCGCAACGAAGACGACGTGATCTTATTGGGCGACCTGAACGCGGATGATCGGCACTTTGGCGAACTGGGGCGCGTGCCACAGATTGCCTGGGCCATTTCCGGTGTACCAACCAATACACGCGGTACAAAACAGTATGACAACCTCGTCTTCTATGCCAATGCCACACGCGAATTCATGGGACGCACCGGTGTCTTTGATTTTATGCGCGAATACAACATGACCATCGACGAAGCGCTGGAAGTGTCAGACCATTTACCAGTCTGGGCCGAATTCAGCATCTACGAAGGCGGCGAGATTGGTCGCGTAGCGACCCGGCCAACCGACACTACACGGTAGAGAGCAATTCGAAGCGTTCAGCGCAATTACTTCAAATGCGGTCGCACCAATTTCGACCACAATTGGTAACCCTGCTTGTTCAGATGTAGTCCATCCGCCTTGAATAGATCTTTGCGAGGCTGACCGTCATCGCCAATCATGGGCGTGTCGACATCGACAAACTCCAGCCGTGCGTCCTTGGCGGTCGCCTCACGGATCATTCCGTTTGCTCTCCGCATTTTCTCGACCAGTTCCCACCGTTTGATGCTGGGCTTGATCGCCACGAAGACGATACGTGCTTTCGGCAGGCTGGCGTGGATCGTTCGCGTCAACGATTGATAATCCGCAAATACCGTCTTAACGTCTTTTCCGTGAGCGATGTCGTTGTCACCGGCATACACGACAATGACCCGCGGCTGATACGGAATAATGATTCGGTCGGCGTAACGGATTGAATCGGCGATCTCCGAACCGCCAAAGCCTCGATTGATCGTATTCCGATCCGGGAACGATTCGCCCAGATCCCAACCGCGAATGCTTGAACTACCCACAAACAGCAAAGCTCCCTTGGGGGGTGGATCAACCTTGTCTCGCGACTCGAAAGCCGCTATCGACTTCTCCCATTTGTCAGCGGTGGCCGTTTGCGCCAGCGCGCACTGGCAAGCAGTTGAAGCCACCATCAAAGCTGCAATCAAACTCCAAAAACCTCGTCGCATGGTCATCAAGACTTCTCCATCGTGGTGAACGCACCGCGATACCGCGCGTCACACCATTACTCTTCCCAAACGGTATGATATGCGGACATCAGCTCAAAATATTCTAACAACCGCTGATAGAATGTGTGATTCGCGATGGTCGCACTGTCCCCAACGACCAGGAGTTTTCGGCGAGCACGCGTCAGCGCAACGTTCATCCTTCGCACATCCGCCAGAAAACCAATCTCGCCATCGCTGTTGGAGCGCACCAGGGAGATCACAACGGCTTCTTTTTCTCGCCCTTGAAAGCCGTCCACTGTATCGGTCTCCAAGTCGTCCTGTTCCAACAGTTTACGTAGCAGGCGGACTTGGGCCGCATAGGGCGAAATCACGGCAACTTGGTCGGGACTCACACCCATCTCCAACAACTGCTTCACCTTTCGGACGACCAACGCGGCCTCCTGTTCGTTCATGCGACTCTCGCCGTCCGGCTCGATCTGTTCGTCGTATCCAGCACCAGCCGTGTCGATAAAATGCAGCGGCGTGGCGGTGAACGCGTTGTTTTCCACGCCCGGGAGATCGCTTAACAAGTGCTGGGCGACCATGTCGTCGGCAACCAGAGTACCGTCGTAGAACTCGTCCGACGAAAAGTCCATGATCGACCTGTGCATCCGGTACTGCACGCACAGTTGTTTGGCAATCTTGTTTCCGAAACGGTGTACTATTCGCTCGAGCATGCTGACGTTGAATCCTTGCCGCTCTGCGTCGCGTGACACAACGGTGGGCGGCAGTTGACAATGATCACCTGCCAGCACGATCCGGTCACAGCGCAGCACGGGAATCCAACAGGCGGGCTCGGTCGCCTGACAAGCTTCGTCGACAACGGCCAGGTCGAAGGCCCGCTTGCCGAGCAAGTCGCTATCCATGCCCGTTAGTGTCGCACACAAGATCGTCGACTGGTCAAGAATATGCTGAACAACCTGTGCTTCCAGGCGGCGAGCATCGCTGATCAACTGTTTCGCTTCGTCCCGCATTTCGCGACGTGCGCCAGGAACCGGTTTGGCCCGCGTGTGCTTGCCCGCCTTCTCACGCAATGCAAAGGCCTCGCGAACCAATTTCCGCGCCAGACGCACATCCTCATGCCGGTCGACCAGCAAATCCAATGTGTGCTTCCTCAATTCCGGCAAGACTCGAGCCGGATGCCCCAATCGCACCGCCTTTTCGCCCGCCGCCAACAAACGCTCAAACACGTTGTCCACTGCCAGATTGCTTGGCGCGCAAACCAATACCTTGTTGTCTTGGGCGACGGATTGTCGAATCAATTCGACGATTGTGGTCGTCTTGCCCGTACCCGGCGGGCCGTGGATCACCGCCACGTCCTTGGCGGCTAAACCGAACTGCACGGCGGCCCGCTGCGCCTCGTTGAGCGTTGTTTGCCATTGTTCCAAATCGGGCAACGGATCAAACGCCGGCGGTCGCTCGCCCAACAGAGAGTCACGGAGCATTGCCGAGCGATCGCCCCGCGCGCCGCGTGCCCGCTGCAACGCCACGCGTTGGCGCTGACGGCCGATCTCGTCGTTGGCAAGGTCCAAGCGAAGGACTGGATTATCGGCCGAAAACTCTGGAGCAATGTTCAGTGCCACTTTGACGGCAGTCGCAAAGCGGTTGCTGATTACGCCGCGCCACGTCGTTTCAGATTGGTCTCTTTCACTGAGCACGATTGGGGAGCCGATCCCCAGCCTAGACCACGGCAACCTGGGTGCCGGGCTGCCGCGTTTGCACAATTCCAAGATATAACGGCCGCCCAATCCAGCCTCTTGATCTCGAACCGTCAGATTGATCAGGCTTAGACCGGACTGTTCTGCTTTACCAGGTGAGAGCCGTTCACGCTGTCGGCGCACCTGTTCAGCCTCGGCGACACCTTCCAAGTCCAACAGACGCATCAAGTGCTGTAAGTGATCGTCTTCCGTGCTGCCATCGCCGGCGGCTTCGCACCAAGCTCGAATCAGTCGGTTCGCAAGGTTGGTGCCATCTATGGCCTTGGCCAGCCGATGCCCCCAGGCGTCGGGCACTTCGACGGTTGCCGCGCGGCCACGCACTTCGATTGCACCAATTCTGTTGCGGTCCAGGTTGCCCAATTGAATGACCAACCTGACAATGGTCCCTTTGGTCGTCTTTGGCGGCAAAGCGTCAAGATGTAAGAAGGCCATTGCGAGCGAGAAATCGTTTCAAGTTTGTCTGTTAATCACAGGCCCAGGTCGCGGAATTCCCATTCGTTCGCACGGACCAGCACGCGTGAACTCTTCACGGCGCGACGGCAAACCTCGGACCAGCATCGACAGGGCACTTGCACAGCGTACAATATCCCAACCGATTCGAGGACCACGGAAAGATGATCAAGCATGACCAACGACCCAAATCGACCGCACGTTGTCGCCACAGTAACTACCGATTTCGAAGCGGCAGCCATTGTCACCGCATTAGAAGCGGCAGGTATCAAGGCGATGGCGGTTGGCGGTCACACGGCTGGGTTTCGCGCGGAGGCTCCGGGCGACGTTGCTGTCGTGGTCCAAGAAAACGAAGCCGATCGGGCCGAAACTGTCTTGGCTGAGTTTCGGAAGAAATAGTATGAGAAAGTATGTTACTGACATCCTTTCAATTGCGCTTCATGATCGCCAGGGCCACACCACCAAGTATCAGGGTGCTCGCAGCGATCAGCCTCACAGTCACTTTCTCAGAAAGGAATGTGATTCCGCCAAAGGCGGCAAGAACCGGCACCATAAGTTGTACGACTGATGCCTGCGTAGTCGTCAGGCGGCGGAGCGTCTTGTACCAAAGGATATATCCTACCCCGGACGTAACCACTCCGGATGTCAGTGCGAGCAGGACGCCCATAGGTTGCAGTTGAACCGAGGAAAACGCCACGGCACTCACAATGATCGCCATCGGTGCCGACCGAGCAAAATTCATGGCGGTCATCACGACGGGTGTGGAAACGCCCTTGCCGCGGATCGAATAAACACCCCAGGCAATTCCTGAGATACACATCAGCAATGCGCCGATCGGGTCCGGAGCCGAGATCCCCGGCAACACGAGAAAGACGAGCCCGCCCATCGCCACGGCCAAGCCGACCCACTGCGCGACTCCAAGCTTCTCGCCCGATCTGATTGCGGCTCCTATCATGGTCACTTGCACCGACCCGAAGAGGATGAGCGCACCCATACCTGTACTGAGCGAAACATACGCCAGGGAGAATGCGGCAGCATAAGCGAACAGCGCAAAGCCTGAACTCCATGAGCCCTTCATCTTCTGCGGTGTTTTGGATTCGGCGACCAATCGAGAGATCGGAATCAGTGCCAGCGCGCCACTCACGAGACGAAGCGTCGTGAACGACACCGGATCGATGAGATGCCCACCGAGCGCCATTCGGCAGAGCAAAGAGTTGGCAGCAAATGCAAGCAATGTGAAGGTAATAAGGACTACGATCATCGGATTCCAAGCTGCTGGTCGAGTTGTTTGCGCTGGACAAAGGTCAGCACGGTTTGGTGAGGCTAGCGAGACAGTGCCTCTGACTGAGGCGAGCTATCGCTCCGTTGCAGCGACCCGCTCCCGTGCCATGTCTCACGACATTCTAGACTTTTCTGTCCGAGTTTTCGACATGAAGGTCTCTCAACTGCAGCAGGAATTGGTGTCGCTGCGCCGCCGCAACGAGCGGCTGATCGCGCTATTGCGTCTGGTTGTTTCATTCCAATTCATCACAGCGCCAGGACTCGTCAGCTTGAGCACCCCACAGGTCGGTCTGCGGTAGGAGCAATTCAGGCAGGTTGCTATGCGAAATGTCATCAGGCAACGGATGGTGACGCGCGGGGACGCCGTAGGCCAGCGTGTCAGGCGGAACATCCTTGTTGACAACCGAACCGGCACCGATCATGGAATTCCGCCCCACGGTGACTTCCGGGCAAATCGTGACGCCGCCACCGATGCAGACGTGTTCTTCGATCCGCGGTCCTCGCACGGGAGCAGCGCGACGCATGGGGTACTTGTCATTCAGAAGTGTCGTGCCCGGTCCGATAAACACCATGTCGCCGATCGAGGTGGTGCTGGGGATATAGACGTGGGCCATGATCTTCACACCGTTTCCAACGCGAAGGCGGCCTTCCAGCGTACACTTGTGGTGTACCACGCACCGGTCGCCGATCGTGACCTCGGCACGGATCAATACCTGATGGCCGCACTGGAAGCGATGGCCGATCGTGGTGTTGGCGTAGATGATCGCCCCGGAACGAATGATGGCGTGATCGCCGATCCGGAGTGGATTTGAGTCACCTGGATAGCGGTAGCCAAGCACGACACCCTCGTCGATCTGGGCATTCTTTCCGATCTCGTAGTACTTACTACTTTCGATGGGTCGTCTCCTTCGCAAACTGGCGCAAGATTCTGACAGCCTCGTCGGCGAGCACATCGCCGGCTGGATTCCTCAGTGGCGGCCGGAATTTGGTATAGCGATAAAACGAACTCATGTACTCCCGGCCGCCCGTATTGGCGCCATCGGTGATGTAGCCATGCGAAACGTTGGTGTAGCCACAAGGGATGCTGATCGGCAGCGGCGATTCGAGACGAATTTGTCGGCCGATTCCCTGAAACGGCTCGCAGGGCAACCCGACAATGCCAACATCGCCAATGCGAATCACGGCGATCTCCATTTCCAGATACTTGGGCACTGAGTCGGCGCGGCCTTCTTCGTGCAGATCGAGTGCCCAAACGTTCCAAGCTCGGAGTGGGTCCACCAGCCGTGCGCGGTAATTGGGTGAGAGGGCTCGCGGAAAATTCAGTCCCACGCACGACAAGGTGTTCTTGTCACCCGATTTGGCCCGCTGAATGAAGTCGTCCATCTCTTTCAATTCGGCGATCAGGACTTCGCGGCTTGGTAATGATGCCAGAGGCACGTTCACCTTCTGGATCGCGAAGTCCAGTCCGTCGCGCTGGGACGGTTGCAGATGTTTCAGTGCGTCGATGTAGCTCTGGCCCAACATGTAGCCGAACTCGGCCGATCGTTTCACGCCGCCGAAGAACATCTCCTTCGAATTCACATCGCCCGCGCACCCTTGCAGAAATCCGACGGGTACATCACTCTGCTTTCCAAGATGTTCCGCCAGATCATCACAGGCAACTTGTGGCCACTCGCCAAAGACGACTGGCTTTTCCGGGTGGTAGCTCGTGACGGGATGGCCGGTGAACTGGGCCAGCGCGGCGATCGTCTGGCCAGCCTTGTTCTTGAACACGACGACTGGAGCCTGTGTGTCGATGTCACCATTGAAATCCTCTCCCAGCAACACCCGATCCTGCTCACGCATGAAATACGTTGTTCCGTCAGCCCGACGTCCCTTGCGGTTGTAGGTGATACGTCCTTCGCGACCCTCGGCCCACCAGGGCGTCACTGGTTGAAGCAAGTCCGGTAGTCGTTTGGCATGACTTCGGAGAGCGGTCAGGAACTTCTCGCCGATCGGCAGCAATTGCGCCTGCGGTACGTCCTGAGCGATGGAGCCATAGATGGGGATCCCGTTGCTGGCGAACGAGACGCTGCAGTGATTGTGCGAGGAAAGAATTAGCACGTGTGATTTCGGTAGCTTCAAGTCTCTTGCAATCGTCTGACGAAACAACTCGCTCACATTGACAGGCGTGGTGCCGCCAAAGTGAGTCGTGACCAGACAAAACCGTGTCGCACCGTCGTCGAGCAGCGTCACGGTCGTCTTCAGCGGACCGACGACCTTGCCAACGCGCGCGCCGGTCCGGCTAGCGGTCTCCGCGTTTGGTTCGGGAGTGATTCCAAACTGCAGGGCAGCGGCGCGGAGACGCGGTTGCTTCGTGGCGGTTTCCGCCGTGGCGAGTGGGCACATCGTGAAGCTCCAGATGATGAGGGAGACTGGCAGGACCAACAGGGACCGCACGTGAGACCGGTTCCTCTCGATCGTTCGCTGATCCATGGCTTCTCCTTTCGTAATGAATCCGAGCGTGATTGCACGTAGCCGATGAGCCGATCCTTACTTCACATCCGGCACACCAATGCGAACGAGCAATTCGCGCAGTTCAGCTCGTTCTTCGTCGTTCAGCGAGCGGGCAGGCAATCGCGTTGGCCCGCCGGGGCGGCCGCACAATTCCAGCGCGGTCTTGATCACTGGGCTTTCGCAGCCGGTGCGGTTCCACATTTTCACTCGGAAATCGTACCACGGCCAGTTGGCAGCGGTGATCCTCTGCTGGGCGGCTTGGTAGTCGCCGGCTTCCAGCAGCCTCCAGACTTCTAGATCGTGTTCGGGCCAGATCGTCGCCAGATGCGTGATGTAACCCGTCCCGCCCATCAGATGCGTCATCACGAACAGGCCCTGATTGTCCACGATGGCGAAGCGGTCCGAGAATCGGTCCAGTCCGCGCAGGTATTCGCCGCTGCCTTTGGAAGTGGACCATTTAAGCGCGACGCAGCGCGGCAGCTCCGCCAGCCGAGCGAGCTGATCCAGCGACATGTTGTAGCCTTCCCACGGCGTGTTGTAGATCATGATGCCAATCTCACGCGTCGCATCGTGCGCGGCCTGAAACATCCGCAGGCAATCCTCATCCGACGATGCGTAGTAGTAACCGGCCGATACCTGAATCCCTTCCGCCCCAATCTCCTCAGCCCAGCGAGCCATCTCGACGACGGTTTCGATATTGGTGTCCTGCGCACCGATCAGCACGGGCACTCGTTCCGCTGCGGCTTCAACAATCGTCTGCGCAGCGGCCTTGCGTTCGTCGAGCGACAGGATCGGAAAATCACCGCCGGCTCCAACGCCGAGCAACGCTCCCTGCCCGCGCTGTAAGCCGTGCTCAATCACGTAGTTGATGTTCTCGCGAATCGCTGCGTGATCGATCGACAAGTCTTCGTTCAAGTGCGTGATCACCGCGATCATTGGTCCTCGAAACATCTGTTTGGCTTCGTCGATTTTCAAGGGTTTACCTTTCATGCGGAATTCGTTGGGAGGGATTGCGAAATCGTAACACAAAAGTGATACGAACTGCATCGCGTCACCTCCTACTGCATACTCGATAGAATGCTCCATCGCCTGTCGTGTGAACGGCTTCGGGGCGACGGGCGATCATGTCGTGAACTTGTGTCTACTACGGCTAGTCTATATAAACAAGAGTCGATTAATCCAGTATTGGTTGGTATGGTCAAAGGATGAAAACTCCCCAATACCTGATCTGACATTCGCTTGGTCAAGGTGACCTCGACTGCGACCGGAGACAAAGCAATGGACCGTCGACTTGGGGACCCCACGAGACTAGAGTGCACTCAACGGCAATTAAACCGAGTTCTGAAACGAGTGCCGTCGAACTGGATCGGTACGCTACTCGTATTCGCAATGTTGTTCGGGTCGAATCGATCGGTCACCGCCGAATCCGTCCGCGGTCAAATCGAAGCCGACTGGCAGCGACAAGACGCTTGTCGTATGCGACAGATTCAAGAGCCAGGCGTCGTCATTTTTTCCGGCGGACGGCTAAAATGGCCGGGCATTAAGGCGGATGATCGGCTAGGCATTCCATTGGCAACGGTGCCGAAGCTGGACGGGCGGCTCGATGATCCCTGTTGGCAAGCGGCGGCCAAGATCGGCGAAGCCGGCAATGGGCTGCCCCTCTTTCGGCTGTGCCATGACGAGCAGAATGTGTATGCCGCGGTATCGCTGGCGACGCGTGACGAGTCAAGTTTCACGGGTGATGCGACGGCACTGGATGCCGGCGGAGCCGTCGATGGCAAGAAGGACGGCCGCTATGCATTTCACACGGGGCAGGAACCGGACCCCTGGTGGCAAGTCGACCTGGGTGAGCGTCGAGCGATCGGCAGGATCGTCGTCTACAATCGCCTTGATTACGCTCCAGGTCTGCACAACGCCGACAACCTCCTAATCCTCACATCTGATGACGGGCAGACATGGACGCCTCGCCACGACAATCGCGGCCAGCACTTCGGCGGTCTCACCAGCGGCAAGCCCTTGACCGTTCGTTTTGCTGATGTTTCCTCCGAGGACGGCGACGCGCTTCGTGCCCGTTATGTTCGTCTACAGATTCGCAGTGATGAGCCGATCTTTCTTCACCTGGATGAAGTGGAGATCTTCGGCATTGATCATCCCGATACGAATATCGCCGTTCGCTGTCCGGCCAGTCAGAGCAGCCTGAGTATCTGGTCTCGTGGCGGCCAGGCGAACGGTGGACTGCTTTCACTCGGAAAGTCCCGTATCGCTCTGGGTGGTGATGGCAATGCGAGTGTCTTGCTCAATGGGACGGTGCTTTCTGTGAACCGGGTGGGCGTGGTACGAGAATTGGGGCAGACCACCATTGAACTGGCGATCCCGCGCAACCTGTTCCCCAACCTGTTTCCAATTGAGCTGCAAACTCCCAGTGAGAAACCGACCGGCTTGATCGCGGTGGGAAGCTGGCAGATCAAATGGGAGCCCAAGATTCAACCTGGCTTCGGTAAGAACCATATTACTCTGGGATTCAGTGCGTCACAGCCAACCCGATTACCAGTCAAAGTGACGGTGGAAACGGTCGTGTTCACTAACCAGCGGGCCGTTCGACACGTCATTTTCGAAAGAGAACTGCTGCAGACCGAAACGATTCCCGTCGAGTTCGAGATTGCCGAAGCTGGAGCGGCCGCAGTGATCGTTTCGGCAAAACAAGGGAAGTACACGTCTCGTCAGGGACGGACATTCTTCATTGATCCGGTAGCCGAAACGCTAAGACGCACTCGCCTGCTGGCGAAAGAATTTGATCTCCCCATTCCCAAGTCCCTTGACGAACTGACACGTCGGGCGAACGAACTAGCTGTGACAGAAAAGGAACTTGGCTCACAAGCGGCGGATCGCCATGCATTGTATGTCGAAGCAAAATGGCTGGCTCGGCGCGTGGCGTTTGAGAATCCGAGTCTCGACTTCGACCGCCTGCTTGTGGTCAAACGATTCACGCAAGAGACCTATCCTGACGTCTGTCTGAACCACATGCCGTGGGTATCCCGTCCGGGTGGCGACCTCGGTGTAGTCTCGATTAACGGATTCGACCAGCCGTGTGACGTACGCAACTTGATCAACGGTCGCCTGGGTCCGGGGCATCTTCACGGAATGGATCTCTGGTGGGATGGCAGTCGAGTTGTGTTCGGCTATGCAAAGGCCAGTAGCGATCAGCCTCCGCAAGGCTGGACCGATCGTCGCACAAGTTATGATCTGCGTCGCAACGAGGAGCCGACGCACCTCTTCGAGATCGGTGTTGATGGAGGTCATCTGCGGCAGCTTACCGACGGCCAATGGAGCGATCTGGATCCGACCTATCTTCCCAGCGGCGATATCGCGTTCGTGTCGGAACGTTGTGCCTACTCGCTTCAGTGCAACGAGCTGGACAAGGACGAAACGTCGTGCAATCTGTACGTCATGAGCGGAGACGGAAGGGATATCCGTCGATTGAGTGCAAACAAGGATGGGGATTACCTGCCGCACACACTCGACGATGGTACGATTGGCTACACGCGTTGGGAGTACCAGGAGCGAGGTTGGGCGAACATTCAGTCAATCTGGACCGTGCGCGCAGATGGTACCGGTGCCGACGCGCTGTTCAAGCAGCATCTGAACGATCCCTGGGCGCTGGAAGACGCTCGTTCGATTCCTCACAGCAAGAAATTGGTGGCGATTGCCACCGGTCATCACACGCTCGCCGCCGGTCCGGTGGTGGTCATCGATCCGCGTGAAGGAATGAACAGCGAAGCGGGAATTCGCATTGTTACGCCCGGTGTCCTGCCGCCGGAGGGAGGGATGAGTGGAACGCCCGTGCCCACGGGCGGTGTTGTTGGTGCCGGCGGGTATTACATGACCCCGTGGCCGATCTCGAAGAAGACGTTTCTTGTCTCATACACGTACGATGCCCAAACCGATCCGACCGGATATGACATCTACCTAATTGACACCTTCGGGACGAAGGAACTGATCTATCGTGATTCCGAGATTTCCTGTTCTCTGCCGATTCCTTTACGCGCCAGGCCGCGCCCGCCGATCGTGCAGGGCATCACCGAATCGGCCACCGCGTATGCAACCTGTTATGTCTCGGATGTCAGTCACGGAGTTGAAGGAGTCGACAGGAAAGCGGTTCGCTACCTGCGGATTTCGCATCGGGAACCGTGGCCGTATGACAATCAGCTGGGAGGCCAACGCTACGAAGAGGATGTCAAGTCGGTGATGATCAACTGGACGCCGGCCCGCGTGCTCGGAACCGTGCCGGTTGAAGCAGACGGCAGTGCCCATTTTGTCGTGCCAGCCGATACACCGGTCTATTTTCAATTGCTCGACAAGGATCACATGGAACTGCAGCGGATGCGGTCATTCGTCAGTTTCCAGCCGGGTGAAGTTCGTGGCTGTGTCGGATGCCACGAAACCAGAGCCGAGGCACCGCCGCACCATCGGGGGACGCAGGCCCTGTCGCGCCTTCCATCAACACCGTTTCCGCCCCCTTGGGGAGACCGCCCGATAAGTTTCCTGCGCGATGTGCAGGGTGTCTTCGACCGAAATTGCATCAGTTGTCACAGTGGACAGAAGAGCGCCGTCGATCTGGACTTTTCCGCAGGTCTCACAGCAAGATACAACCGGGCGTACGATACGATCATCGAACACGACCTGGTCGCACGCTCAAACGTGGGCGACGATGCTCGTGTCACCAAGCCGCTCGCTTTCGGCTCGCACCGGAGCAAGTTGGTTGCCGTGTTGCGAGACGGAGCGTGCAGCAAACGAGCAAACCTGAGTGCGGACGACTGGTTGAGGCTAGTAACCTGGATCGACTCGAACGCGCCTTACCACGATCGTTTCATCAACAAACGCACCACGAACCCTCCGTACGATCTACCCGGCGATCGACAGCTGGCTGGCAAGCTATCGGCCCTTCATGCCAAGCGTTGTACCGAATGTCATACCGTCGACAGCATCACCCGGCTTGACTGGATCGACTTGCGGGATCCGAAACGAACGCGATTCCTAGCGTCGCCGCTCGGCGTCGAAGAACCCGATCGTCCACGCTGCCAGAGGAGCGTATACGCAAGTGAAAAGGACGCAGACTATCAGGAGGGTCTTCGCCTAGTCCGCGAAGCGGTGGAGAAAGCATGGGCCCACCCGCGTCGTGACCTGGAGGCAATTCAGCAATAACGATTCGATGTCAAAACAAGCGGCCACTTGAGCGTGAGGTCAAAATATTCGGCCGGTGCTTGACCCCACGCTATTGATGCAGTAGGCATTCCCCGGGCGAAGGTCGAAGCCAGGCCAGACCGCCGCTAGATCGCCCCTCAAAAAAAATCGTTTGTCTCCGCGGTCTTGCCGTTGACCTAAGTCCAGCAATGGTTTGCACCAAGTTGTCACAACTTGCCATCGTACAAATAAGAAATATGGATCGAAGAAACCGTTGTGGCACTACCAGATCGAATTGGCAAGAACACGACCACATTTTTCGGAGCACTCGATCACGCCTTCTTGCGCGGGTCGCCGGCCATCCGGTGAAACGCCTTTGGGATAGATGCCGTTCCACACGATCGAGTTATTCTGCACGATATTCCGAAAGCTCGTGCCAGCAATCCGGATGGCTTGCCTCAGGGACTCATTCGTGCCATCATTGTGCAGCGAATTGTCAGAAATCCGACATTGCACTGAATTGCTGATATCGATTCCGCGAACGGCGGAGTTGTTAATCTGGCAGCCGGAAATACTGATATTCCTGCTGTTTCGAACGGTGATGGACCCGCCCAACAACGCGTCGCCGAACCGGCATCCGTTGTGGATATTGCCGATCAGCGTGCATGCATTGCAATCTTCCATCAACAGGCCGTCCGCCGACGTACTGGCCCAACTAGCCGGACGACTAGCGATGGTGTTCGATCCGACCAACGATTGATGGCAATTCTTGAAAGCGACGTTCAGTGTTTGCCCGCCGTAGATCGTGTTGCCAGTCACGTTAACGCTCATGCCATTATGCACAACGACGTTTCGATCGCGGCTCCCGAGCACATTGCCGGTGATGGCGATCAGGCGAACGCTCGAAGCGGGCGTCTCTGTCTTCCCCAAAACCAGTACGTTGGCACCGCGTGCACCGAGCGTCGCTTGCAACGTGTTACCGGCGATCGTGTATTCGCTGATCACACCCTTGGGTGCCTCCAATACAATCTCGCCTGAAACATCAGTATCGCTTCCCGAATTGTATTCGATATCGTTGCCGGTGATCTGGATGTTGTGAACATCGCCGTCTGACTGGCGAATACCGGCGCGGCGGCAGTAGCTGATGTGATTTCCGTGGATGATAACTTGATGCAGATTGCATTTGTCAAACAGCAATCCCGTGTCATGGCAATCGTAAATGTGCGACGAAGATATTACGAAATTACGATTCCGCTCGGAAAGCACGACACCATTCCGGCACTTGCGCACGAGGATATTTTGCAGCGTGGCTTGCATCGTCCGGATGAACATGATGCCGTCGGTTTCGGGGTGTTCGCCCACAATCTCCAGCCCGCTCACGACAGGAAAGCGCTCGCCGTCCCAAGTGTGGGCTGCGACCGTCGATGGTGTCGCCGTGCCTTGGTGGTCTCCGCGAATCACAACGGCCGGCCCAGGTGAAGTCATAACGAGTCGCGCCGTGCCCTGAGCGCCCCGGAGTCCTAAGTAGCCGTGGCGGGTGGTGTCGAGCTGTAACGACCGTGTGATCCGGTAGATGCCTTTAGGGAATTCAACCACGCCTTCGCCGTCGTTAATGGCGTGCTGAATGGCAGCGGTGTCATCCGCCTGGCCGTCGCCTATCGCACCAAATTCTTTTGCAGAGGACATTGGTTTTCCAGGTCCCAGTGATGGCGGCAACCGATTGTCGTGACGATCAGGGTCTGGCCGCGATAAAGCGAGCGAGGATTTCGACGTTCTTGGCAAACGTACGTGACTCGATGATCTGTCGCGAGTCGCTCTTTACGGTGAGCAGCTGACCCTCCTCGACCCAGGCACCGCGCTGGTCCATCGCATCAATCACCGCGCGAGCTTGGCGGGTGAGTGATGGTGTCAGTTTGACGGTGCGAGTTGACCCCACCTTTAGCTTCCGCGGCGGTGCATCTTTGATTCGGTTGTAGGCCGCTTCGATCGAATCAAGCGACGAGCTGACTTTAAATCCGTAGTGCGTCGGTAAATCATCATCCTTGTAAGTAAGCTCGTATTTCGTCGTGAAATACAGTGGCTTGTTCGTTTGTAGTTCGTAAAAACGGGCGAGACGGCCGTCCGGCAATTGAGATCTCTTCAAATACGCCACGGCGCGCGGAATTGGTTCCAAGTACTGCGTGTCGCCAGTCCACTCGTACAGTTTCAGCAGCGTTCGCATGACACCTTGTGATTCGCCACCGGTGACTGCGGCTGGTTCAAACCGGCGTGCCCACGCTGGCTGCATGCGGGCGTCGTACTGTTGGGCCCACGCTGGTTGCGGTTCGGGCATCTGCGCCAACAAGATGAAGCCGCCCGCCTTTTCGGCGATGACTTGATAGTGAGGATCTTCGTAAATGGCGGAGGCGACGAAGAAGGTATCGATCATGTCGGCGATCGTGTTGTCGTTAAACGTATAGAATGATCGATAATCAACTTTGGGATGTTCGCGCGGCCAAGTGTCCGGATACGTGGCAGCTTGCACGGGAAACTCCTCTGCATCGGGCGGTTCGCTAAATCGCTGTGGCCAAGCTCCGTTGGGATACTGCGCTTGTTCCAATCGCTTTAAGGCATACATGGCTGCGTCGTGAATCTGCTGGTTCTCAAATTTTGTCGACATGTCGACGCGCATTAGGAACCTCAATGCGGATTGCGTGACATCGTCATCCAACGTGGTCACATTGCGCGCCGCCGGCCTATCTTGATCCAGGCGATAGCGATACTTCTTGCGTTGCTCGCGAAATTCGATGCGATAGTCCCAGCCGCCTGATTCCAATTGACCCTTGGTCAGTCCGAGCGCAGTCTCGACGGCAGCGTTCAGGGAGATTGGATCTTCCGTCAAGTGATATGCCGACAAATACGCCTCGCCTACAGTCGGCGTTCCTGGCGGCTGAACCCAGGCGGTTGTGCTCAGCGCGCTGCCTTCGCCCTCGCCGTGCTTCAAGTCGGCACTGTACCGCCACAGATAACTGCCGTTGGTCGCAACTTGTTTGCGAAAAAAGTTCACTGCCTGATGCAATGCCTTCTCCGCGACAGCGCGATCCAGGCCGTCGTCCGCAGCGACGCCTAGATGCGTGGAACCAACAATGACCATCCACAAACAGATTACATAGAAACGCATGTCAGCCTCCTGGGAATGTCTGCGAAGCAAATCGGGGTCCGACGATGGTTAGACGCGCAATGCTAGGAATATTTGCGTTGCCGTGCACACCGTTTGGAACCAACATGGCTACAAAAACATGGGTGAAGAAGGAAGAACAGGATAGCCCATTTGGTGATGGTTCGCACTCTTTTTGATCACTCCTCTCACCACAAGACCGCAATGGTGGATTGGCTGCGCATAGAAAAAGGAGAGCAACGACGGCTCTCCTCCATAGTTGATCGTCTCGGTGCTTAACGTCTGCGGAAGAAGCGGGTTCCTCGTGTCCAGCGAAAGCTCGTGCGAGCCACGTTGGTTGAAGCAGCGACGTTTGTTGTGACTTCGGCCGCCGGGACAGCGGCGTCGGTATCGCCGTTCGATGCACCAGCATTCGTGGCGGCCGCCGGGGTCGAGGCGTAGCATTGCCCATCGGGACAGCTACCGCGAGATCGACGAAGGCCACGAGCTTGAACTCCGTCGGAAGCTGCAAGCACAACCAAAGTGCCTGCCAAAACAACCGTGTATTTGAGCATTCTAATGCGTTCCTTTACCTTTTGAGGGGGAAACTGAGAGATTTGTCCTGCACTTCAAGACGGAACGGAAGGAAAAAGCTTATCGGCTTGGTGAGAATATGCAAGTGGGTCAAATCGGTTGACTGGATTGTTTGTTATGGACTGGGTTGAATGCGTCGGCATAATTAGTATTTTTTGGGGGTATCTGAAACGAGGTTCAGGCTTACTGTATTTCGCTGCGCCAGACAGTATGATTGAAAGAGAGCTGGATATTTCTCGCGAGTGGTTCCTGTCGCATCATTCAGTTTGACTGGCGACGGCTGTTTCCCGGCCTGTTCACCGCGCAAGGGACTTGGGGAAGTTGCATTTCTGGAGATTGAGGTGGAGTCGGAACACGAGAAGCAACCTGACTCCCAAACGCTCAACATCGACGAGACGGCGATGTTGACGTCGGGTGATGAGGCGCATTACGCCCGTCCTGAACGTGCGCGCCTTCCCGGCGACGAATTCGGTCGTTATCGCATCCAAAGGACATTGGGCGAGGGGACGATGGGGTCGGTCTATCTGGCCCACGATAAGCAGTTGGATCGCAAGGTCGCGCTGAAGATCCCGAAGGTAAATGCCAAGGAAGACTCGAAGTTCATCGAGCGATTTTTGCGTGAAGCGAAAGCGGCGGCAACGCTAACGCATCCCAACATTTGCCCCGTCTATGATGTCGGTGAAATTGACGGCACGAATTTCATTACGATGGCATACATCCAAGGTCACACGCTGTCTAATTTCATTACGCCGGAAAAGGCTCAGCCGGACCGCAACGTGGCCAATGTCGTGCGCAAGATCGCACTTGCGCTGCACGAAGCCCATGTGAACGGGATGGTCCATCGGGACGTCAAGCCGGGCAACATCATGATCGATCAGCGTACCGAACCGATCATCATGGACTTTGGCCTGGCCAGGCAAATTGATGACTCGGGTGACGCGCGCCTCACGCGTGACGGCGCGATTTTGGGATCGCCTGCCTATATGTCTCCGGAACAAATCGAAGGTACATCGGCCAACATTGGCCCCGCCTGTGACATTTACAGTTTGGGTGTGATCCTGTACGAACTGCTGACGGGGACTCTGCCGTTTCAGGGTTCGGTGGCTTCGATCATTGGACAGATCATTTCCAAGGAAGCGCCATCGCCGACAACGTATCGCCCAGACATAAACCCGCGACTGACTGAGATTTGCACCAAGGCAATGGCGAAGAAGATCGACCGGCGATATAAGTCGATGAAGAATTTTGCAACGGAGCTGGCAGAATTCATCAAGGCCAAGCCGCAAGAGGATACGCTTGCCGCACCGGCGACCCAGAAAAAACCTGAGCCGGAAGCTAGTGCGCCGTCGGACAAGATCGACGTCATGTGCCAGTGCGGACAGCGAATGATCGCAAACCGTGACATGGCTGGCAAGATGGTCAAATGCCCCCGCTGTGCGACGACCGTGCCAATTCCAGGGCCGAAAGAGATCGACGTGACGTGCCGGCACTGCACGCAACGTTTCATGGCCCGCGGCGAGCTTGCGGGAAAAGTCGTGAAATGCCCCATGTGCACCCGACCACTGACGGTTCCCAAGCCGGGTAGTGCTCGAGCGATTGCACCACAAATCGAGGCTCGTTGTGTTTGCGGACAGCAATTCGTGGCCACCCCACAACTTGCGGGCAAGTCTGTCAGTTGCACGGCCTGTGGCCAGCGTCTGATCATTCCTCCAGGCTGATCAACTGCTTCACCGTTGGATATGGTGTTGGACGTGGCCATGCCTTCACGCTGTGTTGGCTGTCCCGCCGCGGGGGCTTTCCGCTACAATCCACCCAAATGGCTTCCCCCAATCTACCACAGTGGCGTTTACCTGCCGGAATTAGTCGCGGCCTGTGGGACTACGTTCATGCCGATCATATTGCAGATGATTACGACGACTATTTTTCGCATAATCGACTGTTCGACTTTGACGAACAGATCGTGTTGAGCCACGTCCATGCGAGACAACTGAGGGACGGGGTCGCGGCCGATCTGGGCTGTGGTACGGGACGCGCTATCGTGGCTCTGGCACGATGCGGTATGAGAGGTCTGGCGATCGATCTGTCCCATGCCATGCTTGCAATCGTACGCAACAAAGCCGACCAGGCTAACCTGCCTATTGACTGCATTCATGCAAATCTGGTCGAGTTGAATTGCGTCGATGAAGACACGGTGGACGTCGCCGTTTCGTTATTCAGCACGTTGGGAATGATCCGCGGTCGAGACAACCGACAGCGTGCGTTGCAACACACTCGCAGGATTTTGCGACCGGGTGGGTTGTTCGTCTTGCACGTTCACAACTACTGGTACAACCTGCGCGACCCGGCAGGCCCTTGGTGGCTGCTTAAGAACCTACTGCGTTCCACGGTCGTTCGAGATATTGAAGCGGGTGACAAGTTCTTCAACTACCGAGGCGTACCGAATATGTTCCTCCACGTGTTCACACCTGGAGAACTGCGGCGAGCACTACACCAGGCTGGTTTTCGTGTTGTCGAAACGATCCCGCTCGATACGCAACGGCATCGAGCATTGCGTTGGCCTTGGTGGTTTGGGCGATTACGAGCGAACGGTTGGATCGTCGTCTGCGAGTAGTGGCGATCCGCTGAAGACAGCCGAGTCGTTTTGCTTGAGCAAAAAAACGGGCACCATCGAACATTGCCGATAGCGCCCGCGTTCCTCTTCAAAAGGCTGCTCGGGGCCTCCCGCCCATCAATCCATTACGAGCAACCCATACTGTTTCCGCAATTGTGGCACAAGTAGCAGTTGCCATTGCGGACGGTAATTGAACCGCAGTTGTCGCAACTCGGCGCATCACTTTGGAAGCGAGCGAATTGCGAATCTCGGCTAGCGTAGGCACTGTCATCCGATTCGACCTTCATTGCGACGCCGGCACGATCCAGCAAAGCGTAATCGACTTCTGGATCCGCTGTCGCCGCGCCATTTCCATTGACTTGATCAGCCGTAGGAGCCTTGGCCGTAGCCAGCAGCTCTGTTTCGGCTAGAGGCTTCTTTTCTGAAGTCAGAGGTTGTGTGATCCCCTGATTTGCCTCGCGATAACCAGGTAAGAAGGTCACACCCAACCAACGGAAAATGTAGTCGACTACGCTCTTGGCAATCCGCACGTCCGGGTTGGTCGTATGTCCCATCGGTTCGAATCGTGTATGTGAAAATTTGTTGACCAACACTTCCAGCGGTACGCGGTACTGCAGATTGATGGAGATAGCAGTTCCAAAGCAATCCATCAGCCCGCCGATGGTACTTCCTTCCTTGGCCATGGTGATGAACAGCTCACCTGGCCGTCCGTCGGGGTACAAACCCACGTTAATGTAGCCTTCATGACCACCCACGTTGAATTTGTGAGTGATTGACTGGCGGGTGTCCGGCAGACGTTCGCGACTCGGTTTCGCTTTAACCGGCTCTTTTTCAACGTCTTTCTCGGCGTCTTTGTCGCCTTCGCTCTTGGTCGACAAAGGTTGACTCAGCTTGGATCCATCTCGATAGATCGCCAAGGCTTTCAAGCCCAACGTCCAGCCCCACATATACGCTTCGGCGATGTCGGCTGGTGTCGAGTCATTGGGCATGTTGACGGTCTTCGAGATCGCGCCGGAAAGGAACGGTTGAGCAGCTGCCATCATCCGGACATGCGATCGCCAATTGATACTTCGAACACCGTTGGCAGGTTTGAAAGCACAATCGAACACGGTGACGTGATCGTCTCTTAGACCGGGCGCGCCTTCAATCGTGTCGTTTTCGTCGACGTAATTAATGATGGCTTCAGATTGCGACTCGTCATAGCCCAACCGCTGCAATGCCGATCGAACCGTCTGATTGACGATCTTCAGCATCCCGCCGCCGGCCAACTGCTTGTATTTGACCAACGCGATATCTGGTTCGATGCCCGTCGTATCGCAGTCCATCATAAAGCTGATGGTCCCAGTCGGAGCCAAGACGGTAGCTTGGGCATTGCGGAAGCCGTACTTGCGTCCTGATTCGAGAACCGTGTCCCATAAACGGCGAGCCGCGTCTTTGAGGTACTGAGGTCCTTCGTCGCCGATCTCCTCGACTGCGTCGCGGTGCATTTTCATGACCGCCAGGAAAGGTTCACGATTTTCGGGATAGTCCTCAAACGTACCCACCACGGAAGCAATTTCCGCACTGGTCTGGCAGGCAGCTCCCTGCAACAACGCCGTGATCGATCCGCACACGCTGTAGGCGCTCTCGGAATCATACGGTAATCCGATCGACATCAGTAGACTACCCAGATTTGAATAACCCAGTCCCAACGGACGGAATCTGTGGCTGTTCAAAGTAATCTCGGCAGTCGGATAACTCGCATGATCGACCAGGATCTCCTGCGCGATCAAGAACAAGCGACACGCCGCCTGGAATCGCTCGACATCAAACGTGCCATCTTCGCTATTGAACTTCACCAGGTTAATGCTGGCCAAATTACATGCTGTGTTATCGAGGAACATGTATTCCGAACACGGATTACTGGCGTTAATCCGTCCCGATTTGGGGCAGGTATGCCACTTGTTGATGGTGCTGTCGTACTGCACTCCGGGGTCGCCGCAATGCCAGGCACATTCAGCCATCCGATTCAGCAGATCGCGGGCTTCGTATTCGTCGCCCACCTTGTTGGGATCGGTAATCCAGCGAGTCGCCCATTTCGCGCCTTTCTTCACCGCCTCCATGAAGTCATCCGTTACACGGACAGACAAGTTGGCGTTTTGGAACAGAATCGAACTGTACGCCTCGCCGTTGAAGTTGGCTTCGTATTTCCCACTGGCAATCAGCGTGTGCGCTTTCTGCTCTTCCTTCCATTTGCACTCGATGAATTCCAGCACGTCGGGATGCCAGATCTTGAGCGACTGCATTTTCGCGGCGCGACGCGTTTTGCCACCCGACTTCACAACAGCGGCGATTTGATCGTAGACCCGCATGAACGAAAGTGGCCCGGACGGACGTCCACCACCCGATAGTCGCTCGCGATGCGAACGAATCGTCGAAAGGTCGGTCCCCGTACCAGAGCCAAACTTGAACAACATCGCTTCGCTCGTGGCCAGCGCCATGATGTCTTCCATGTTGTCTCCGACGCTCTGAATAAAGCACGCCGAACCTTGTGGATACTCGTACGGATTCTCTGGCATCTTGACGGCTTGTTCCGTCAGATCCCAATGCCAATTGCACTTGTCACCATGGACGCCGTATTGAGGAAAGAGACCCACGTTGAACCACACGGGCGAGTTGAAGGCACCGTGCTGGTGCAAGCACAGCCAGCTCAAGTCGCGGTAGAACCGCTGACCGTCGTCAGCCGAGGCAAAATAACCGTCCGCGATCCCCCAATCCGCGATCGTTCGCGTAACCCGGTGTATGAGTTGCCGAACACTCTTCTCACGTTCGGAAGTGTGGTTTTCGCCATAGAAGTACTTGCTTACCACGACGTTGGTCGCCAACTGGCTCCATGTCGATGGGATTTCGCAATCCGTCTGCTCGAACAGCAAATCGCCATGCTCGTCCTTGATACCAGCGCTTCGTAATTCCCATTCAACCGTGTCGAATGGATCCCTGACACCGGTTGGACAAAACTGTGATTCGATCTGAAGTCCGCCAGATCTGGCCGATTCACTCCCTTGCTGTGCCTGAGAATTCTTTTCTCCAGTTACCGTCGATGTGACAGTTGCCATCCTTGGGCCCTCCTTCAGACCAAAACGGATTATCTCCAAAACAAATAATATACTAATGTACACTTACTATCGGATGGCGGCTAACGAGATCGTGCAGAAAAGGGACGTGTTCAACGAGCAATCAGGCATATGCACAATGTCGGCAAAAAACACCCCCAGACACCATATATAGTAGCAACGACGATTGGAGATACAACATTTGGCGTGGGGGGAACCGAGTATATACTTTCGCGCTTGAGAGTCAATCATTCGTTTGTAGCTGAACGTATGTCGCTCGCAGCCAATGGCTTGCGTAAAACCGACTGGTAGACCGCCCCGGCACGCTGTGCCGGTGGGGCGACGGTAAACACTTTTGTTTGTTAGGGTTGCGCAAATCCGTCAGGCGCTAACAGTAGAAACGACGTGGTCGCAAAAAAACAAAATGTTTTTCCAGGGCCTCTTGCCAAGCCTCATGCGATAGATTCTGCCGCGATCAGAGATCCCAGGGCACGCCAAGAAATGCAAAACGGCCGAACCACTGGGTTCAGCCGGTTGAGTGACCTGGGCAGCGGGGCTGAGCTAACTACGAAGCAATTTTGTTGATCCGCACACGGGTATGCATTTGGCGATGTCCGGTGCGCCGCCGCGAGTTCTTTCGTTTACGAAACTTCTGGACCGTCAGCTTGTCGCCGAACGACACGCCCAGAACCTCGGCAGACACGCTAACGCCTTCCACTTGGGGCGTCCCCAACTGCACGTCGCCATCGCCGCCGACGGCCAAAACGCGATCAAACGTCAGTTCGTCGCCCTTGGAGAGTTCGCGGAAATCGACCTCCAACTCTTGTCCTTCTTCGACTTTATATTGGCGTCCGCCATCGGCAATAATCGCGTACATATCTACCACTCACTTGATCCAAATGAACATTGCGAATCAACGATTTTACTGCATTTTTGGGGAGTCGTCGAGTCCCAAAAAGGGGACCCGCGGATTCTGGTCGCCAGATTAATGAGAATCCAGGTGGTTTCGGCCCATTCCACAGGCGTCACGACATTCGTCACGCGTGATTCCTGTCGCATCCTTTTCGCGGAGCGTCTGCGATCACGAGTCCAGGGCGATTGGCTGCCCGGATCGATCGCGGCAATCCAATTCGAGGTGTTCTGGATACAGGTCCTCGCTGCCAAGAATCTGAATGGTCATTCCACCTTCTTCTTCCAGCAATGTGATTTCTTTCCGTTTACGGTTATTCAGATAGGACGCGACTGCGTCGCTGACCCGAACCGTCACGCGGGCGACGTTTGGCTGTTGACCAGCCAGCATCAGCATCCGCACGACCTCGATTGACATGCTCTCGGACGTTTTGACAACTGCTCGCCCGCTGCAACACGGGCAGTCCGTGTACACGCTTCGTTTGAGGCTGGGACGGATCCGCTGACGCGTCATCTCGACGAGGCCGAAGGGACTAGTGCGGAGGATCTTGGTTCGCGCTCGATCTCGCTTCATCGAATCACGTAAGGCTCGCTCCAATCCGCGACGGTGCTTTTCCCTACGCATGTCAATGAAGTCATTGACAATCACTCCGCCTAGATCGCGCAACCGCAATTGTCTGGCAATCTCTTTGGCGGCCGCCATGTTCATACGAAACGCTGTCTCTTCCGCCGAATTGTCCACGCGGAAGTTGCCGCTATTCACATCGATCGCGACGAGTGCTTCGGTCTGGTCGATCACAATGGACCCGCCGGCCGGCAGCGGCACTTCGCGTTTATAGATCCGAGCGATTTCCGATTCTAACTTATATCGATGGAAAAGGGGTTCTTTCCCTTCGTACAGATGCAATCGTCCGACGTGGCGTGGCATCACCAGCTGCAAAAACTCCTTAGCCCGGTTGTAGGCATCCTCTTGATCAACGTAGATCGCATCGACATCGGTGGTGAAGATATCGCGGATAGTCCGGATGATCATGTCGCTTTCTTCATAGATATCCACGGGTGCCGACGTCTTCTTTACGCGTCGAACAAGGACTTTCCAAAGGCGCAAGAGGTACGCTATGTCGCGTGAGAGTTCCTTTTTCGTCCGGTCTACTCCAGCTGTGCGAACGATGAAACCGAGCCCTTTGGGTGGATTCAGTTCCAGCAATGCCTGACGGAGCCGCTTTCGATCGTCATCATCTTCGATCTTGCGTGACACGCCCAAGCGGCCCAAAGCCGGCATCAACACGAGATACCGGCCGGGGATGCTGATGTAGGTCGACAGAGTCGGACCTTTGGCGCCGATACCTTCTTTAATCACCTGAACCAGGACTTCGTCACCTCGTCGAAACAGCTCTTGGATTGGTGGTTTGATCCGGGGACGTGACCCAGGTCGATGTTTTCGCTTGGCGCGGCGTTCGGCTTCGTCGTCGTTGCCTCCTGAGTTAGGGTTTTCCAGTGGAACATCAGGGTCATAGCCGCCCTGACGAAAGTACTGAGGCTCGACATCGCTGATGTGCAGAAAGCCGTTTCGCCCCACGCCAAAGTCGACAAACGCCGCTTGAATACTGGGCTCCAAATTAACAACGCGTCCTTTATAGATATTACCGACCAGGTTATCCTGGCTCGCTCGTTCGATATAAAGTTCTTCCAACAAGCCATCTTCAATGATCGCAATCCGACATTCTTCGGGTTGCGAGACATTGATTAGCATTTCTTTTTTCATACGATTTGTTTCTCAATTTGTGGGTGTTCGTTGGTTTTGTGCCGGGGACCGGTTTGTCCTCTTCGCTCGCCATCAACATAGGACGAGTTCCGGCACAACCTTTCGTAGCTCTTCGCGCAGGTACGTATCAATCTCCCGGGCGCTCTCCATTGCCAGCGCTCGTTGAGCAACTTCGAGACATTGAGGAACAGATACGCTGCGACATATTTTCTTGATCTCAGGAATGACGGCGGGCGGGACACTCAAGGCCCGCAGGCCTAACCCCAGGAGCAACATCGTGTACGATGCCTCGCCGCTCATTTGGCCGCAGACGCTGGCCGGAATTCCGGATTCGCCTGCCGCGCCAAGCGACATTTCTATCAGCCGTAACACAGCTGGGTCGCTGGCTTGGTAGCGATCGGCAACTTCGTTGTTGCTCCGATCGACGGCCAGCGCGTACTGAATCAGATCGTTGGTGCCGATGCTAATGAAGTCGACCTCGGGAAGAAACTTGTCCAGCAAGACCACGGTCGCCGGCACTTCTACCATCATGCCGACTTGAATCTCGCGATCAAATTTGACACCCGCTTCTTCCAGGTCCTCCATGGTGTCGGCCACCACCATCTTGGCTTGACGCAGTTCCTGCAACGAGGAAATCAAAGGGAACATAATGCGTGCCGATCCCAGCACACTAGCCCGCAAGATCGCCCGCAACTGTGTTCGGAATTGGGGCAGATTTCTCAGCGAGAGACGGATGCTGCGTAATCCCAGAAACGGATTTCGCTCTTCTTCGTGCGAGGGCAGCTGGCCCAACTTGTCTGCGCCCAAATCCAGCGTACGAAAAACCACAGGGCAGTCCCCCATGGCGGACAACACTTGACAATAGGCATCGTAATGTTCCTCTTCTGTTGGTTCGGTATTGACCGCCAGATAGAGGAACTCGGTTCGATACAGCCCCACACCGTCGGCACCTCGATCAATGCAGGCCTGCACCTCACGGGGGAATTCGATGTTGGCCATCAAGGACACGCGTGTTCCGTCGAGCGTTTCGGCCGGCAGTTCGCGGAGTCCCTGCAAACGGACTGCCAGCGACCGATGCTCCTCGACCTCGTGGCGAAAGTGGGCAATCGTCTCTTCGTCCGGCTGCAGAATGACGCGGCCCTGGTCGCCATCGACGATTGCCATTTCGCCGCCCGAGACATCCGTCAGAAACGTCCCGGTGCCAACCACGGCCGGGATTTCGAGGCCTTTCGCCACAATCGCCGTATGACCGCTGGCACCGCCGATTTCGGTGACAAAGCCGATGACGAACTTGGGGTCGAGCATCGCCGTTTCCGACGGCGTCAGATTGTGCGCCAACACCACGACGGGCGACGTGATGTGGGACAACTCTTCTCGACGTTCCCCCAACAGGCATCGTAGCAGACGCCGTTCCAGGTCGAAAATATCGTTCGCGCGTTCCGCCAGATAATCGTCCCGTAACTCCTGGAAGATCTTGGCGTAGCGTCGAAACACGCGGCTGACAGCGTATTCGGGCGAGTAGTGATTCTTGCGGATCAACTCGACCAACTCGTCGTTCATCCGCCGATCAAGCAGCATTTGCAGATGTGCGGCAAAGATGGCGCCGTATTCGTCACCCAGCTTCTCAGCAATGGCGGCGCGGTCGCGATCGATCTCGCCAGCAACCGAGTCAATCGCCTTGGTAAGCCGCTCCACTTCGTCCTCGACGACATCGCGCATCACGAAGCGTCGAGGGATACGAAATCCTTCGTTATCGATAACCAGCGCTTCGCCGATGGCAACACCCGGCGAAACCGCGATTCCCTGCAATGTCTGCATCGCTCATGCAGACGAGCCGGCTCCGGATCCGGGATCAACATCCTTCCGCAACACGCTGCGATCTACCGAACACGTCTTGTTCACAGTCAGCCCGTCCGTCCTTTGGTGGTTCTACCGGCGGAAAACCATCATCGTGATGGTCGTTGTGTCCCGTCGGTTTGTGATGTTTCTTTGTCGTCGCTTGAGGCGGTATCGCCAAAACCATCAAGAAACAAATGCTCCAACGCGTCCAACGCATCTTTTGCGTCTTCGCCCCGCGCTTCGATGATTAGCACAGTACCTTGTTCCGCCGCCAACGTGAGGATTGACAAGATGCTCTTGCCGTCGACCCGTTCGTGATCGCGGATGACGTCGATTTCCGCCTGGAATTGATTCGCTAAACTGACAAGCGCATGCGCTGGGCGAGCGTGCAATCCTTGCGGATTGGAAACCTTGACCTGACGCGTTGACACTTTGTCGTTCATTTGTAACTGTTTTACTGTTCAATTGATCAGGATTTTCATTTGTCCCTAAGACAAACAGTCGCCATGCGCTGCCGAGAGACAGGCATGGTCTCGCGAGGGCGATCTACGAGACGAACTGGTTATTGTCCGCTTCTTCCAACAGTTGCTGGATGTCTTGCTTCGTTTTTGCTTGCTTGAGAAATCTGCAAAATGTGTCATCGCGAAGCTGGCGAGAGATGTTCTCCAGGGCACGTAAGTGGTCGCCCGGACGGTCAGGAGGAGAGACGAGCAGGAAGAACAACTGAACCTTTTCGCCGTCCAAGCTTGCGAAGTCGACCCCTTCGCTGCTCACTCCAACCGTCCCTACCAGTTCTTCCACGCTGGGATGTTTGGTATGGGGCACCGCGACACCGCGGCCAATCCCGGTACTGCCGAGCTCTTCACGTTTCATGATCGCTTGAACAATACTGCCTTTTTCATCGCCGCTGATAGCCCCTGAACTGACCAGTGAGTCCACCAATTCGGCAATCACACCCTCTTTGTCATACGCGGTCAGTTCCGCTCGAATCGCTTTCTCATTGACAAAGTCTGAAAACTTCATGCTCGCATCCTCTTTTTCTGTGTTCGTCAGTAGGTGTCTGCCGGTGGACGCGGCCATCAAAGGAACATCGTCGAATTCACACGGAATCCGATTCTCCCTCAAGCGGTGGCAACATCTGTTTTCTGCCCGGCTGACGGTGACTTGTTTGCAATCGTTCTTTGTGTTTGCGAAGTTGTTGCTCGATCTTGTGGATCACGCCGTCAAGCGCCGCAAACAGCTCGGAGGCCGAATCACGCGCCACAAAACCATCGGTGCGTTCCGCCGATGCACGTATCTCAACGTCGACCGTCTCTTCGTGGTGCTCGAGATCGACGGTGACTTCGATCGCTGTGATCCTGTCGAAGAACTTGCGGAGCTTTTCGGCTTTTTCCGAGATTTTCTGTTGAGTCTGATCGCTGAGATGTCCGTGTCGAGCTGAAATCGTGATCTGCACCGAAAACCTCTCCTAGCCTTCTAAACCTATTGCTGGCTTTACGTTTGTGTGGCCCTACACTGTAGCCCTACACTGGTCGAAGCCCTCTATTCTAGTGCCCCCAACGCTGGGCACAATTCCAAATGCATCCTCATCAACGCTCAACTAAAAACATTCCATTCACCCCACTCTACCCATTCTACTGATGGTCAGTAAAGTGGCCAGTCAGTAAAGTGGCCAGTCCGTAAGGCGGCCTTTGATATGAAGAATATCATATCTTTCATGAGGCTGGGGCACGAGGCTGGGGGGAAATCAGAACGAGTGTGGCTCTCAGCATTCGGCTCAAACACCATCCCCAGCACTAGTTTCGCCATATTCTGGACTTTTTCAAGCTGCAACAGCGAAAAACCGCTCGAATATGGGAATCCGTCGTGAGAGGCATTGCCCCGCAAATACCAAGGCGAGTCGAGGTAGCCGGAATCGTGAGACAATGGCAACGCTGGTGCAGCGGTCAGAACGCTCACAAAGTCCGGCCGCAAGAGTCGTATCACTGAATATCCAGGCCACTTAGCGGCTCGAACCTGCGGCGGCTTCAGATGTGGGGGGTGCCCACGGGGTCGGGGGCGTCTTGTAGACAATCGCTCCGTCGTTCAACGCGCGCCGCCAGTTTGCGACTTTCGTTTTTTCCTGACTTGGCGGCAATTCTGGACGGAAGTTCTTAGTAACACCCCCAGTAATCCTCTCCAGATTCATGAACGCCATCACACGCAAACTCATTGCGTCGTTTTCCAGTAAGTCCACCAATTCCGCGTCTCCACCTCGACTTAGTTGTGCAGGCGAGAACCCCCATGTCAGCCGATACAGCGACGCCGCGTCGCTCGCATGGAGTTTCTCGATCATCCGGCGTAGCGCTGCCGCGGACTCAGGGCCTCGCGCCCCGATGGCACGCAATTCGTCAAATTGATCACTCCAGTAATAATGCTGTCGTTTGTCGCTGAGCGCCTTTACCAATGGATCGTAGACCGCCAAATAACTCAGGGACCGGCAAGCGAGGTCCACAACTTCATGCTGGCGAAAATCCGTCATTTCCATCAACGATCGACTAAGCGGTTGGTCTTTCTCCAGGGCGGTCCGCAGCTCTAGCGAAGCGCGTCGCTCGATCTCCTTTTGATCACGTCCTTCGATCCACGCCGGTAACGGTCCCGCATCAACGACCGACGCCGCGCTGCCGTCGACGCGCGCTAACATGCGACCTGCGTCGACGACGATCGTCTTTGCGCCAGGCTCGCTCCACCCAACTCGACCGCTGACTGCATACAACTGAAAGATATGGTTGGCGACTGTTTTCTCCGGATCCACACCAGGTGGCAGGTATCGCGAAATCTTCACTGCGGCGACCGAATCCAAATCGCCAAAAACAACGTTCCCTTCCTGGTCTCCGATCTTTAACGCAATCCGTCCGGCGGCGGCCTTAAACGGCAGAATCACGGCATTTCCGAAAAGCACGTTCATCCGCGGTTGCCCTTCCTCGCCAGGTGCCATCAATTCGACGCTGGTCGCATTAATGAAGGTGACATTGATGTCGCCGATCACGGCGTGCGGACGGTAGGTGGGAAACGAAATCAGCCGATCACCGGCTGCTAGCAGGGTAGCATTGGCGACCTGATACCAGTCATCGGTTGACGCGTCATACCGCGCCAGCATTTGGTCCTCGGCCACATACCGGCCCACTTCGACCACTTCGGTCACATCGACTTTTGGAGCTGGGACCACGTCCACGTCGCCTGTGGTTGGTGGATCCGTCGGTGGCGTTGTGCCCGGTTCCACTGGCACAGGTGGTGTTTCGCTGATCACATCTGGAACCGTCGTTGGGTCCACGCCGGGCGTTACTGTCGCTGGGATTTTATCGGTCGTGGATGGGGGATCGTCCACTGCCGCTTTGGTAATCGGTGACACTGGCGGATCGCTGTGTGGGATCTCGGGAGTTGTTGTGGGTTCCTTCGCGTTGTCGTCGAGGTTCTGCGTTACGACCGGTCCAACAGTCGCGGACGACTCTCCGACGGCCTGTTCTGTCGACTCCGCACCTACCACAGGCTGCGTCCCATCCGCCGCGGGGGCAGGCGGCCCTTTCACGTCGTTTTGCGTCACTTCGCCACTGCTACGCTGACCAAACAACAAACGATACGCGACGTGGGTGTGGTCAAACGGCCCAACTGCGCGAAGGGCTACGACCACCACGACAAAAGTGCACAACAACGTGATGGCCAACGACTTCATCGAGACGCCTGTGGCTCGTGGCCCACCACGGCCAGCGGGAACCGAGTTCTTTGTTCGCGCAGGCGGCGCCAACGTGGTAGCTGCCCCGTTACCCGATTCGTCTTGTGCCGGCACGGGAGGGGGTGTGACGCTGCTCGTTGTCCCAGGTGTGGCCGACTCTACCGAGTCGTGCCCAATCCGGTACATCCGCTCACGCAGCGGTTGATCGATTTCCGCCGGTTCCCCTAACACAATCGTGAGCACCTGGTGGCAGGAGGCGACTTCCGCCAAGTGAACGTCCGATTCCAAACAAACCTTCTCGAAGTCTGGGACGTGATCGGCCGGCAACGTGTTATCCAGATACTCGGCCACCGTGTTCGGATCGAGCCCCGTGCCTTGACCCGTCAACTTGGGCGCGCCCAACCTTAGCCGGCGCGTCGACGTGCGAATCCGATGCACCAAATCGCTTGCAAAACTGCTCTCCTGGATCTTCTCGCCTAGCTCGCTGGCATCTTTCGGCTCCAGAATGTCATCCAGATAGGCCAACATCGTGCGTAAGGTTAATCGCATTGGAAAGTCTCTGAAGGCAATTCGAACTTCGTGGTAGTGGCGACCAATGCCGCCCCATCTTCAATAGTGCGAAACGCCGTCAGGATTCGTACAACAAATCGCGAGAATGTCTTGAATTCCACCCGGTCGACAGCACAACTACTGACATGTGCAAGAGTTAGATATCGGCATGAAGTCGCCAAGTGGCAACCCGGCGCGATGCACTGCCGTAGCTCTATTGTGATCTGCGACGTGGCGATCCGAAACCGATCAGCCCACCGAGTGAAATCAGGCCGATGAGCGTTGCGAGAACCAACGGGTGAACTTTGGCAGCCGGCGGCACGGCGTTTCGATCGGCCATCGACGGCCAACCGCTCGTCCGCTGCCAACCTTCCGACGTACGCCGCCACTCGCCAGTGGGGGGCGCGACCGCCGAGACTTGGCCGAATGCCGTGGGAGCCGACTCCGCCGGCGTGATCTGTCCAACGGGACTCGCAAAAATGACCGTGGTGATCAACAGCATTCGAGTCGAGCAAAAAAACATTGCAGAAATCCGAGCGACGAGATGTGGCGTTGAGAATCGCGTACTGCGTGACGCCTTGAGAAGAACGCAACAGCCGCGCCGTGCCGCAGCCTGCCAATCAGACAACCGCAACGTCATACGCTAAGGCTTGTCGAATCAACAACTTGGGCGGCGAAATTCATCGGCGCCACCGCCACCGCGCGTGTTGCCAATTGACGACGTTACCCGACGGTCGTACGTGGCATTGGTGCATCATGGAGGAAGGAGTTACACCGCGCGAACCGTTTGTGCGACGTCTCGCGCCAACGTCTCACGAAGTTAGTTGCCACACCGCGGACGTTCGTTTGCTCTGGCGCTTCGCGTGGCGTAGTGTTGCGACGGAAACATCTACTTGGCTCCGCTTGACTACCCATAACGGAACCGGCCGAGCGTGGCCGTACCGACTCTTCAGCAGGAACTCCCAACATGACGACGGCCAACACCTCCTTCCAACTTGAAAAATTGCTCGGGCGTGCGCAACTTCCCGCCCTACCCCAGAGCGCAATTCGACTGCTGGAACTTTCACAGGACCCTGACAATGGCCCAGCCGAATTTGCCATTCCAATCGAATCCGATCCAGGGCTGACCGGACAAGTTCTACGTTTCGTCAACTCGTCGTACTTCGGTTTCGCCAATGAAATCAGCAGCATCAAGTTGGCCATTTCACTGGTCGGAATCCGTACGATCAAGAACTTCGCGATGTGGAGCGCCGTGTTCAGTTTGATGCCGAATCCAAAATGTGGACCCTTTGACCTGAAGAGCCTTTGGCAGGATTCGCTACGTCGCGCGATATTCGCCCGTATCTTGGGAAGAATACTGGGACTGGCCAATGCCGAGGATCTGTTTGCGGCCGCCTTGTTGCAAGATATGGCCGTCCCTTTGCTGGCCAAAGAGCTGCCTACTGAATACGAAGCGCTGTTGGAAGCACGCAACGGTGGCGAGGCACGTTTGTCCGACCTCGAAAAAGTACGGTTTGGCTGGAATCACGCGGATGCCAGTGCCATGATGGCTCGCAATTGGAAGCTTCCCGATCAATTCGTCTCTCTGATTGGATTTCATACGGACCTGTCAGAGGCGATCGATCAAGGTTCGCCAGATTCGCTTGCCGTCGGCTTGTCGGCGATGCTGCCAACAGCAGCAGATAAATGCTGGAATGAACGGGACGCCTTCCTCGAAGCGTTCAAACGGCTTGCTCCCGCCGATGCACCTACCGTCAGCGAAGTCTTTGCTATGGTCGACGAGTCATTCACTGAATTCGCGCCGATTCTGAAGCTGGCCATCCCCGCCGAGGCGCTCGTCGACGTCCTGGAATCCGGCAACGTGCCAGTTTAGACGTATCGGGAACCACACCGGCTTGGTCGACGAATCGTCGTCATGGCGGCATAATCATGGTCGTCCGCTTTCCCGCGGCGCACCCGCTGTATGCCTGCCCCAACGCCAGGAGGCTCCCCGTGTCCATGCTTGACGATCGCCTTCGAACCTCCCTTGCGCAGCTTCACGAGAGTGGCACCTACAAGTCGCTTCGTTATTTGACCGCCCCCATGGCACCGATCACGACGATCGACGGCCTGGGGGACGTTCTGGTGTTCTGTTCAAATAATTATCTGGGCCTGGCCAATCATCCAGAGGTCGTCGAGGCGGGCGTTGAAGGCTTGAAACGCTACGGGGCCGGGACCGCCAGCGTGCGGTTCATCTGCGGGACCTTCGAATGCCACCGGATACTCGAAGAACGTATCGCCGATTTTTTGGGCACGGAAGTCGCGTTGACCTATGTTAGCTGCTGGAATGCAAACGAAGGCCTGCTAGCTAACCTGGTGGAAACAGGCGACGGCTTGATCTCCGATGAATTGAACCACGCCAGCATCATCGACGCGGGACGTCTGGCACGGCAGGCCACGCGTAAGGTTTTTGCGCACAGCGACATGAATGCGTTAGAGACGACGCTGACGGAACTGCAATCCGCACCTACCAAGATCGTGGTGACCGACGGCGTCTTCAGCATGGAAGGCGATATCGCGAAACTGCCAGAGTTGATTGCCACCTGCCGCCGTCATGACGCGACGTTGGTCGTCGACGATTCGCACGGCACCGGTGTGCTCGGAACGCACGGTCGTGGCGTGCACGAACATTTTGGCTTGCCTGGCCGGGGCCCCGAGGGAGTCGACATCTTCACCGGCACGCTGGGTAAGGCCCTCGGCGGTGCCGCTGGTGGATACGTCGCTGGTCCGCGAGACGTCATCGACTATCTCGTTCAACGAAGTCGACCGCAGCTCTTTTCTAACGCGTTACCGCCGACGGTCGCTTGCAGCGCAAACAAGGCGCTGGAGATCGTCCAGCGCGAACCACAACGCCTCGCACGACTCCATGAGAACGTCAATACGATGCGAGATGGACTGCAATCATTAGGTTATGAAGTCCTCGATTCCCCCACGGCTATTCTCCCGATCATCGTCGGCGCTACCTCCGACGCGATACGGCTTTCGAACCGACTGCTGGAACTGGGATTATTTGTTATTGGGTTTGGTTTTCCCGTCGTGCCCGAAGGCACCGCGCGATTGCGAGTTCAGATGTCGGCCGCACATACGGATCAACACCTGGATCAAGCGCTCGCTGCCTTCGGAAGGTTGAAAGAGGAAGGATGAACCAGAACCGCTGCTAACTTCCAACCACCAACGACCAACCACCTACTCCCTCATGAAACAGCTGAACACAGTTGCCGAGCGAGCACTGCTCAAACTGGCCGAGACACTAGTCGACCAACGACGGGCACGGGTCATAATCCCGCCAAAGCAGGCAGCCAGTGGATTCTGGTTCGGTGGTGGAAATATAGTCGAAGCACCAGACGGATCCCTCTTGTTGGTCGGCCGGTACCGCAACCACGGCGACTCGCGCACGGGTCTGGGGCTCGGCGAGCGGGGCTTGGAACTGGCAATATTTCGTTCGACCGATGATGGCGATACGTTTACAAAGACGCTCAGCTTCGCCAAATCCGCATTAGATATGGGCGATCGCAAAGTGCTTTCGATTGAAGGCAGTGCTTTGAGAACAACGGCGGACGGTGTCGAACTCTTTTTCTCGACTGAAAAAACCGGAATCCCGTACCCCGGCGAGTTTTCATCGTTCCTCAAACCAGGGACGGGCGTCTGGACGGTGGACCATCTGCGGGCAAGTTCCGTCGAACACCTCGCTACGGCCACGATCTCTACGATCTTCCAATCACAAGATCCGTCAGTCATCCATATGAAGGATCCAGCCGTCTACGGAGCGGCCAACGGCGACACCGTACTGATGTTTTGCACACATCCGTTTTGCTGGTCCAGTTCAAACACGGCGTTCGCGGTTCGAGCCGCGGATCAGACGGAATTCGCCGAAGCGGATTTCGCGTGCTTTCCACGCGGCCCGGCCTGGGATGTCGCTATCACACGTGGCACGGCCATCGTGGACGTTCCACGCGTTGGCCTGTTTCAGGACCGACAGGTCAGTCTGCTGTTTTACGATGGCGGCGAATCGCTCCGCAACCTTGTGGAACATCAAACTGCCGTGAACCGACCGCGTGGTTATTCGTGCGAAGAACTTGGCGGCGTTGCGTACATTATTGACGGCGGTTTTCAGAACATTGTTCGACTTTCCAAGTACGCACCGATATTCTTGAGTCCGTACGGAACCGGCTGTAGCCGTTACGTGGATGTGCTGGCGACGATCGACGCATTTTACACCACATGGCAGCAATCGCAGGAGGATCTGTCGCAACCACTGGTGATGAACAAGGTCGATCGGAACGAAGTGGCATCGCTGCTCGATTCCGATTAGAGTCTAGCTTTGGGACATGTGAGCTCGGTGCGCGCATGTCTCGCGAGCGACGGGCACCGACCGCAGGTCGGTCGCGGAGCGTACCAAATACGGGCACATTCCCTATTTGGCTGCGGCACTGCCGATTAGGCTGAGTGCGGCAAGACCTTGGCACGACGGATCTTTCTTGAATACTCCCCATGGAATTTTTGCACGGTGGTTTTGATGACACACAGATCTCTTCGCTCACATCATCTTGTTTTCGCACTCGTTTGCTGCCTAGTCGCGCCAATATTGGATGCCGCCGAGCGACCGCCTAACGTCATCTACTTACTGGCCGACGACTTGGGCTACGCGGAACTCGGCTGCTACGGCCAGAAGTGGATTAAGACCCCGCACATTGACCGCATCGCGCACGAAGGGATTCGGTTCACGAATCACTATTCAGGCAATGCCGTGTGCGCGCCGTCACGTTGCAATCTGATGACAGGCAAACATCCCGGGCACGCCTTCATCCGCAACAATGGAAACCCACCTGCTCGGCGCAACTTGGGAACGCCTGAACAACTGTATTTCCCTGGTCAGTTTCCAATCCCATCGAACGAAGTCACGATTCAGGAGATGCTCAAGCAAAAGAAATACGCAACCGCCGCGATCGGCAAATGGGGGCTCGGCTTCGAGGGCTCGACGGGCGATCCAAACCGCCAAGGCGTGGATCTGTTTTACGGTTTCCTTTGCCAGGTTCACGCGCACAATCACTACCCAAAGTTTCTCTGGCATTTGCGTAATGGGAACGCCAGGAAGGAAATGCTGCCTGGCAACGACCGCACGCTCCACGGCAAGACATATTCTCAGGATCGCTTTATCGACGTGGCGTTAGAGTTCATTGATCAGAACAAAGATCGCCCCTTTTTCCTTTACATGCCGTTCGCGATTCCACATCTGTCGATCCAAGCACCCGAAGCGTCGGTGAACGAGTACAAGGATGTGATTCCGGAAGAGGCGTACAAACACCGTGGCTATCTTCCGCATCCGACGCCACGGGCTGGCTACGCGGCGATGGTGACACACATGGATCGTGGCGTCGGCCAAATAATGGCACGAGTGGCCGAACTTGGATTGGACGCTAACACGTTGATCATTTTCACATCGGACAACGGCCCAACATACAATCGGCTGGGTGGATCCGACTCCGATTTTTTTGCGTCCGCGGGCAACTTCAGAGGGCTCAAAGGCAGCCTGTATGAAGGAGGTATTCGCGTACCGATGGTCGCGCGTTGGCCCGGCAAGATCGAGGCTGAATCGGTGACCGATCTACCGTCCGCCTTTTGGGACGTGATGCCAACCATCGCCGAAATAACAGGCACCACGCCTCCCGAGAAGATCGACGGGATCAGCTTCGCCCCGACGCTGTTGGGTGAATTGGACCGCCAAGAAAAGCACGAATACCTGTATTGGGAGTTCGCCGCTTATGGCGGCCAACAAGCAGTTCGGCAGGGTAACTGGAAAGCGATTCGCCAGAACATGCTAAAAAAGAGCAACCAAAGCCCACTCCAAACGGAACTCTATGATCTGGCCAACGACATTGGCGAACAACGCAACGTCGCGGCCCAACATCCTGACGTAGTCGCCAAGCTGAATGTCATCATGCAACAAGCACGCACGCCCAGCGACCTGTTCGCCTTCGGGCCCTTGGATGAACTAGAGAGTAGGCAATAGGGAGTTGGAATAGGTGAGCCAGTTGCCTACTTCCTACCCTTTCTCCTTGCCTTATTGTCGCTTCGACGGGCCTTTTTCCGAGCCTGTTGTCGCTCGACTTTCTTGACCTTGGTTGCCTTCTGCGCGGCAGTCTCCTGCGCGACCAATTCCGGAGTTTCGAAAGTGATCGGACCCAAGGCACCTGCCCGCAGGTCATTGATGAAGATGCGCGACGTGCGGTCATAATCAACGATGCCGCCTTTCGCCAAACATCCTCGTTTCTTTCCAATGGCATCCAACAGAGCGATTTGGTCGACGGGCATCGCGTCCAACGCGTAGCGCGTGACGAGCGCCTCGTGATACTCTTTCAAGAGATAACCGGCCACAAAGTAAGCGACATCGGGATACTCCATCGCGGTATCCTTGATGGCACCAGTCGCGGCGAGTCGGTAGCCACTGTTTTCGTTTTCCACATTTGGCCAAAGGACGCCCGGCGTATCGAGCAGCACGATGCCCTTGCCGATGCCGATCTGTTGCTGGCTCTTGGTGATGGCCGGTTCGTTGCCCGCCTTGGCGATCTTTCGGCCAGCGAGAATGTTGATCAGAGTTGACTTGCCGACGTTGGGAATGCCCACGATCATCGTCCGAAGGGGCCTTCCCAGGCCGTGGCGATGCGGCAACATTTTGTGGCACAGATCGGTAAGTCGTGCGATCTTCCCCGGCTGTAAGGTCGTGACGGCCCGCGCCTTGACGCTGCTCTGCTGCTCCAGATGTGTTTGCCACTGGGAGGTCCACACTGGGTCGGCCAGATCGCTCTTGCTGAGCAGCTTCAGGCACGGCTTCTTGCCGCGCAAAGTCGCCAGCATTGGGTTTTGGCTGCTGAACGGGATTCGCGCATCAAGTAGTTCAATGAACAGATCGACGTTTGGCAGTGCTTCCCTGATCTGCAATTGGGCCTTGTGCATATGCCCGGGAAACCACTGGATTTGCATTAGGAGACATTTCCAATTGTAACAGGCTGGCGAAGCACTCTACCACGCCAGCCTGATGGTTCGATTGCGTCTTTAAGAAAAGAGAATCATGTGAAACGGTGTAGTCTTGTTTCGTCGTCCGCCATCGTGGCAATCACGGACGGATTATCGCACGAAGCCACGTTCAATGCGAGCTCGACGTTCTTCATCAGCGGCCGTCGCCGGCCCCTGACTTTCGGGTCGATCTTTCTTGCCGGCCAGCTCCGATTAAACAAGCGACGTGTAGCATCGGCGCGGCCGAGCGCATTGCGCTCGACATCAGATTCACCCCAGGCCTTGGCGTGCACCTTTCTTGTTGCCGTTCCGCAACATGTTGACCCCCTGTGGCGGGAATGCAACGAGTGCTGCGGATTTCTGGCACAGGAGAGAATCATCATAACCTGTTTGCATCACGCATCTTAGCGGCACAATCACGATCTTTTTATGCGAGCTGGCACCACGAGTGCGTTTCTTCCGGGCCAACAACGGTCCCACACCGAGTTTTGAACTCGCACCAGAGAAGGAGTCGCGCTTTGGCCAAAACTACCCAAAAAATCACCCCAGCCAAGTCGAAGACCGTGGCAGCGCCCCGAATGAACGGAAACGGCCGCAGCAACGACTTCTTCCATGCTGACGACGAAGACTCCGCCACCCGAACTATCGATCACGACGAAGAGACCACTGGAACGAGCGAACGACAGGGTTCGTTGAAGAACAATACCGACGATCCTGTCCGCATGTACTTGATGCAGATGGGGCAGATTCCGTTGCTCTCGCGCGCTGAAGAGGTTGACGCAGCCAAGCGAATCGAACACACACGTTTTTACTATCGACATAGTATGCTGGCCACAGATTTCGTGCTCCAAGGGGCAGTCGAAGCGTTGCAGCAAGTTGCCGCCGGCACGCTCAGATTGGATCGCACGATTGAAGTCTCCGTGACCAACACGACCGAAAAGAAGAAGATCATGCAGCGGCTGGGTCCAAACCTGAAGACCCTCAATCATCTCTTGCGACAGAACCACGAGGATTTTCATATCGCGATCAACTCCCGCCGCCGTCGCAAAGAACGCCACGATGCCTGGCAGAGACTAGTGATCCGACGAAACCGGGCGGTCCGACTGGTTGAAGAGCTGAATCTTCGAACAAATCGCCTGCAGCCACTCTTCGACAAACTGTGCGACATCTCGCTCCGTATGCAAACCTTGAAAGCCCAGATCGCCGAAGCACACGAATCGGGCTACTACGCCGGGCGGACGGTCAACGAATTACGAGCCGAATTACATTACTTGATGCGCATCACGTTTGAGAGCCCAGCCACGCTGGACCGGCGCGTCATGAAGACACATGCCTATCGCGAGCTGTATGATCGAGCCAAACGCGATTTGTCGGCTGGTAACTTGCGATTGGTTGTGTCTATCGCCAAGAAATACCGCAACCGTGGACTCAGCTTTCTAGACTTGATCCAAGAGGGAAACACGGGCCTGATGCGTGCCGTCGACAAATTCGAGCATGAACGTGGCTACAAGTTCTCGACCTATGCGACCTGGTGGATTCGTCAGGCTATCACCCGAGCGATCGCCGACCAGAGCCGCACTATTCGCGTGCCCGTCCACATGATTGACACGATGAGCAAAGTCCGTACCGTGACGCGCGAACTCGTGCAGGAACTCGGACGCGAGCCGACCGCCGAAGAAACGGCTGCCAAAGCCGGCCTGTCGCTGGACGATACCCGTTGCATCATGAAAATGTCACGTCAACCACTCTCGCTGGACCAGCCCGTGGGAGATCACGACGACAGTTATTTTGGCGAGTTTCTGCAGGACTATCGCGAAGAAGATCCACTGTACGACACCAACCAAGAATCGCTCAAACAGCGGATCGAACTTGCGATGCAGGACCTAAACTACCGGGAACGTGAGATCATCCGACTGCGATACGGTTTGGCCGATGGCTATTCGTACACGTTGGAAGAAGTCGGCAAGATCTTCTCGGTCACACGGGAACGCGTCCGGCAAATCGAATCGAAAGCGGTTTGTAAACTGCAACAGCCCTATCGCTGCCGTTCGTTGGCAAGTTTTCTCGACGGCATTGAAGTGCCTGTCGAAGGAACTAGCGAAACCGTCTGATGTGCCGGCCACAGGGCACACCAACCACGTGAATCAAGCTTCTCACCTGGATTCCGCCAGCAAGCGTTGATATGCCGCCAGCGCGGCCCGATATTCAGCGAGAGCCGGTTCCTCGAGCACGTTCTTGTGGCGCGCCAATTCGTCCTGGACGCGAGAGACCAGGTATTCCACCTCTGCCCGCCGTGGCCGCAACGGTTTTCCCGTGACATCAATGTGTGTTGGCGACGAATGAGCAAATCGCACGCGTCCGTCGCCGGTCATTTCGAAACACCGAACGGTCAGCCAGGTCGAAGTCTCGACAGAGATCGATTCGCTAATCCGTGACTCATAGGCACTCGAAGAGGTCGTCTGGTTTTGCGGTGTGATCGTCTTGATCACCGCGCCCTCGGACACCACTTCGATCGCCGTAAGCGGGCTGGCGCTGCGGATCCAGCCTTTCAGTTGATACTCAGCCGGGGCGGTTGCCGTCAACGTACTTCCCGGCGGATGGTCTTCAACGGTAACGTCCATCATCGGACCCGTGGTCACGAACGTGCGGCCCTTGTCAAGCCCTTCCATCCAGTTCGCGTAGGAGAAACCGTCCGGCAGATGAACGTAAACGCGGCCGAATCCCAGCGGGACCGGGTGAACTCCTGACGCCGTACCCGCAGTCGGACGCAAACGAAATCCACAGTTCAGCAGAGCGTAGTAGTTCTGAAATGTAAAGTCGATCCAACCACGCTCGGTCATTCCGCCTTCGTCCTGTTCGATTTTCATGTATGCGGGCGGCGCAGTGCCAAATTGACGAAAGGCAAACGGAACCCGCCAAATGTGGTTATTCGTCAATTCGTAAAGATCGACTTTCATGACCGGAACCAGCATCATCGACCAGGGCCAATTATGCTTATCCAGTTCCAGTAGCCCGCCTTGCTGATGCGTTTGCCGAGCGATCTCACCAACCGGTGGCACACCTTGCGTAAATACTGATTTGTGATTGATGGCGAAGATGGCACCGAGCGTATGACGATTTCCATTGACGCGGAATATTTCGTATTCCGTGTTCATCGGGTAGATCACATGCGTCGCGTCCACTCGAATCAATTCAGGTTTGATCGCGGGCGAATTCTTGTCTCCCTGCGAAGGTGGAGTACCCGAACTGGTGACCCAATACGTTAACGGCAAGGCAACGTTCAAATGCTCGGCCTGCACGAGGTTCGGCAGATCATCAACTTGCCGATGAACGTGTGTTTCGCCCGAATACCATCCTAGGGTGTTCATGTCGATCCATCGTCGCAGTCGCAACGAGACCGTCGCGGGCTGTTCACCAATTTCGACCGAGACCTTAGCCGTTTGGTATTCCTTACCGCATTCGGCAGTCAGCGTGTAACGACCAGCAGCCAAATCAACCAGGAAGGGATCTGGCGAGAGCGTTGTGTGCGCCTCGATACTCTCTGCGCTCCGCTGCTTTCGGTAGGTTACTGCCGTTCCGTCGGTCGACGCCGAGCTGGCAAAAAACCACGGCCACCGGTCGGCTGTTCCTTCTTCAGGCTGTTCAGATTCTGACTTGACATAAAGCCGGGCAGCAATTCGCGCACCCGAAACAGCGTCAACGATCTCGCCGCGCAATTCAGCGGCTGTCGTCGTTCTGACCATCAGCAGACAACCTGGCAGAAACGATGCGAGCAAAAGAAACAGAACACTGCGGGCCGGGTAGTTGAGTTTGATCATGGTTGCCGTTCCAGGTTAAGAGCCGTCAGGATTTCGGACGTTGCCTGCGATTTATTCAGCACGTAGAAATGCACGCCGGGGACGCCCTGATCCATCAGATCTTGAATCTGTTGCGTGGCAAAGTCAACACCGACACGAAATTGAGAATCAGAATCCTCGCTTTGGCCAAGTGCGGTGACAAATCCCGCGGGCAACTGGGCTCCGCACATCGTCGTGATTCGCTGGACCTGCGCTAGATTCGTCACTGGCAAGATCCCGGGAACCAGCGGAACGCTTATTCCAACTTTCTGCACGCGATCACGGAACCGAAAAAAGTCTTCGTTGTTGTAGAACAACTGTGTGATCACAATATCCGCGCCCGCATCGACTTTGCATTTGAGGTTTTCAAGATCAGCGTCTGCGCTGACCGCTTCCTGATGCGTTTCCGGATAACCGGCAACCGCCACGCCAAAGTGGGAGAATTCTGCGTGAATCAACTCGACAAGCTGATTCGCATATTGCAGGCCACCGGCGGTCGACTTGAATTCAGTTTCACCCTGCGGCGGATCACCGCGTAGCGCTACGATGTAGTCGATCTGGCGCCGACCGGCGTCCTCGAGAAACGCACGCAATTCATCAATGCTGGCATTGACGCACGTCAGATGTGAGGCGACGGGGATGTTAAATCGGTGTTTGACACCAGCGACGATATTCATCGTCTTTTCGCGAGTCGAACCACCGGCACCGTAGGTGCACGTAATAAAACTGGGCTGAAACTGCATCAACTGTTCGACGTGGCGAAACAGAGCGTTCTCGCCCGCTTCCGTCTTAGGCGGAAACAGCTCAAAAGAAAGTCCACACTTCCTAGGTCCGTAGTGAGCAGCAAGTGTCATTGGGCAATTCGTTTTGGGTGATGCGCGGTTAGTTGAGAACTGGATTCAAATCATAAGGCTTCACCACGCAATCGAGAATCCCCGCCCCATGCCGAGCCAATGATCCAGTGAGATCTACGGCGTCAGTTGGTCGTCGGGCGCCTGCCGCTCTGAGTGCGTCAATTCGTACATGTCTCGGATAACTTGTGTAAAACGCCGTCAAGTTCGATTGTCTTGCCAGATGATATCCCCCAAATTGGCCTATCAGCCGCCCACCTTGCCCATCGTCAAGCGTAAAGGCGGCACAATCGTCACGGCCTCCAGCGACGTTCTGAACTAAGATTGCACTAGAGCAAGGATCATTCAGTCACCGGTGAGGAATCGCCTCATTAGAGGTTCACACCTGACTTGCAAAGTGAGACCCCGTGGATTCTCGCTTCGCGAAGGACCGTGCACCCTGATCGTTGGCGCGAAACGTAATTCAACTTGATGTGCATCCACGGGGCGAGCAAGCAACTATGGACTTGGTTTTTGACTGTGATCCGTCGCTATTGGGAGACTTCGTGATACAGATTTCCGTGATTCTCGTTTTGGGAGCCTGCCTGGCGACATTGGTTGGCCGGAGTCTCCTGCGACGATCGAACTCTCCAGCAGGTAATTACGTTTGGACGACTTTTCTACCCGTAATCTGGAACTCGGCAAGCCGCCCATCGAGTAACAAATTGGAACATCGCGACGTGTTGGGACAACTCAGTGATCGTTTGCCGTCTGCCGACCCATCGGGTCGCGAGCAAGACCCGACAATTGTCGATCTACTGTCACAGATCGTGGACGTCAACGCAACGCTTCACACGCGCCTGGAAAATGCGGAAGGAACGCTTGAGAATCAGGCGGCAGAAATCTCGACGTATAAGTCCGAAGCCCGCACTGACGTGATGACTGGGCTGGCAAATCGTCGCGTGTTTGACGAACTGCTGCGAAATCGAGTGAATACCTGGCAGCGAGACCAAACACCAGTTTTCGTCTTGCTGATCGATATCGACTACTTCAAGCGATTCAACGACAGCTACGGTCATCAGGCGGGTGACGAGGTGTTGACGCAAGTTGCACAGCTGTTACGAGAGTCGATGAGTGAAGCCGATTTGGTATCGCGGATTGGTGGCGAAGAGTTTGCGGTCATCATCGATGGCGACTGCCTGCAGTCCGCGCTACAAAGCGCCGAATACGCACGGCGAGAAATCGAGCAAGCGACTTTCATCTATGAGAATCAACAACTGCATGTCACGGTGAGCATTGGAGTTGCCGACTCGCAAGCCACCGAGAAAAAATCCACATTGGTCAAGCGCGCGGACATCGCTCTGTATATGTCGAAATCCGCTGGCCGCAATAACGTGCACTGGCACAATGGAAAGCGGTCAATTCTCTTTGCGCCCCGCCAAGCGACCGTTGACCCAGCCTCTGGTTTCTCGACAACGGGTGTCGCCGCACTGACCAAAACCAAGGACTTTAGCACCGTCTGCAACGAACTTCGTCAACGTCTGGTCGCCGTCGCTTCTGAAGAGTGCTAACGCGCGAACTGTTGTATCAGTCACCTGCCAAACGATTTGGTAAACGAAAGCGGAGACACCGATTATCAGGCTCCGTCAAGGAACTGGCACAGCTGGCCATCATCGGCTACTTTCTGCAAAGCTAGCGCCGTTCGGGCGGCCGTCAAGACATCCGCCGAAGACAGGTGGAGATCGTCATGCTGCCCACTGATCTCGCGCAGAAATGAATCGAGATACGCACCAGGTTGACCCGCTGGCAAAGGCGCGACACGCGGTTCGGTTTCGCCGTTCTTGTAAACGGTGATACCCTGGGAGTTGGCGGTGGCTTCGAGTACTCCCTGGCTGCCCCAAAACGTGAATCGCCAATACAACGGCATCTCGTAGGCAAACGAATCGGGTGTCAGATAGGAGACGTCACAAACGACACCAGCACCATTTTCCAGCCGAAACATCGCCTGCCCGCATTGTTGAAACTGCGGATATTCAGTCACCGTGGCATTCCAGCTGCGCGCCGCCACCACAGCGTCGATGCGGTGGCCCGTTGCCCACGGGATAAAGTCGACTGCGTGCACCGCGATGTCGTTGAACACTCCACCGTGCATCCCAGGTTCGAAGTACCACATCGGCCGCCGGCCGTACAAAAGAGGGTGCTGGCCATCGAAGCTTACCGCCTGCACTTCCCCGATTTCACCCACCTGCAGCAACTTACGCAGCCCCAGATAGACGGGCAAGTCGCGCATGTCAAGCATACAACCGATGACGCGGGCCTGCGCCGCCGCAATCGCTTCGATCCGATCGAGTTCAGCCAGCGAAATACAAAGTGGCTTGTCACTGATCACGTGCTTCCTAGCTTCCAGTGCCATGGTCAGAATGTCCGCGCGACGCCCATAGCAATCTCCAACGGCCACGACGTCGCACTCGACACTCGCTAGCATGGCCGTGTAGTCGGTGTGCGTAATCTGCACTTCGCCTGTTTCGGCAAGCTGTTTTGCGGCCGACGCATCTTCTTCGCAGCACGCCACCACACGAATGTCTGCATGTGTCTGGCAACGGCGATACATGTCGAAGATATGTGGGTGTCGGAAGCCGACGAAGGCGAATCGAGTACTCATGGATCGCGTGCTTTCTCTGTGTTTGTCTTCAAGTTCTGGGCTGGATCTTCAAGTTCACGCATCACGCTTCTAATCCGTGCGGCCAACTGCGCCTTGATGGCCAGATGCTCGGCAGCGGTGGAACTGCTTAGATCGCGGGTTTCGCCGGGATCATTTCGCAGATCGTAAAGCTCTTCACGGCCGACATTGTGAAAATCGATCATCAATTTCCAATCGGGAGTTCGCGCGGCACGCATATCCGTGGTCGCCCCGTGACGCATACTGTATTCGCAATATAGGCGATTGTCCCACTCGATTTTCTCACCACGCAACAAGGGAAGGAAATTGTGTCCACGAATTCTGACTGTTGTGGGCAAGTCGATCCCAGCCATCGCCAACAGCGTCGGAAACCAATCAAGATTGCTGACGGTTTCCCCGACCACGGTGCCCGCCTTAATCTGCTTTGGCCAGCGCACTGCGCAGGGAACACGAATTGCCTGATCCAACAGGTTTGGACGCTGCTTGGGAGCAATTCCCGGCCATTTCTGCGGTGGCAGCTTGGTAAGTTGCCACTGCGCGTTCCCTTTGTACCAGAGACCGTGATGGCCCAAGTGGTACCCATGGTCGCTGGTAAAAATGACAATAGTGTTTTCTCGCAAACCCAGTTCATCGAGTGTTTCAAGAAGCCGTCCCAAGTTGCGATCAACGCTCGCCACACTGGCCATGTATTCGCGCGTCATCCGCTTGACACGTCGAACATCGAGGTCAACGAAGTTGGGATTTGGAATCTGTGGATCCAGTTCCTTGTAAGGCAACCAATCCTCGTCGCGGACTGGTAACCACCGTGCATGGGGTGCGCGAAAATGCAGGCTCAGCAAGAACGGCTGCTGGCAATTCTGCCGGACAAATTCGATCGCATGGTCTGTCAGAATGTCCGGTGTAAAGCCCTTGAACGGTCGACTGACACCGTCCTTTTCCAGTTTCGGATCGACCGGCGAAGCACCACCTGCGCGAAAACCGATGAAGTAGTCATATCCGGTTCGTGTCGGGTGGTAACGATCAGCTGTTCCCAGGTGCCATTTGCCAACAAGGCCCGTCTTATAGCCCGCGGCAGCCAACAATTCGGGCCAAGTCACCGTGTCAGGATCGAGACCATGTTCGGTCTCACGACTTGGATTGATCCAATCGAGAATCGCGAGTTCACTGCTGTACCGGCTGGTCATCAAACCGGCTCGCGATGGACTACACACGGGCGTCGTCACAAACGCGTTGGCCAAGCGTACGCCATCATGAAACAGGCTGTCCATGTGCGGCGTCTTGAACTGAGAGTCGCCCACCATCCCAACGGCCGTAGGTGCCTGGTCGTCCGTGTAAACAAAGACGATGTTGGGACGTGTCTCGGCTGCCACCGTTCGGCTCACGAGCGGCAGGACGATGACCAGAAGACTCAGTACGAAACGGTACATGATGAGCGACCTTGTTAATCGGATTGCGTTGGCGGGACGACGGACGCATCGATGGTCAGATCAAGCTGGCGCGTACCCAAAGGCGTCACGCAAACGCCTTACGCAACTGCTCAATATACGAGGGGCACGTCGTTCGCGGGTCTTCTGACTCTTCATATTCGAGCACGATATAGCCGCGATAATTGACGTTGCGCAGGATCTTGGCAATTCGCGGAAAATCCGCCGGTTGCTTAACTTTGTTCGGACCACTAACAACAACCTTCACCTGCACATTGATTGCGTGCGCCGCGACTTTGGCAAGGTCACCGTAAATGTCTTCAGTGTGGAAGTTGCCCGTATCCAGATTGACTCCGAACCAAGGACTCTGGACGTCACTGACGAGGCCTAGCAGGCCGGCCGCCGTGCTGGTTGGTCCACCATGATTTTCCAGTGCCAAGTGCACGCCATGACGGCCCGCGTAATCACAACACTCCTCCAAGCCGGAGACCATCAGCTTGTGCGCCGTCTCGGGTGCAATGTCTTTCTTGACATGCCCCGCAAACACACGAATGACCGGGGCACTGAGAATTTCGGCGTGGTCAATCCACTTCTTTAGTGCGTGAATCTGTCTGTCTCGCTCTTCTCCTGGAGGATGTCCAAAGTCGTTTCCAACGGCCGTACCGGAGACATCGAGCCCCAGGCGAAAACACTGCTGCTTGAGCGCACGAAGGTATTCAGGCGTCACCGGGTCTGGAAAGTAATACGAGGTCAGTTCGGTCCCTTCCAATTGCATTTTCGCGCAGTCGTTGATGAAATCGGAAAGCTTCAGCTTCGCTTCTTTCTCATCTTTGGCATTTTTCTTTTTCAGGAGGCTCCGATAACTATAGGCCGCCAGACTGAATTTGAACTTCGGCGATCCATTTCGCGAAATCGGTTTATTGCCCGAAGCCAGGCTGCTCAGCGCACCGGGCAAAGCAGCGCCCACACAACAGGCAGCAGCACTCTGAAAGAAACTACGGCGATTTGGCTTGGCGGTCATGATCGGATCGATTGGATTGAAGGTGAGAAATAGGAACGCACTGGCTGCCATATTCTCATTGACGAGAAACGCCATTGCAAGCGCATCGACCGAGCGAGACCTTCGTAGGAGAGGCTGTGAAACGAAGCGATGCGACAAGTGGCACTACCGCTGCAGCGCGCCAGTGACCTGTGGATCCTGAGCCTGGCGGATGCCTGAATCGGGCGTTTGTCCCGCAATGACCGCATCGTCTGCCTGCCGCCACTTGGCCAGCATGTCGTCAGGGTCCTCGAAATTCAAATACACGACCTGCTCACCAGGCCCCAATTGAGCGCCCATTCCAGCCACGCGCCAACCAGAATCCTGACGACGAAGCGCCCAGATGATGTCATAGCTGCTGACGGCACCGTTTTGTGTCTCGGTCCACGTCGTATTGACGTGCGCGCCGTTCTTGTGGGCACCCAAATACTCGGGGATGCCGATCTTGAATGTGGCCGCGGGAGAACCCAATGACCGCACTGCCAGATCACGTTTACGTGTCTCTTCGTACGCGCGGCGGGTTAGCAGCGCTTCGGCGACGCCACTATCGCCGCTCCGCAGCGCACCAAGAAATGCGGCAACAATCTGATCGGGCGGGGTTTCTTGTGTGAGCCCTGTGGGCAATTGCCGATCATGGAGATCCTGCCTGGCAAAAGTACTCAGGTCCGTCTCGACGATCGCGTCCGGCGGGTTGTTGCCGTTGGCAGATTCGACAGCAGAATCAGACGCCTGCTGACGGCACCCGATCAACCCGTAGCTCGCCAAGAACACTGCCAGAACTCTAATTGGTCTCTTCATCGTCAGACTTCCATGTCTCGAAACAGGCCGGCAACTTCCATCGCACGTGGGAGCAGAAGTTTGCCAATATCGCCTGCGCGGGTCAAGGCGAATGAGACAGACGCGAGTTGCGGCGAATACTGGCGCAGCTAGCAAGCGTGCGACGGGCAGAAAACGCAATGGGCAGATAGTACGTTCAAACCCTCGCCCACAGACGCTATGGCGCGGCGGATTCTTCCTTCGTATCGGCGGTTTTGGCTGGTGCGCCGATCGACTTTCGGAAGTCTGCCTTGGCCGAGGATACCGTGGCCTTCAAACCGACCAGTTTGAGGAAATAGCCTATTTCTGTATGGCAAATATTAAGACGACAAATAGAGCGACAATCATCAAACCAAGAATCACGATGGCGGCGATTGATTTTCCAGTGGCGGACGATCGCTGACGCGCTACGCGACCGTTCGATTTATCCGTTTTTTTTTGAATCGACTCGAGGGCAGCAATCGTTTTAGGTTCCGCGCCCGTCTGCGCTGGCGTATCGACGGGATCCGTCGGCTGTTCTGGGGATGGAGCCAGCGAAGGAAAAATGGGGCCGGCGATCTGCCATTCCGCCCATCCTTCGCACCACACCATCGAGTCAGCGCCGACGCGACCTTCCTGCATCCATCGCCGCATCACGTCACCCTTTGCCGGCCCGAATTCGCCGCCGGAGGCAGGACGAACGTACCAAACTGCATTGGGCGACGCATCAATTGGATCCCCAACGGTCGGCGCGATCGCCTCAAATGAAGGTAACGGATCACCGTTGGCGGGCGCATTCGATTTGGCCGCGGCCATACTGGCTGGCGCCGCAGCGACTGTCTGTGCGGTGAGGCCCGTGGGTTTAGTACCAGTGGGCCCAGTACCAGTGGGCCCAGTATTCGGGCGGATCCTGGGAGCCCCTTCGGGAATTTCGCTTTCCAGCGGAATCTCCCACCGAGCGTCGCAATGCGGGCAGATTCCGCGCTTGCCGGCCAAGAACGTCTTCACGTTCATGCGACGACTGCACTCGGGACAATAGAACCGTATGCCCATGCAAAAAAGCCAGCTCGATCTTGTGCAACAACGGGGCCGTCCGCAGCGGCGGCAGTTAAGCAAAGTCCATTATACATTGGGAGTTACCGATGTGAAGATTGGTGATTCTAACCATTCTTGCCAGGAGAGCCTGCATCGCTGTATCTTCACAGGCTGAACTTCCATTATTCCAGCAGAAAAGGCGAATTCCGTGTCAGATGCCGAACCCGATTGTGAAGGCCCAGTCGAAATTGCTGTGATGGGCGATTTGACGGACAATGTGGCGGACATTGCCGACAAGCTGCTGGGAGTCCCCCAAGGTGGCCCCTGCACGCTGTACTTCGATTCGCCCGGTGGCAGCCCATACGCGGCCGTCTCTTTGATGAACCTTGTGATCCTTCGCGAGTTGCAAGCGACAGCGATCGTCACTGGCGAGTGTTCGTCGGCAGCCTTATGGCCACTGGCCGCCTGCCAGCGACGATTTGTTACCCCTTATAGCGCGTTGCTGTTTCATCCCATGCGATGGCAAAGTGAAGAAAATGTCCAACTGGCTGAAGCAGCCGAATGGGCGCGCCATTTCGCCCATCTCGAATCACAGATGGACCAACTGCTGGCAGACCTGTTCAACATACCCCTGGACAAACTCGTTGCCTGGATGAAACCGGGCCACTATGTGACGGGGACCGAGATCGCGGAATCAGGACTGGCTGAAATACTCGACCCGATCTCAATCGTGATGATGCGCCGACAAAGTGCTGCCCCATAGGGACGTCGCATGGCGCGATCTGCACCGTTGCACGTAAATCAGCCGCCCGCTAGCAACAGGTTGCCCTTTCGCTGGATCTCAGTTGGAAATAGCATGTGCGCGCTTCAACCGGCCGGTTCGAGATGATCAATCGTCAGGCGATTCAATTCGCCGGGAGCCATCCGTGATTCGTAATCGCCTCCGCATGCTATTGGCGCTGTTCGTCTTGATGGTCGCTGCGTGTGGCAAAGAAAAGTCACCCGCCATCGAGTCTGCCGCCGGGCTCCACAAGTATGGTACGTTGCCAGGCTTGCGAACTTCGCATCTGCAGGGTCTACGCGACGAGCTTGCGCGACTGGAAAGCGAGCGGGCGACGGCTGCTCAGCTGACGGACAGCCGATTCACCGTTCCTACTACGTTGAGTGCCGGATCGGAAGCGATCGAACCCCAGAAGAAGGCGGCATCCCTGCAAGCTGTTTTCGTACAGGAACTGCAGGAATCACTGCTCAAGCAACTTGACGAGCTTTATCCCGTGGGCCCTTTCGTATTCTCTCCCAGCGCGATGCGAGCCGCGATTCAATTGAAAGACCGCTACGACGCACAGCGTCAGCGGATTCATCAGATCATCGCCGAACTCGACCGAGGTTTTGAAATTCAACTGACGCAAGGACTGGCCGCGGACACCTCATTTACTGACGTCGTCACGATCGGCAATCGGCTAGATGCGATCGTAGCGGCCGAATTGTTGAGTCGTGACAATCCGTCAGGCGCAGCGGTGATCTTGCGAGAGATGACAGCCGCCATCGAATCTCTGGCAACGGAGAAACACATCGTTCCTCGGATTGCCGCCGTGCACCGACGTGGTGAAGCGTTGCGGGTGATGGAGGCGATCGCGATGCACCCCAACGCGACCCTGGAAACCCATCGGCGGCTCGGCACCCTGATCGACGACCAACTGGTCAGCTGGCCGGCGGATCAGTTTGCTTGGATCGGCGATCGGGCGATCGGAATGCAAACATATGAGCTGGTTCGCGACGGCTATCTGCTCTCGATTCTGGGACACGACGAACAAAGCAGGCTACGTCGCGAAGTGGGCCTCGACCGGCTTGCGACGCAAGTCGCGGAAAACGTGGACCAGGACGAGCTGTTTTACTTGCGCGCGATGCGCCAGACCATCGATGCGTGCCAGCGCCCCTATCACCAACGTGAGCGTGTATTTCACGAAGTGAACCGCAAACTGGCTTCGCTGCGCGACTCACTCGCGTATCCGTTGGTGGCGGACTTGATTCTCTGGAAGAATGTGCAGGAAGGGCAACGCCTGCAGGCATTGGATCGCGCGCGCTTTGAAGCGTGGTCCATCGCACTGGCGGCCAGTGTCGGCGCGCCGCGACCGGCGTACAACATCAATCCGTTGACCGGCAGACGGTACATCATTGACCCGCGACCGGACAAAGTGATCGTGGATGGCATCGACCCGGACAGAGGGGCGTCGCCCATTATGATTCCTCGCCAGAACGCCGTACTGAACACGAAGCGGTGAGGATTTCAGTCAACGTCGCAGCAGCGGGCGATTCTTCCTTCGGGTCAGCCGTTGTTTGCAGTTTTCAATGCTGTTGTGAGAATTGTTAGAACGATGGGATGGCGTTCGATGTCGTGGGGGCGGCACAGCCTGCGAGCCGCTCGACCAACCCGGCGAGAAAGTTGGATACAATCTCGTCGCGCGAAAAAAACCCCGGACAAGTGTCCGGGGTTCTGGGGCGGATGCGGGAATCCGAATTCGCGTTTGCGATTTCTCTGACCTGATACAAGCTCTCTAGTCGAGGAATCCGACCAATTCTTGGCTGCGGCTGGGCTGCTGGAGCTTTCGTACCGCTTTCGCTTCAATTTGCCGAATTCGTTCGCGCGTCACCTTGAAAATATGGCCAACCTCTTCCAGCGTATAGCTGTAGCCGTCGCCCAAACCGTAACGCAACTTGATGATCTCGCGTTCCCGATAGCTGAGTGTTTTCAGGACTCGATTGATCCGAGACCGAAGCATCTCTTGGGACGCACCCGTCGCTGGACTTTCGGCTGCACCGTCGGGTAGCAGATCGCCAAACTGGCTATCCTCGCTATTGCCCACCGGCCGATCGAGACTGATCGGATAGCGGCTCATGGCGAGCACGCGACGAGCTTCGTCCACCGTGGTCCTGGCCTTGCGAGCCGTCTCCTCGATGGTCGGTTCACGTCCCAGATCCTGCAGCAGCTGGCGTGATACGTTTCGCACGCGTGACATGGTTTCCACCATATGCACGGGAATTCGAATCGTCCGGCTCTGATCTGCCACAGCACGAGTAATGGCCTGCCGAATCCACCAGGTGGCGTACGTGCAGAACTTGAATCCACGTCGGTATTCAAATTTATCAACCGCTCGCATCAGTCCTGCATTGCCTTCTTGGATCAAATCCAAAAAGCTCAAACCGCGGTTCCGATACTTCTTGGCAATCGACACAACCAACCGTAAGTTGCCTTCAGATAGTTCACGTTTGGCTTGCTGGTACTCGGCATAAACGCTCTTCAGGTCGGCCACACGATTCCGTAGACTTTGAGGCGTTTCCTCGGTAGCGATCAAGATGTTGCGAAATTCTTGCAGCCACTTGGCACGTTCCACGGCAGGACCGCGAGCTTTCTTGTGCGCATCAATCCGCGCTTTCAAATCATCCACACGCCGGCTGAAGTCGTCCAGCGTCCGAACCAACGTCTCGATGCGCTGGGTACGGAGGCCGAGTTCTTCAACCAACCGAACGGCGCGACGGCGACGATGGGACAAACGCTGCCAAGCCGCACGTCGTTTGCTTTTCGGATGCGATCGGCTGCTTGCAATGCTGTAATCACGGCGATTGCGTTTGAGTAGGATTTCCAACGTGCCTAAGTTGTGAGGCAAACGGCCGAGGATCTGGTCCTTCTCAAGGCGATCGGTAACAGAGACCTGCACGGTGCGGTCAAAGGGGAGCTCCCCTTCGTGGACGCGTTTGAGGACCTTATAGGCCGATTGTATTACGTAGTCGCATTCAAGTAATTTGGTGCGAAATCGACGGCGCGTAACTTCGATCTTTTTGGCGAGTTCGATTTCCTGTTGGCGCGTCAGCAAGGGAATTTCACCCATCTGAGTCAAGTACATGCGAACCGGGTCATCAGACCATGACTCGCTTTCCTCTGCCGCCAACAAGAATTCGTCTTCTTCATTGTCGGTAGTTTCGGCTGGCGTCGTATTGCTCTGCTCGGTTCTGACAACTCCTTCTTCATCATCAACTGTGACAGTAGTAGACAGCTTTTGAAAGCCATCCTCTTCATCGGTACGAGAAACATCTTCTTCAAAATCATCGAGTAACGTGTCGAACAAGACAGTACTCCTTCACTAGGGTCTACAACCTGACCAATTGCAACGGGCGTTGTTGGGCAAACAGTGCGTGACCGAATTCAATTTCGGTTATAGCAACGCCTTGTGACATTCCAACGGGGCTTTCCAATCGTGGCGATTCACATTCAAGCGAATCTCGCAACTCTACCACCTCTTTGATGGTTTTCATTCTTCGCCCAAGCAATTGGTAAAAGATTGCGTTTGGGCAGCTAACGAAAGCTACCGAAAGTCAACCCAGCCTTACCAAACCGCTAGGCATGGGACCAATAAAGGGTGTGGATCGCGTTGGTCGGGGAAGAAGGGTGGGGATGCTGATTAAACAAACGGGCGAAGTCAATAAGAAGCCTCCGAACCGATATCGTTTGCAAAGTGAATGGACACTCCAATTCACCCCCAGTGCTTTCACCCCCCCGGCCAGCAATATCAACTCCAGCAGTGCACGGCGCAACTGTGTAAGTGCATAAATTCTAACTACCCACGGCGTCAGGTCTAGACTTTTGCCGGGAAGAATCTCGAGATCTTTGCTCACAGTCCCCGTTCTGGTCATTGCTTGCCCAGAAATAGTCCTAATCGCGGGATGCTGATTCTGGTACACCCTTGCTCGTGTGGGCGCTGGATATCCTTGTTTCACCGCGCCAGAATACGTAGCATGAAGGCTTGGTTTTCCGTCATTTAGTTTACGCACCGCTTTCGGAAACTCGGTCAGAACATGGTGTCTGGTATGGATTTAGCAGGACAAGTTGCAGTCGTCACCGGCGCTAGCATGGGCATCGGTCGTGCGACCGCTTTGGCCCTGGGAAGAGCTGGCGCCAAGGTCGTTGTGAATTACCGGTCACACCCGGAACAGGCGGAAGAGGTCGTTGGGCAAATCCAGCAAGATGGTTCCCAAGCGATTGCTTTTCAGGCCGACGTAGCCGTGCAGGCAGCGGTCGAGAGTTTGGTTGAGGCTGCCATTGACGAGTTTGGAAAACTGGATATTGCCGTCAGTAATGCCGCCTATAGCGAGCGGGAGCCATTTTATTCCGCGGACATGACGGGCTTCCATCGGACGATCGATGTGACCATGTGGGGTGCCTTCTACCTGGTCCGTGCCGCCGCCCGCCAGATGATTGAACAGCAATCTGGGGGAGCCATTGCGGTAGTGAGTTCGCCGCACGCGTTCGTCCCCGTACCGAGTTCCATGGCGTACAACATGGCCAAAGCGGCTCTCGATCACATGGCACGAACCGCCGCAATTGAACTAGCTGAGCACAAGATTCGTATCAACGTGATCCAGCCCGGTTGGACAGACACGCCTGGCGAAAGAAAATTCGCGAGCGAGGAAACACTGCAGAATGCCGCCAAGTCGATACCGGCCGGACGATTAGGAACTTGCGAGGAAATGGCGAAGGGAATTTTGTTTCTCTGCGACCCAACGAACGATTACACAACCGGCGCAACATTGCTCATCGATGGCGGAATCACCTTGCCCTGGTGGGCAAACCGCGGTTCCGCAGCCCCAGCATGAACGAGAATTATGGCCGTTCGATACCTCTTGCCGTGTGAATTATGCGGCAGCACAACGCCCGTCGACATGAGCCAAGCCGGCGGTTCTGTCATGTGCAGTTGCGGCAAGAAGCTCGAGGTGCCGTCACTGCGGGCGATCCGTGAACTGACTCCCAGCAGCGAAGCTACCGACGCGCGCAAGTACCAGTGGAACCCCACCGCCGGAGTGACTTTCGCCAGCGGCGTGGTCATCGCTTTAGTCGGCGCGGGTGTGGCTCTTTTCATGCATCTGAATTCACTTGAGCTAACCAATCTCGAACCGCCCCCAGAAGATGAGGTCGCTGCCTGGATCGCGGAGGTAGACAGTGCGGCGCCGGAAGAACTGATCGAAATGTGGAACAACGCCCAACATGTCGGATTGGGGGACTATCGCGCGTCACCATTCGTTCAGGCACGCATGGTGTCCCAGCGGTTAGCGATGTACCGCAACATAGGCTTGATCGTCGTGGCGAGCGGACTGGCCTTTGCCGGTAGTTCAGTCTTTCTACGACGCAGGTCTGCCTGAAGAGCTTAGGATTCTCCGAGGAATTACTTTCCAATAGTCGCCTTTCGCGGAGCGAAAGACGACTATAAAAGATCGAACACTGCTCAGCGAAGAAGCTCCTGTCGGTCCGTCAGCGGCGGTTCAGACCACTGCGACGAGAAGCGATTGCGAGTCGCCAACCGCACCATCTCCAGGTTCTCCTTGTCTATTACCACCAGAACTCGCTTGATGAACGCTGCGGCAACCAGTACGTAAGAAGTTGACGTTTCCCCAATTTGCCACTTCGTCCAGCGGTCAAGCCGCGGATATTCGCCCAACACGCGAGCCATGCGAGGATCGTCCTTTCGAATCGGAATCATCGTTCGGCAGGCCTCGCAGATTTCCTTCTCCAAGCAAGCGGGACTGACAGGTTGCTGGCAAGTGCTACAAAGCTCCAACGCCGAACCCAGGATCTGCTGACCGCTAACTGGACATGTCACCAGATACTCTGGCAGCACGTCTTGATCGGTCTGCTCGCACGCTTTGAGTTCGCTGATTAAGACTCGGCGACCGCTCATTGCGCAAACCTGGATCGCTTCTCGCGCGGCAATCCGACCGTCGTCCGTTGCAGCGATCGCGTGCGACTGAATCCCGGTGACTGGACACTGAAACGCCGGTGGATCGACCAGCCCAGCCACAAGCTGCCTTGCCCAACCAGAGAACGCGACCTCTGCTGACACATCCTCGATCACAAATTCAATCTTGCCGGCGGCATACTGGCACCAGAACACCGAAGCCACGACGGCGGCACGATCCGGAATCGCGTCGCCCGTCGCCGCCAACTGTTCTTGGGCCACTGCACACCAGGCCCGTACGTCATGTTTCACGAGAAGTGGCAGTGAACCCGCCGGCGGCTGGTACGAAGTCAAACCCAATGACACGACCTCGACTTCCTCCAAGATGACGCCCTGCGAGTCCGTGAAGCGGTGGACGAGCCGAGGCTGATTGGAGTCGCCGGAAACCAACCACGTTTGCCGCAACAACGGCCGGTCTTCCAAAGTACAACCGCTCAAGTGCAACGTGCCACCATCCACCGTGTAGGCTTTGAATAATCGAGCCGATATTTCGTGCACGCGAAGCGCTGGCACCGTGGAAACCGCGTACGGCACGCTGTCGGCGCAGCTCAGCTGCTCCATCAACCAGGCCAGGAATTGACCGTCAACCGGAACCAGCGTCGTATCGGTTGGGTGAGCCTGATCCTTGTCGGCAACTTGCACCGGTGGAGAGTTTTCCGAAGGCCTCGGGCAGCCGCCATAGACCAGCTGCGCGATTTTCGCGCCGCGAAAGAAGGCCCTGTGGCGGTCGGGAATGTCAAACGTCAATTCGTCACGATCCGATGATGCTACGGAGACCTTTAGCGTCTCCAACGCCCACTGCACGAACTGCCGGACGCCCTCGTCAATTGCCACTGCTTCATCAAGTTTCATGACGTGCTGCCTACCACAGGCGAAAGCTGAGTTGCAAGTCCGCCAAACTCCAGCCGTTAGTTAATCAACCTCAACATAAATTACAAATAGCAATTAGAAGCTACCAGTCCAGACATGCAGCGCTCATCGAGAAAAACCTCACTTTTTGCGCAACACGAAGACAATATCCTCGGTCGAATCGTCAATTTTCAGCGGCGATTCGACATCATACGCGAAGTCGTACGTCGCCACCATTTCCAGACCTTCGATCTTCTGCACCAGGTCCAACAGCTGGCGATGGGTGTAAGTGCGAAAGATCACCGTATCTTCGATCCGAAAACCCCGCGTCGGTGTGTACACATCGAAGGTCATACGGCAGTGTTCTTCGCGTGCTTCCAGGTCGCGCGCGGTTGACCACAGACGCGAATTGACACACAAGCTCCCCCGTTGGGCCGACCAAGACTCTTCGTCGATTGGATCGGTCGTGGTCGGCGTCAGATGCAACCCCAACAGATACAGTCCCCCTGGACTCAGACAGTCGGCGATACAGTGCAAGTGCGCACGTGCACTTTCCCGATCAAGCAAATGACGAAAGCTGTTGATCATGTTGAATGCGGCATCCACGCGTCGTGGCAACTGGAATTCGGACATATTGGCCACGAACGCCGTGGGACGAAATCCGTGCCGCACGAGCCGCTTATTGCAATAATCGACGGCCCGTTCGTTCAGATCGAGCCCAGAGACGTCGTATCCCGCCTTGGCCAATCGAAACATGAGCCGCCCGGTACCACATGCAGGCTCGAACACAGTCCGCACACGTCGGCCGGCATGTTTCTCAAAACACACTTGGAGAAAATCCAGCTCGGCTCTCCAATCGGAACCAAAAACCAAATCGTAATAGCGAGGGAAATCGTACAGGTGGCCTTGAATGGTCTCGTTCATGCTCTCGCGTGGTTCCTTGGACGATGACCCTGGCCCGCTGGTTGACCCTCGGAACGGGCGGATCTATTGTGGAGTGCGTAATCTTGTGGATTTTGGCTAAATGTCAATGCTCGTTACCGAGGCAAATCGCAATGAAGATTCAACTCTGTGTCATTGTGTCGCTTTCTTGCCTGGTTGGCGAGGTGTGGGCACAAGGTGATGCGGCCGTCGCAGTGAGCCCCATCATCAAGAAGACCGTTTGGGCCCGTCAGTCTTTTGTGGGGACGGTGGCACCTTCCCGACAAAGCGTCGTTGGTAGCGCCGTCGATGGACGTGTCACCGATGTGTTCGTCGAAGATGGCGACGCCGTCGCCATCCAACTCGGCGATGACGCGACCCCCAGCATTGGACAACCCATCGCACAGCTGCGAACCGGCACAATCACCATCGAAATCGCCGCAGCTCGAGCCGAGCTGGCATTACGTGAACAGGAACTTGCCGAAGCCGAAGCTGGGTCCAGGCCAGAAGAAATCGCACAAGCCGAAGCGCGACTGAAAGCCGCCATCGCGGTAACGAAATTTGCCAGCACTCGATATGAACGTGTTAAGGCGTTGCGCGCCACAAGTACTTCGTCGCAAGAAGAGTTCGAGGAAGCGCAATCATTGTTCCTGGCCGCTGAACAAAGACAGATTGAAGCGCAGGCCGGATACGAATTGGCAGTCAAAGGTCCGCGACGGGAAGTGGTCGAGCAGACGCGGGCAAGGATGCAGTCAGCTTCGGAAGCAGTCAATCGCCTGGAGGACATGCGAAAGAAATACACCATCCATGCTCCGTTTAACGGTTATGTGACGGTCAAACACACGGAAATTGGCGCTTGGGTTTCACGCGGCGACCCGGTGGCCGAGATCGTGCAACTTGATCCGATCGAGATCCGAATTGCCGTGCCGGAGACCTATATCACCAATGTGCACATCGGCGACGACGCCGAGGTGCGGTTGGAATCTTCGGCGGAAGCCGAGATCGTCGGAAAGATCACACGGATCGTCCCATTAGCCGACCGGCGGTCGAGGACGTTTCCGGTGATTATCCGCTTGGCCAACCCACCAGAAAACGGCGAACACCTGATGAAGGCCGGAATGCTGGCACATGTAACGATCAGAGTCGGACAGAAACAGAGTGTGCTGACGGTACCCAAGGACGCTTTGGTCCTAGACGGAAAGTCGGCCAGCATCGTGGTCATTGAAACCGACCCTGACACGAAGCAATCCGTTGCGCGCGTGGTGACGGTTAGTCATGAAGTCGCGATTGGATCATCAATTCAAATTGTGGATCCCACCGACTCGCTTCGTGAAGGGCAATCCGTTGCGACGCGTGGCAACGAACGTTTGCGTAACAAACAGCCGGTCGAGATCGTCGAGTTTGGGCGAACCGCAACACCATGACCAAGTAAGAAAGTCGCTGGGGTGACAGACCGTTCGCTGGTTGTCCCTATCTCGGCGGTTCAAGAGAACCCAAACGTCAGGCCCGCATCGTGCATCCCATCGAAGCCTTTGTCCGCAACCCTGTGAAGGTCTCAGTCGGTGTACTGATTGTGGCACTGTTCGGCCTGATCGCGCTCTTGCGGATGCCGATGCAATTGACGCCGGAAGTCCAGATCCCCACGATTTCCATTCAAACGCGGTGGCCGGGGGCGAGTCCCAAAGAGATCGAAAGCGAGATCATCCAGGAACAGGAAGAGCAGCTACAGAGCGTCGAAGGCGTCACCAAGATGATCTCTGAATGCATGGATTCCAGTGGACAAATCACGCTGGAATTCAATGTTGGAACGAACATGGAAAAAGCGTTGCTGAAGGTCAACAGCCGTCTCCAACAGGTGCCTGAATACCCCGAGGATGCGGACGAACCGGTGATCAGCACAGCGGATTCTGCTGATCGACCAATTGCCTGGTTTATTCTCAGCGCCCGGATGCCTGATCGCGAAGTGATCGAGCAATACCGTGACGAGCACCCCGACATCGTCAGCGAGGTACAAACCGTGCTGGACGCAGTCAATCCCGGATTGGCTGAATTACGATTGCGACGTCTGGCCAAGCAACACCCAGACCTTGCCGAACTACTTCCGCCTCCGATCCCTGGCGGAATCCCGACCCTCCGCAAGTTCACCGAGGACCGCATTGAATCTCAGTTCGAACGTGTACCAGGCGTTTCGAATTCGAACGTGTTCGGCGGGCAAGACCCAGAAATGCAAGTCATCGTGGATCCAAAAAAATTGGCTTTACGACAACTGACCATTCCCGACGTTCGACGCGTCCTCCGCGCCGAAAACATGGACACGTCCGCGGGCGACTTCTGGGAAGGGAAGCGTCGTTATGTGGTTCGCACCCTAGGGCGGTTTCGTTCTCCCGAGCAAGTCGAAGAAATGGTTCTGCAGGTCAACAACGGTGCACCAGTGCGTATTCGTGATGTTGCGGAGGTTCGCCTGGGCCACAAGAAACCGGATGGCTTCGTGAGACGATTTGGGACGGAAAACATTGCTGTCAACGCGCAACGCGAAACCGGGGCCAACGTATTGGAAGTGATGCGTGGTCTGCGCTACACCAAGGACAGACTGAACAGGTCAATTCTGAAAGACAACAACCTCGTGCTGACACAAGTCTACGACGAGACTGAGTACATCTATTCCGCAGTTGGCCTGGTCAACCAGAACATTCTGATTGGCGGGATCTTGACTGTCATTGTACTCTTGGTGTTCCTCCGCAGCGGCCGTTCGACATTGGTGATCGGTCTGGCGATCCCCACCAGCATCATTGGGACATTTTTGGTACTGCATAGCCTGGGCCGCTCGCTAAACGTCATCAGTCTGGCCGGTCTGGCGTTTGCCGTCGGTATGCTGGTGGACAACGCTGTGGTGGTGTTGGAAAACATCTTCCGCCATTACCAGACCGGAAGAGCACCTTTCGCCGCGGCCGTCGCCGGCACCAGAGAAGTGTGGGGCGCTGTCGTGGCATCCACCTTGACAACGCTGGCGGTATTTCTACCCGTGTTGTTCATTCAGGAAGAAGCTGGGCAACTGTTCCGAGATATCGCATTGGCGATCAGCGCGGCCGTGGGGCTTTCTTTGCTGGTCAGTGTCACCGTCATTCCGACCGCCGCCGCGCGCATCTTCAAGGACGAACAAGGATCATCTTCGCGCCAACACCCAACTCCAACGGAAGAGAACGACGGAATTGGAAACTGGTTTGTCAATTGGGTTATCGGAATCAACCGCTGGATCCAGGTCGGGCTCTGGCGGCGGTTGGCCCTGGTGCTATTGCTGATCGGCGGAGCTGTCGTCACAAGTTACCTGTTCTGGCCCAAAGTCGAATACCTTCCGACGGGCAACCGTAATCTGGTGTTCGGGCTGATCATGCCCCCGCCAGGCTACAACCTCGATGAGTTGAAGTTTATCGGGCAAACTGTTGAAGAGGAGCTGCGACCCTATTGGGACATCGACCCGACGGACGCGGAGGCAGACGACTTACCGTTCCCTGTGATCGGTGATTTCTTCTACGTAGCTCGAGGCCGTACGGTCTTCGTTGGCTTGCGAGCCGCTGATCCGCTCCGGGCAGGCGAATTAGTGCCGCTGATGTTTGGCCTCAGTTCCAAACTGCCGGGAACGATTATCGTCGCCAGTCAGTCGAGCTTGTTTGAACGCGGCCTGACCGCGGGGCGCACCATCGATATCGAAATCACCGGACCAGAACTTAAACAGTTGGTCGAGTTCGGCGGCGAGATCCTCGGAACGGTCCTCGGAAAGGATAGTGCACCCCCACCCGATGACGATGACAGCGCTTCCAGTGACAGCGCTTCCAGTGACAGCGCTTCCAGTGACAGCGCTTCCAGTGACAGCGCTTCCAGTGACAGCGCTTCCAGTGACAGCGCTTCCAG